>Ga0307990_1000525_pt1 | contig 33912 bp, 15 predicted proteins | sample EllFjometagen129_FD_203168 | JGI IMG/M metagenome (GOLD analysis project Ga0307990, IMG submission 203168) | Marine microbial communities from Ellis Fjord, Antarctic Ocean - #129 | ecosystem: Environmental > Aquatic > Marine > Unclassified | place: Southern Ocean | collected 2014-10-08
TGCTTGCATTAAAAGTAAAATCTCCAACATTTAATTTTCCTGCAAAAGTCTTTGTTTCGTTCTCAGCATAAGCAACATTATAACCGCGACCCACCACAAAATTATCTTCAAAGCTGGTGTTCCAGTTGCCATCATCATCTTTTGAGTTTATCCATAAATAGAGCGGTTCGCTGAATTTGTAAAAGTCATTATCATGATTGGGAATTCCATTATTTATAAATTCCGGGCGGATGGCCTGCGTAGCAAGCGGCGATGAAATATCGTGCCAGCCGACAGCACCCACGTATTGCGGAATAAATCGCTCGGCAGTGCCATCCACACCTGAAGTTTCATGAATCAGCGATGCAGTAGCGCCGGCATCTGATTTAAGTATTAATCTTGCTGTTCCATTTTGATTATCCAGATTGCCTGTAACTGTTAAGCTTGAAGAAGAAGAAATGCTTAATGATGCACTACTTTCGATACTTATATCAACCATTGTTTCTGCCTGATCTAAAACAACATCGTTGTTAATTTGCACCCTTGCCCAATCTTTTTCCGGAACGTCCTGCCCGGTATCCCAGGTGTTGGTATTGCTCCAGTTTGCATCTGCAATGCTTTGATAAGGAACCGGGGTTTTTGAAGTAATCCAGTCGCTATTGTCCATGTGTTGTAATGTACCGGTATTTATCATCGTAATATCGGATAAATTTGTTCCGGAGCTTTCGTTAAACTGCCAGTAGGCAACCAACCCCTGGTCTGTTGATGACGGTAATGTTCTATACATATTGGCTTTGATTTCGTCAATATCACGGGCATAATTCCAAATACGGACTTCATCCATTTGGCCATCCAGGGTTTCTGATACATGACTCAAGGTAAAATTTCCATCCGGGATGTACATATCCTTTTCCAGAGCATTGGTTTGTACCAGTTCCCCATTGTAGTATAACTTCATTACCGTGCCATCATAGGTTCCTGCTACATGTTGCCAAACATCAGTCTGAAGCACATTATTTGCCCTGATACCATAATTGATGCCTTCTGTATCTTTGAGATAAAAGTGCAGTTCATCACTTCCTCCATAAGTACTCCCGTCAAATCTTAAGACTACCACTTCAGGTTCGATGGTAATGTAGCGCTGTACTTCCTGTGGTAGTGAATTATGGTAAACCCAGGCTTCAACGGTAAAAGCATCAAGTGTGGCTGTGATTCCGCTTCCATTTACATAATCAAGATCACCATCAAAAGCCAAAGAATTTCCGGCTATCTGATCCGGAGTAACTCGTCTGCACACTGCCAATTGACCGTAGTCGCTAATGCTATTAAATGTTGTAGTGTTGTTTGCAGCATCAGCGCTGTTGGCATTGGTAGCATAAGTCCAGTAAGTGTCTGAATTTGCGCTTCGTGTAGAAAGTTTAAGGATTGCAGGGGAAGCCTCATCTTCGGTGGTGATGTCCTCGCTTAAGCTTAATGTGATGTTTGCATTGAATGATCCCGAGCCATACCCTTCGACGATCCAGTATTGCGCATCCAAAAGGCTGGGGCTAAGGTTTGGGGCCATATTAATTTTTGAAACCGTGACGGAAGTGCTTGCATGTGAATTGAAATACATCGACAATCCGGTGCTGGTAAATGTTATAGTTCCGTTTGCTTCGGTTTGGGTATTGCTTACTCCCTCACCTGCAGGGATACTGGATTTTTCCAAGCTTGAAGAGCTCATATTTGTAAGTGTTCCATTGTTCCCGCCAGCAATGTCGATTACTCTTCCATCGTAGTTTTGATTAAACTGCAGATAAGTAAGCAGACTATCCCTGCCGGGAGGAATCATCAGATGCATCTGTTCACGGATTTCCTGGGTTGAGAGTGCTTTGTTCCAAATTCTTAATTCGTCAATTTTACCCAGGAAATCTTTTCCAATGGTTACGGGCGTATTATTGTGGCTTAGTGAGCCTTCGTTATCCTGGGTTCCCCGGAGGCCATTTAAATAAACGGAAATGTCATAACCCTTAGTTTCACTTTTAGAACAAACACCTGCCACATGATTCCATTTATTTAATAATGCAGCCCCCGTAGTTTGGTAATCCCCAAATACACCATTGGAGGCCACCGAAAATTCGAGGATGGAAATGGCTTCGTTGTAAAATAGTTGCATTGCCCAGGCATCCCCCTTTTTCATAATCAGGTGATTGTCGGTGGTCATTTCATCGCAGTTCATCCAAAATTCTACGGTGAAGGATTCCGTAAAATCAAAGTGGCTTTCATTTTCAAGAATAATTAAGTCATCTGATTCGGTAAAATGGATGGCTTCTCCGGGGTATCCATCCGAAAAGCTTTCGTTTTCATAGCAGCCCATGTCGATGCGCCCGTTTTCAACTCTTGGATTATTGGCTAAATCGAGTGTTCCAGCTGAAATAGTATCCGTAGCTACATCTCCGGAATTCAGGCAGGGTGAGTGTTGTTGAAGTTGATAAAGGTATTCTCCTGAATTTTTAAAAACAGGATCACTGTCGATGTTATTCTCGAAATCTCCGGTGTAATTATTATAATATCCGCCAAAGCCATTTGTTCCTCCTTCCAGGTCGCAGTAATAGAAATTTGGTTGGCCTGAATCATCAAGCATATATACATTGTCGCCATCATAATAAATTACATAGTTACCGTAAATAATGCAATTTCGGATTACAGGTGATGAGTTACTGTTGCCGCTAAAGTGTAAGCAACCTGCGAAATTATCGGCATGGTTGTTACAAATGGTGTTGTTGAGCAGCAAAGGTGAGGCGTGGTTAAAGGTGATGCCTCCGCCTGCTGTACCTGCATGGTTTTCTGAAATGAGGTTGTTGATGATGTTCGGACTGCAATATCCCAAATCTATCCCTGCATGATAGGCAGCATAATTGTGTGTAATCAGATTTTCTGAAATGTTAATTGTCCCTCCTGAAACAACGATTCCACCACCACCCGAAGATATACACCCGGAAATACTGCCCGAGTTGTGGCTAATATCATTTTGGGTGATCTCGCCGCTGGTTCCTGTCAGGTAAATACCTCCGCCGAATGAAGAATGGTTGTGTGTTACATAGTTGTTGCTGAGCTGCAAGCTTAAGCCGTTGCAATAAATACCGCCACCGCCACCTGTGTCGGTACAATCGGTGGCTGTGTTGTTGCTTATCGAATCATTCCGGATCGTTAATGTTCCTGAATGTGCATAAATCCCTCCTCCTTTGCAGTCGGCATGGTTGTCAAAAATTAGGCAATTTGCAATGGTTGAGGTGCAATTGCTCAGGTAAATCCCTCCGCCGTGTGAGGCAGCGGTTCCATTGCAATCGCCCCACTGTGCTGTATTGTTATAAATATAATTATTGTTTACTACTAAGTTTGTCGAGGTGGCATAAATTGCAGCACCCTTAAAGGAAGTATTATTAATAAAGGTGCAACTGTCGAGGGCTATGGTGGCATTGCTTATGGCCAGCCCTCCTCCATATTCAGCGTAGTTATTATTAAATTCGCATTGGGCAATTTTAACTTTACTGTAATTTTTAATATATACACCGCCACCGTAAGTTGCATCTCCATATTCAAAAACGCAATAGCGAAATCTTGAAGTGTCGTTTGTGGCTGGCACATCTTCAAGTCTGATTCCGCTCCATCCCGGCCATGTATCTTTGGGTTTAAATATAATTTGTTCTTCGAGGGTGCCTTGAGCTATCAGGCAGCCTTTTATATCAAGTTTGTATTCTCCCCGAAAATAGAGCATTACACCTTTTTCGATGGTAAGTGCTACGCCATCATTTACAGTAACATCTCCGGTTATTTCCACCGTGTCGGCACACCAATGAGCATCCTGGCTTATAATTCCCGCGAAGGAATTTGTAGCCTGGCTTTGGTTTTCATAAGCACCAATATCAATGCGTTCTTCACATCCCTCAGCAACACGAGGGTTTCCGGTAAGATCGAGTGCCGGTAAATGTAATCCGCTCAGGTCGGGGTTGCCAGCGTTTATACATGGTGAGCTAACCTGAATATTGTAGGGCTCATTGCCGTTGCCCTGAAATGCCGGATCAGCATCAATGTTGTTTTCATAATTTCCACTATATCCGGCAGCACTATCCCCACCAAAAGCGTTTATTCCGCCGCTCACAAGGCAGTAGTAAAAATCAGGGTCGCCGGCATTGCTTGTTACAGCTACCTCATCGCCGCCTTCATCAGCCGAATTGTTATAAAAAATACAATTGGTAAAAACTGGTTCACTGTCAACACCTATGCATACAGCACCTCCCCAGTATCCTGCGTGGTTATTAGCAAAGGTGTTGTTGGTAATATGTGGGCTTGAATAGGCAAAATCAAGGACACCGCCAAGGTATTCTGTCTGATTATTAATAAAAAGATTACCTATAATTTTCGGGTGGGAATGATTGAGTTCAATTGCCCCGGCATCCTCATCGGAGGTGTTGTTGTCGAAAATATTATTGATAATTAGCGGACTGGAATAATTGCAATATAATGCCCCTCCCAGGGTGAGTGCGTAGTTATTTTTGAATAAACAGTTTTGAATGCTGATTTTTCCAAAATAATTTAAATACATGGCACCTCCGGCTTCTCCACCGAGGTAGCTGTCGTCGATTGCTTTGCTATATTTGAATGAACAATAGCTGAATTTTGAACTGTCGGATCCTGAGGATGTAAACATAAACAAAATCCGATTCCAGCCGGTGGTAATATTGGAGGGGATGAAGTGAATGGAATCTGTTTGTGAGCCTTCAGCAATGATATTTCCAACAACCTGCAGGCCGTAAAATCCTGTAAAAGTAATCGTGCTGCCCTGGTTTATGGTCAGGGTTACGCCTTCATCGATATAGGTGTCGGCACTCACGTTTACATTGCCCGACCAGGTGGTGTTTTCGGTGATGTGTACATCGTCTTTACTTTGTGCGAAAATGGGGCTTGCCCCGGTGAGGTTTATGATAAGTGCAATGAACAGGCTGATTTGAATTGCTATGGTGGAAGATGTTTTCATGTTGAATGAAGTTTACCGGTTTACAATAATTTTAATACTTGATGTAAGTTGATTCTGAGTGAGTACACCGTTATAAATCCCCGGTGGCAGCAAGCCGGTGTTAAGTTCAAGCTCATAAGTGCCAGGCGAAAAATCCTTGTTTATCAGCGTTGCGATGTGCCTGCCACTTATATCAAACAGCTCAAGATTCACCAAAGATAAATCTTCAACATCGAAGGTTATCATGGTTTTTTCCCGACAGGGGTTGGGATAACATCTTATAGCGTTGTTTTCATCAGCATTACTCAAAGGCTCGTTCAAACCTACGAAATAACCGCTTTCCTCCACATCGCTCAGGTTGCCGTTTTCATCTATCGAAAAACTCCTAAGCACGAGATTCATGTAAGGATCGCCGAACATTACACCATTAAAGGGTTGAAATGTTGCATTGGTGGCAGCCATCGGAAATTCGTTGGTGAGCAACATCAGGGTATCTTTATTAAGATAAGAAAGAGCAATATCTTTAACCTGGTTGTTGGTATCGCAAACATACTCGCTGCCCGGGATATAGACCCATGACTTTGATGTTTCGAAAAGGGAGCCTGATAAAATATCAATCCTGCTTATTGCAGAAAGGGTGTCTTTTTGAGCTATCTTTTCAGCTTTAAAAGCAATGGCTGCAATTCCCTCATTGTTTATAGCAATGGTAGGGTATTGGATGTGATGAACCGAATCGGTGAGTAGTTGAGCCTTTGATTTTTCATCCCAGCTTTCCGAATCTTTGTCCCAGGCAAGCAGGGTCAATTTTTCGTAAGGCGATCGGATATTTTCGTTTTCGTAGCTCGAAATTACTATCACTCCCTTTTCATCTTTAAATTCCATATCGTAAAAGTTGGGGTATTCGGTTTCTGAAAAATCCAGCATTTCAGCCGGTATAGTCCACGATGTTCCACTATACAAACTATACATCAATTTTTTATCTGTTGCCGGCTGTTCCGAAAGTTGAATCCAGGTAAGCATGACTTTTCCATCAGAAATTGCAGATAGCTGCATTTGTGCTTTGGCCTCCGGGGACTGGAAGATCACTTGTGGTCCTGAGGCAGTCCATCCGCCGGTTTGTTTTTCTAAAGTGATATACCAGATAGCTGTTTCTTCGTTTTGCAGGTCGGAAACCTGCCAGGCAATTATGGCAAGGGTTTCAGAAATCACTGCAATCTTTGGGTTGGCTTCTGCCCGTCCGGTGGCCTTTCCCGTAAAATCATCTTCGATGGCCTCAATTTGCAAAGTGGTATTTGATTCCATATCATAAATGGCAAACCAGATGTCTAATGACTTGGCAAAATCTCCCAGGGGAGTGTCGGTTTTTAAACTTCTGAATGATTTGGGGTCGTGGCGCGATTGCGACCAGGTAAGCAACAACAAGTTTTCATCGATGCTCTCAGAAATTGGATTATGCAAGGCATAGTTGTTGATTTCGATAATTTCAGGAGTACTGAATTTTTGATTATTTTTATTAATATATGAGATTTTCGTGCTGCGCTGTCCATACTCATTACCACGTTCTATCCAGGTAAAAACCGTTTTGTTGTTCGATTGGGCTATGGCGGGATAAGGCACAGGTTGGTTCATTTTGGTAAACCAGCTTACCGGGGAAGTTTTTGTAGTTATGTCACTATAATCGAAGGTTTCGAGAGGGGTTTCAAATAAGTCTTTTCCATCGATAGGGGGGAAGCACTCCGAAAGGTCGTCGCCCCAGAAGTTATGTGAGTAAAACATCTTTGGTCCCCACACATTTTTTTCGTACCATCCCCATAAAGCATCAATGTAGAAGCGGCCATAAATTTGGAAATTCGCGGATTTTAATGGGCGGGTATCAGTTGAAGGTATGGTAACATAAGAATGGCCATAACCCAAGGCTACTCGTCCATCGATGCCAAAATTCCCGGAAAGTAAACCATCTAAAAGCTCAGCCCCTACACTAAATTCAATGCCAAAGGCTCCGGAATAGAAATGGTAGGATGCGCTATTTTCATAAGCTTCGGTATGCTCTGGGTTTGCATCGATATGCAGATTGCCGTAAGAGCCCCATTTCCCGGTTAAGGTGTCTATTATCATACGCTGACGGGCTGCATACTCGAACTGAACATTGGCTCCCAGGCTAAATGTTGGCTTAATTATATTGGTAAAGGGCTCAACCGATTCTACCTTATCAAATATCATGGCTATTCTTTTTACCACATCATCAAACACAAGCAGGTCTGTAACCACTCCTCCTCCCTGATAATGGTTTTGGATGGCAACAAGGTTTTTATCGTCATCCAAATAATAGGCGTTGTTTTGAGAATTGTTATAACTTAAACGAATCAAATCGGTGGATCCAAAACCCAAAGGAATGTACGATTGGTAAAATTCAGGGTCGTCAGTTAATTCCAAAGAATTTGTGGAAATGTTGTAGGCAAGCTCAGCCTTTATTTTTGGGCTTTCCATTTTGCTTTCCATTCCACCCACCATGGGTACCCATTCAGGGATTTCAACACCTACAAAATTATTAACGAGCCAGTTTTTTTGGAAAGGGGTGGAAACTTTAAATGTTACCTGACCGTTGGCTTCTTCTACATCAGTGAATGCACTGTCAGCCACGAAGTCGAACCATCGGGGGCGTGTTCTTTGGATCGTGATAGCTACGGGGCCTTCTACGGCTGCCGGATGTGGATTGACACCAAGGTAATATTCAAACCTGAGATAAGTTACCGGTGGCGACAGGCTTGCCATATCGTAAGTGGCCGTCCAAAGGGTATCAGTAACTTTTTCGGCCTCAGTAGTTCCTATTTGATTATTCTCCTTGTCGGTAAACACCAGCAGGATTTTAGTTAAATCCGTTAATGGCTCCATGGTAATTGTAAAAGTATTGTTGTGCTGCATGGTTTCCGGGGCAATGGCTTGAGTAAAAGGCCCTGGGGTACATTTTACCTTTGGTGGAATTAAGGGATGAATATATATAGGAAGGGCAGCACTATGGAAGGTGATTATTTCGCTATCGTCTTCCCTGTAACCCGATTCTACGCTTAGATAACTACCCTGAGGTGCATCGCCCATATCGATCAAAAAAAGTGCATCTGCCGGAGTGGTTGTGTAGTAGAAATAATCCTCGCCTATCAGTTCATGATCGGGAGTGAAAAATTTATAACCTATAAAATCGCTGTCCCAGTAAATATTTCCAACATAGCTTGTATCGGCATGAATAGAAAGTTCATTTGAAAGGGCAATGCCTTCACTAAAATATCCCTGCCCCAGCATCAGGCCAAAATTAAATGTTGTCCCGGGGTAGGGGTCTTTTACCAGGAAATTCCCAAGTAAGTACTCAGCACCGCCTTCCGGTGCATCGGGATAAAAAGCATTGGCAAAAAGTGTATATGTTCCGGGTTCATGGTTTTGTACTTTTTTATTCCAGTTCACATACAAGAGGTCTTTAGTTAAAGTCCAGATAGGTGCGTTGCCTTTTACTGTGGCAGTGTTGGTTCCTGCAAAATCGGAAATAGTATTCCCTGATCCTTCATTCAGTTTGTAATACAGGCTTTGATTCGGCTGTGTTTCGCTGCTGAAGCGTATGGCGTTAATTTCATCGTAATCGAGAGCCCGGTCATATATGCTGATTTCAGAAAATGTGCCATGAAAGTATTCAGCAATATTTTCTGGTTCATCCTTTTTGCTGGTGCAGTTTTTTCCAAATATCCAATACCCCTCAAAGTTAACTGGGTCAGATATGTATTCGTCATCCGACATACTGCCATCCACATACAGCAATGTACTGGTATTGTTTCCTGCCGATACCGCAATGTGGTGCCACGCCCCATCGTTGTTAATGTTTAAGCCGTATAAGGAGATGATCTCGTCAGTTGACTGGATTTTAAACCTGAGCGTACCATCGGTTTCAATGAATAGATCCCGGTCGTGCTGCGATATATTGCTACCATTCTTTTTGTCGCTAAACGAAACCAGTTTTCCTCCTACAGTAGAAGTGGTTTTCATCCAAAACATAATGGTGAATTCTTCCGGTGCATCAATTTGTTGTGATGTTTCGATGTAATTGTTGCTGCCATTTAGCGAAAGAGAATGGTGGAAAGGGATGGAGGTTTCGGTGTAGCTTACCGTGTCAAATAATACATCATCTTTTTTAAGGCCAATGGCAACTTTTTTGGTGTATTCAGGAAAGTAAGAAACGCTCACGGGTGCATAGGTTTTTGCTTTTTGGTCGGGAGTACTGTAATAGGTATTCCAGTTATACTGGGGTGTAGCTATTGGTTGTGGAGCAATGCCCTGCAATTTATATTCTGTTTCCTTACCCAAGGGCTTGTCGGGGTTATAATGTTCAATAAGTTTAAGTTTGTTTATAGTATATGGCAAAGATGCAATGTCGTAGGTAAGGCTACTTACGCCGTTGATTGTGATTATGGTTTGTTCGTCAATAATTTGATTTGAGCCTCCAATAAACCGAAATGTAACAGAGTCAGTTTCTATAGAAGAGGAAAAAACTTTTAGGGTGTCAATAAGCTGTTGAACAGCCGGATGCTGGGGCAGGAAATAAGCCCCACCTTTTAATAGCCCCATATTGTTGTTATAGCTTTTGTCTGAGATGATATTGAGCCGGTTTCTCAGATCATCAAAATTCCAATAACCAGTCAGATCAGGATTTTGGAGCGGAGCATGCCGGTTATGAAGAACAATTTCCTGATGCGATAATGCTTTCGACCACATCCTTACTTCGTCGATTGCACTAATCAAAAAGTCAGAACCTCCATATTTATTACCGATAATCAAAGCTTGGTTTTTTCTTAGCAGGTAGTAGAGATGGGAGTATTGCAGGATATTATCATAATTGAACTGATTGAAATCTATCCAGGGTAATAGATTGCCATCAAGATAAAATTTCCCGGTTGGATAGGCCTGCGGAGTAAAGCTACATGTAAAAGCAACATGATGCCATTCATTTCCATTTAGCAAACCCTTATCGAAGTTGATAGTCCAAAGTTCTCTCCAGGTTATATTTGATAGGGATTCGACACCCAAAACACAATTACCGAACTGGCTTCCACCGATATAAAATGAAAAGACAGAGTCAACACTCAAGATATCTATGGCCTTGTACTCGCTGGTAAATTGATCGAAATCAAACCTTATCCATGCCTCCATCGAGTAGCTGCTTTTTAAAAGGTCGATGCTGTAAGATCCTGGATAAATATCAACGTCTCTTTCCCCGGGGCCATTTTGTATTGAGGCATACATATCACTATCGAGTGCCAGCGCCTGTCCACTAATCTGGTTTTCGTAAAATGGTGGGATCGAATCGCTAAGTGTTTGTTCAAGAGATTTGAATTTTAATACCGGGCTGTGGGGCAAAATAATGAGATGCCTGGGATAGTGGAGGCCATTTTTTGGCCCGCCCTCGCAGTGTATGATAATATCAAGATATTCGGTGTTGGTGGGGAGGTTGTCCATCCTCACATCACTAAATATAGCCGAATCCAGATAAGTGCCTGTTTGCGCATAAACCATGTGGGATGATATTACAGCGGAATCCGTATCATAAATCTTAAACTCAATGGTGTCAGTACGTGGAGGTAGGTTGGAAACAGTAAATGTGTTTTCTACTTCCGGTGCTGGTTGCCAAAGTGTATCTGAAAATGTGTAATTATTTGTAGTAAATGGCCCCCAACCTTGCGAGGCGTTTGTAATTAGGGTATCCGGATAAACGGTATAGGGAAATTGATAAATGGCAATACTGTCACTCTGGTAATGTAATTCGATGTGAAGTTGAGGAGAGAGAGGGAAACCCATGGTGTCTGCCTCAAAACTCCAGGTTGCTGCAGATATATTGTTTCCCGTTTCAGTATAAGCTCCATTAATCTGTTCACCTTTCGAGTCGATCATCTTTATAATTACCTCATGGGTGGTAGTTGGTAAATCATAAAGTATAAAAAGGTTGGAGCGTTGACCGCTGATTATGTATGGGCCATATCCATTTAAAGATGTTAATTTAATTTGTGGAAGTGTGGTGGTGTCGGCATAGTGCTGCCCGTAAGTTTGCTTTGGTATCCAAAAAATGAATAAAAGCAAGCTGCCAATAAATGCAATTTTGTATTTCATAATTTATCAATTGATGGTGAAATTCATGTAATTTCTGATTTCATTTTCGGTAATTATTGTTTCCTTTATTCTTGGCTCAAAAAGACCCGAGAGGCAAAATTTTAGAAAACTGTCAAGATCGGATTTCTTCCCTTCGGCAAATATCCTGAAACAACCCTTGCCTAATTTATCAACCTCGCCCTTGATTCGGCATATTTGCGACAACTGCCTGACATGGTACAAAAAGTCGTTTCCCAGGTTTCCTGAAATAGTAATACACACATTTTTCATTGTAAAGGCAAAGCTATGCTATTGCGGATGGCATCACAAATTTTAGCTGTCCGAAATGGTAAAAGTTAGTTCGGAATCGTAAATATGCTGAATTTCCACCAGATATAAAAGCTGCCGGCTTCGATGCTAATTGTTTAGCTGTATGCCTCCTGTCGAACCGGCAGTAGGGGTTTATGATTTTATAGCTCTTACCGAATTGCGGAAATATGAAGGTGTGATGCCTGTAGCCTTTTTGAAGCAACTAAAGAAGGTTGACCTGGAATTAAATCCCGCCATCTGGCCAATACCTTCAATGGAAAAATGACTATTGTCGGGGTCGGCCAACAATTGCCGTGCAACTTTAATTCGGTATTCGTTTATATATTCATTGAAGTTTTTTCCGAAATGTGTATTAATAACATTGGATAGATAGGTGCGGTTAGTATTTAATTTCTGACAAATTTCATCCAGGGTAATTCCGCTAAAAAGAAAAGGTTTCTCTTCCAGCATCAGGTCTTCGATTTTACGAATTAAATCTGATTCGTTTGCATTGCTTAATTCGCCTGTTTTTAAGCCTTCCGTTTTTACCTCTTCAATTTCATCGCGAATAGCAAACTCAACTTCCGTTTTTGCCAGCAGGAGGTTTTGTTTTACGAGATAGTTATAGGCTTTTTGCTTTTTGTTGTACTCAATCATTATGATCCCAATAAAAACAGCACAAAGCACTATTGCTACAAATAAAATGAATATGGTTTTGTTCTTAATTTTCAATTGCATGCCAGCTATTTCATTCTTACTTTTAAGAAGGGTGTTTTCTCTTCCCGTTTTTTCAGTTTCGTATTTCGTTTTAATTTCAGATATTTGTTTATGTGTTTCGATATTTACAAGCGAATCTTTAAGCAGATGAAATAATTTATTGAAAGTAAAAGCCTTTTCATAGTTGTTAAGGGCAGCCCAGGCATTGGCCAATCCTTCGTAGCTGTCTTTTAATAGAGCTTTCTGGTTATTTTCTTTAGCATCATCAACGGCCTTGGTAAAATAATCAATGGCTGTTTTATTGGCACGCGTTGCATATTCGATCGTTTTGTCGAAGGCCGTATCATGGTGTAAAAAAGCAAGTGTGTTGAGCACATCAACTTTTTGTGCGCCCTTTGTGGTTTCCAAAAGTTGTAAAAGGCTGTCAATATTTTGGCTGATCTGCGCAAAACCGGCAAAGGGTAGCAAAAACACAATGAATAGGAGCTTTCTCATAATCTGAATTTGGAATGATGATTCCTTAGTGCTGAAAATGGCAAATCTACAAATTCAGTGAGATTAGGTGGTCATATCTTTATAATTAGTTATGAAAAGTGAAGAGTAGTCAGGGTTTCACTTTAAGAGTAGTCAGGGTTTCACTTTTAGTGAAGCCCTGACTTGGCATCAAAATTTATCCAAAAATCGTTTTATACAAATACTAAAAAGGATAATATTTTTTTGGGGGTTTTTGTAAATAGGCGCGAAAAGCTGTATCTTTCGAGCAATAAATCGGGATATCTGTTTGTCGCATTCCCTTTTTTATCATTTAATAATAAATACAATTGCTATGAAAAGAAATGTATTTTTTGAAAGCCTGCTGATGGTTTTGTTTTTACTCACCGTAAAAGCTAACGCTCAACCCATCATTGCCAATCACGAAAATATAATCCTTGCTGAGATTCCAGTGGATTGGATTGAAACTGCAAAATCTGACTTGCGAATCTGGTACGGACACACCTCGCACGGAAGCCAAATAACTTCGGGGATTACAAACCTTGAAACTCACATCGGTGAACCATATACCTTTAATAGTTCGGGGTCTGGTGGTGAGCTATCTTACCAGGAACTGAATGGCTACGACCTGGGGCATACCGGTGATCTCTACTGGGAAACGTTAACCCGTCAACAACTCGATAATCCGGCCAACAACCGCAACGTGGTGATCTGGTCGTGGTGTGGTGGTGCATCTGATAATACAGTGCAGGGCATCAATATTTATTTGAATGCAATGAATCAACTGGAGTTGGATTACCCGGAGGTGATGTTTGTGTATATGACCGGTCATCTCGATATTTGGTCGGATGCCAACCTGAAAGCCCGTAATCAGCAAATCAGGGATTATTGTCTGGCCAATGATAAAATCCTTTTCGATTTTGCCGATATTGAAAGCTATGATCCGGATGGGAGTTTTTTTGAATATGCCAACGATAATTGCAATTACTATGAAGGGCCAGGTTGGGGTTATCTCGGGAATTGGGCCGAAGAGTTCTGTGCCGAAAACCCCGAATCAGAATATTGCTGGAGTTGCTCCTGTGCACATTCTGAGCCTGCCAACTGTAACATGAAAGGACGTGTTTTCTGGTGGATGCTGGCAAAAATGGCCGGCTGGGGCGAGGAGCAAACAGTTTTTTATGTGGATAAAAATCATCCCGATGCCAATAACGAAAATCCCGGAACTGCTGCTTTACCCTGGCTAAGCATACAACATGCCCTTGATGTGGCACAGGCCGGAGATTCGGTGCTTATTTGCGAAGGAGTTTATCTGGAATCTTTAGCTACGCAAAATGACGGGAATCCCGATGATGGCCACATTGTTTTTGCTGCCTATCCCGCTGAGGCTGTAGTGCTTGATGGTACAGATGGGATCGAAACCACCGGTTTAAGAATCGAAAATTCTTACCTGAAATTTTACGGGATCGAAATACGCAATTGGCCTAACACAGGAATATGGATGACCGGTTCTGCTTTTGTTGAGATGCGTGATTTGGAGGTAAGCGAAACAACTTTTGGCATTGGCATTTCGGGCGGCTCACACGATTTTTTGATTCGCGATACCGAGGTTCACCATTATAGCTTATATGGTTTTGATGCTTCACCAATGGGTGATGACTTTTGTTATAATGGAACATTTATAAACTGTGTGGCACACACAGGCCGCGATCCAGAGCAAAATGTGGATGGTTTTGCCCTGGGACATGGCGAGCAAAATAATTTTGTGTTTGACCATTGCATTACCTATGATGTGTATGACGGATTCGACATCAGTTCATCGGCCACAAGCCTAAATGCATGCCTGGCTTACGATTGTTGGAATACGTGCTATAAACTGTGGCAGGATGAGGTGGAGCTTGTGAATTGCATCGGGCATGATGGTGGAATTTCGATTGTTCAGCTGGGGTGGCAGGAAGTGCCCACCGAGACAACCTTGCGGAATTGTACGTTTAGTAATGCCGGAGTTTACACCATCTGGCAGGCCAATAGCAACGACATTCTCAACATGTATAATTGCATAATTTCCGGGGGCGAAAATATTGGCCTTTGCTTTGAACAGTCCCCGGCGGCCAATTACCATGGCGACTATAACCTTTTTCAAAACAATAATGCGGCAAGAGCAATTTATATCGGGGGCCTTGCAGAGTTTTCGATTGCGGATATACAAAATGGTGATTGGAATGTATTTAGTGGTCAGGATGAGAATTCGCTGACAGCCACCACCACAGGAGAGATTTATATCAATCCGGGCGCTGACGATTTTCATTTAGCGCCTTTTAGCCCGGCCATCGATCAAGCCGGCACTGATTATGCCCCGGAAGCGGATTTTGATGGAAACCCGCGACCCTTTGGCGACAGTCCCGATATGGGCGCTTACGAATCGCTGCAGGATTTGCCAATTTACATAGTTTCTCCACAATCCATCAATTTCGGCACGGTCTTTACTAGTCAATCAGTTGCTGAAACTCTCACCATTAGCAATCCCGGCGATATTCCAATTACAATCGATAGCATAAGTATCGACAACGAAGTTTTCCAGGTTTCCGACCTTATTTTTCCATTGCAGATTACTGATGAAGTTGAGATTGAAATAACTTTTGAGCCTGAATTGCCCCAGGAATATTCGGGTACATTGACCTTTTATTCATCACAAACTTTTAATACGGATGTGGAATTAACGGGAACTGCCATCGATGAAATAATAGGAGGCTTCCATGTTTCGGGTAATGTTTCGGGGATGTGGCAAACTTACGACTCCATTTTTGTTGATGGCGACATTATTGTGCCCAATGGCGAAACCCTTACCGTGCAAGCTGTTCCCGGGGGGACGGATTTCATATTTACCGGACATTATAAATTTATTGTTTATGGTCGGCTCCGGTTGCTGGGCGATGCGCAGGATTCGATCAGGCTTTACAGTTTAAACAGGCAGGAAGGTTGGTTTGGCCTGCGTTTTTACGATTTGAATTACAATGGCATGGACAGCTCACAGGTGCAGTTTTGTTCGTTTAAATATGGTAATGCCATTGGCGAAGATTGGGATAATTATGGAGGAGGTATATTTATTTACGAATCATCCCGGGTTTCGGTTTCTGATTGTAGTATAGTGGATAATCATGCCGATGATAGTGGGGGAGGTGTTCACATAAGATATTGCCTGCCCCTTTTGAAACGGCTCAACATCATTAATAATTCGGCTCCCTTTGGTGGTGGAATCATGATTTGGGGTTCCTATCCACAAATATCCTGGTGCATTATAGGGAACAATGAAGCCGAAACCGGGGGCGGAATAAATATCAACGGGGGCAGCCCCGTGCTTGACCATGTTACCATCAGCGGGAATTCTGCAACGCAGGGTGCCGGAATATTCCAGATGGATGGGTCTTATCCTGAATTTTCAAATTCCATAATCAGGGGAAACATTGGGGACGACATTCATATAAATCCTGATGGTGGTGCGGTAATTGCCAGCTATTCCGATATTGGTGGCGCAGGGCTGCATCCCGGAAACGGAAATATAAATGCCGATCCGCTTTTTGCTGGTAATACCAACGGGGACTTTCGCCTTACCTGGGAAAATTTTCCTGTTCAGGATGAAACAAAATCTCCCTGCATCAATAGCGGCGATCCGGGATTCCCCCCGGATCCGGATGGGTCGATTACAGAAATGGGCGCTTTATTTTTTGAAGCTGAACAAGGGAATCATATTCCCGAAGGTGAAATTTCGGGCGTATGGGAAAATGAAGAAACTATTTGGATTGATGGAAATATTATTGTGCCTTTCGGCGAAACTTTGGAAATCGTACCCCTGGCCGGGGGCACTGATATAGTATTTTCGGGATCATACTCCATTACTGTTTATGGCCGGCTGCTTTTATCGGGAAATGTTAACGATTCAATAATTTTTAACGCCGAAAATACGGATACGGGCTGGAGAGGTATCCGGTTTTTGAACACCAATGAAAATGAACAGGAAAATTCGGAAATTCATTTTTGTGCTTTTAATAATTCTAATAAACTCACGAAAAACGATAATATGGGTGGTGCAATTCTGTTGTCAAACAGCTCCAATGTTATAATCACAAATTCACTATTTCTCAGCAATGAAGCCGAAAATGGGGGAGCGCTGGCGCTTGTGAACAGCAGCCCCATAATGAACGATTTGGTCGTGGCCGGAAATCTGGCCTACCTCGGGGGAGGGATTTATTTTGAAGATGATGCGCTTGTCCCAACTCCCGAACCTGCCGGATTGCTTCATGCTGAAAATTGGGAATACAAAGGCGCTTTTCGATTGCCCGAAAGTTCGGGGGGCAGCAACTGGAATTACTCGGCCTCGGCCTCAACATTTTTTCCTGACGGCGATTCGCTCGGGGCAAATGATGGCTATCCGGGTTCTATTTATGCCCTGGGGCACGACTGGTATTTTGATATTTCAGAAATTGACATTCCGATTCCGATAATCTCACCAACAAAAAATCCTGGCGATTTGAATACTGCAAATACACTTCAACCATTTACCAATGTTACCAGTGGAGTTTTCGATACCATTGCTTACGAAATTATAAGGATGGGACTGGAGTATATACCCGCGCAGGGATTACAAAGCTCAGGTAATTTATATATGTGCGTGGGGCAGCATCTTCAGTTTGTACACGATTATTCCCATATATCTTTAAGTACAGATTTGTCAAATCCACAAACCTCTGGTCCCTGGTATTTTGGAAACATTGATAATTACCGTTCCAATGATTATATGTTTTCGATTCCCGAAACGTGGGCGCAAAACCATGTGTCGGGCCGGATGCTTATTTGCGGCAGGTATCGCGATGGCGGCTGGAGTGGCAAGGGGCCAAATTTGTTTGCCTTTGCCCCCTGGCAGGAAGGAAACCCGCCACCTCCCGAATATGAATTGCAAAATATTACCCATTTGCTGGGATATTCTGATAATGATTCGTTGGACGGATATAAACATGCAGACGAATGGAACGGTGGCGCCTGGCTCACCTACGATACCCTTGCCTCGGTGGCAATAGTGGGCACCAAGGCTTTGGGCGACTGCTGGTATGGTTTTGCCGATGGAACCTTGTGGCCAAACGATTCTAATTATATCCCTCCCTATCCTTACGACCAAAGGGGTTGGTGGGCTGATGATTATCAGGCCAGGATACTGTTCTACAATCCTGACGACCTCGCCGCTGTTGCCGCCGGTTCATTGCTTCCATACGAACCCCAGCCTTATGATCATCTTGATATTGGCGAATTCCTGTATAATCCTCAGCACGATCTGGGGCAGTATCAATTGGGGTCGTGTTGCTACGATCGCCAAAATGGGCTGATTTATATATTTGAACGTATTGCCGATGGAGACAAATCGCTGGTACATGTTTTTCAGATTGTTTCCCCACCTCGTAAACAGGTAGTTTTGGAAGATACAAATGTTTTTCGAAATCTCTCTTTGTTAAACAACTGGGCTGATGGATCTGGAGGTGGTTTCTACATTAAAAATTCTTCGCCACATATCGAAAATATTGAAATGGAAGGGAATGGCGCTTCTGATTTTGGGGGCGCAATTTGTGTTGTTGGTAACGCTTCGCCTTCCTTGTTTAATTTATTAATATCTGATAACATGGCGGAATGGGGGGGAGCTGTAGCTGTAATAGAAAATTTGGGCATACCCGGATTCTTCAACAATACCATGGTCAACAACCACGCTTTTTCAGGTGGTGGCGCCATGTATTTCGACTCGGCCACGTCCTGCACCAAAAATTCCATCTTATGGTTCAATACTGCTGATGGTGAAGGAAACCAGGTTTTTATTCAAAATGAAAACTCCCACCCGGAGTTTCACTATTCCAATATCGGGGGAGGCGTTGAATTGTTTGGTGGCACAGGAGCAGGTGTGAATTATAACATGGATCATTACCAAAATAATATAGATGCTGATCCGCTGTTTGAAGACATTTTATGGAACTTCAGGTTATCCCTGCCTTCGCCATCCATTAATAGTGGCGATCCTTACACCGGCGAAAATGAACTGAGCAATGTTGACCTTGACCAGCTACCCAGAATCGCGGCCTGGGTAATTGATATGGGCTGCTTCGAAAATCAGGAGTTTGAAGCCCGGGAACAAACATTAATTATTCCGGCAGGATGGAGCAGTATTTCCATGAGTTTGAATCCATATTTTTCTGAATTGGAATCTATATTCGAAAATGATATGGACGATCTGATTATCCTCCAAAATATGACGGGGGTTTTCTGGCCCGGGCAAAATGTAAATACAATGGGTAGCTGGGATTATCAATCGGGTTATGTTATCAAAATGAGTGAAGCTGCCAATATTACTGTTCCCGGAGCAACAATCACCAACAAAACCATTGCTTTGCAGCAAGGCTGGAATTTGATTCCGGTGCTGTGCGAAAACGGAATATCGTGCAACGAAGTTCTGGAACAATTGGGCGAAAACCTTATCATCATTAAAGAACCGGCTTCTACAAATGTTTTCTGGCCCGGGATGAACATTCAATCACTTGCAATGCTCCAACAGGGTAAAGCCTACCTAATTTTGGTTAACTCTGCTGCGCAGCTTACATTTCCCGGGGAATAATTTTATTGATGGGTATTGGGTTACTCCGAAAGCTTTCGGGGGATATTCGTGTAATTGTAAAGGGTACTTCACTTTTAAAAAGACCTATTGTTTATACCGGAATAGAATAACAGGCTGCAAGCCTGAAACATCATAGTAAAGGTGGTACAAGAAGGTTACTCTCCAGGCTGAAGGCCTGAGACAAACTGGGCTTAATTATTTTTTACTGGTTACACCCTTTCATCGCCCCCAAAAATTTAAATTATTTTTCAATCATTACTGTCCGACTAAAAACTATAGGTTCTTTCCCGAAATTTCGGGACTCAGAATGACAATGGTTTTATAGGTCTTGGTCTAGGGAGGGGGTGGTTGGCGGCTTTGCCGCCAACCACCCCCTCCTTTAAATCCTAAATGCCTGTCATTCTGATCCGCCAACTGGCGGAGAAGAATCTATTGTTAGATTTATATTTTTTAGGGACAATAATGATTCTCAATAAATTACTTCCTTACTTATGGCAGCCTAATAATTAAACAATCCACCGGATGAGGCATCCTGAAATAAAACTGGCTTTCGACACGCACCGCAACAAAACAGCAGTGAGTTAAGCTTTGAAAAACTATTCATCCATCATTCCCCCACTGCTTCGTTTAAAAAAGTCCACCGTTTTTCTTTAAAATTGAATTTCTTTCAATACTTTTGGGGGAACGATTGATAAAATACTTAAACGTTGAAAGTTCATGGCCGCAACAGGTAACAGAAACAGTTCTTTGGCTTCGTGAAGGCTTCGAAAGTTGGGTGCTTTGTTTTTCGCCAACACGCAGGTTTGTCCGGGCCAAGCACGGCCACAGGCCAATGCCCACGCACTGACCAACCCTGACCGAAACACGGCTTAAGGCCAAAACCGAAACACGGCCAACCACACTAAATAGTGCGTGTCCATAAAGTCAACGATTTTTTGATTTAAGATTGACGATTAACGATCGGAGATTTTAGATTTTACTGATTATCACCAACATCTTAAATATAAAATCGTTAATCTGAAATCGTATATTTTTCTATATGTTACTTTAAAGACGAACTCTAAATAAGGCTTCACGCACGGCCAAAGGCCAATGCCGAAACACAGCCATCCCCGAAGCTTCAGCTGATGCCAAAGGCCAAATCCGGCACACGGCCAACCTTGCGCACGAGGCCAGCAAGCTAAGCAAACCTTGTCCAACGCCGGGGCAGACGGACAAAGGCCACGAAACTTTATCAAGCGGCTCATGGCCCATGCCGCAGTGGGTGCATCGGCCAAAAGAGATTTTTCGTATTTTTGGGGACAGAAAAAGTGCTAAACGGTTGGAGGGTTTTGCGGCACAGGCCATAGCCGCCGACCGTTAAAAGTTCATGACCGCACAAACGGTTGAAATAAGTTCTTTGGCTTCGTGAAGGCTTCAAAAGTTGGGAGCTTTGTTTTTCGCCAACACGCAGGTTTGTACGGGCTGAAACACGGCTACAGGCCAATGCCCCCGCCCAGGCTTACCCAAACCGAAACACGCCCCAAGGCCAAAACCGAAACACGGCCAACCGCACTAAATAGTGCGTGTCCATAAAGTCAACGATTTTTTGATTTAAGATTGACGATTAACGATCGGAGATTTTAGATTTTACTGATTATCACCAACATCTTAAATCTAAAATCGTTAATCTAAAATCGTATATTTTTCTATATGTTACTTTAAAGACGAACTCTAAATAAGGCTTCACGCACGGCCACAGGCCAATGCCGAAGCACTACCGCCCTAAGCCATCGCTGATTCCAAAGGCCATATCTAACACACGGCCAACCTTGCGCACGAGGCCAGCTATCTAAGCAAACCTTGTCCAACGTCGGGGCAGACGGATAAAGGCCACGAAAATTTAACATGCGGCTCATAGCCAATGCCGCGGTGGGTGCATCGGCCAAAAGAGAAAATGTGTATTTTTACGAACAGAAAAAGTGCTGAACGGTTGGAGGGTTTTGCGGCACAAGCCATAGCCGCCATCCGTTGAAAGTTCATCCCGAAGTTTCGGGATCAAATTACTGAAACAAGTTCTTTGGCTTCGTGAAAGCCTCAAAAGTTGGGTGCTTTGTTTTTCGCCAACACACAGGTTTGTCCGGGCCAAGCACGGCCACAGGCCAATGCCCCACCCAGGCGAACCCAAACCGAAACACGGCCCAAGGCCAAAACCGAAATACAGCCACCGCACAAAACAATGCCGACCGCACGTCCAAAAGCCAATGCCGAAACACAGCTGCCCTAAGCCATCGCTGATTCCACAGGCCAATCCCGATAGCTATCGGGAGGCGCACGGCCAACCTTACGCACGAGGCCAGCTAGCTAAGCAAACCTTGTCCAACGCCGGGGCAGAAAGATAAAGGCCACGAAACTTTAACAAGCGGCTCATAGCCCATGCCGCGGTGGATGCACCGGCCAAAAGAGAAAATGTGTATTTTTACGAACAGAAAAAGTGCTTAACAGTTGGAGGGTTTTGCGGCACAAGCCATAGCCGCCGACCGTTGGCGTTCATTGTAAAAATCCGTTACCAATATCAAAATCAGACCAAAAAATATTCAGAAAATCAACTAAATGCTATCATTGTACGATAAAATCCCTAAGCACACTGAAAACATGCAAACAACAAGTACAAAACAAGAATGGTTAGATAAAGGATACGAGCATTTTGCTTTATATGGCCCCGAAAACTTAAGCATCAATAAAATAAGCAAAGAAGTAGGATTTTCTCGTGCTTCTTTTTATCACCACTTTGGAAATATTGAGAATGGTAATTTTTAAACAACTACTTTTAAATTATGAATACAACGGGATCATACAAGAAATGGCTTGAATCAGCCTACTATTTCTTTGCTACTGAAGGGTCAGGGAAGCTTTCGATTAAGGCTCTTGCCAAGCAATGTGGTCTCCCAAGAACAAATTTTTATTACTATTTCCATGATAAGGAAGAATTGTTGGATAAAATTATAGAATTACATTTTAATACAACTACCGAAAACATTAATAAAGAATTAGAGCAACGACTACATTCTTTTATCCCTGATTTATACCTGATTTTATATGATTTTAAGATAGGCGTGCAATTTGCAAAACAAATGTTTAACAATAGGGATATACCAAGGTTTAACAAGGCATACAAACACGGTCTTGCCATATCTGCCGATTTAATAGTACCACACTTTAAAGATTTCCTCAATATTGATTTACCTGATAAAACGGTAAAATTACTTTGGTTTACCTTATGCGACACCTGGTATTCAAGACTTAACTTTAATGACTTTTCGGTTGAATCGATGAGTGCCTTAAGTTACGAAATAATCGAATCCATACTTCCTCTAATCAACGATAAAGTTAGCAAATAGAGCAAACCTCACTAAGCATTCGACACCCCTGTCTAAATTCAACTATTTTCTTTTCCTGACCTTTGTTTGTTCTTGGGCAAGAACAAAGATAAATATGGCAATTTGATTATTCCACGGGCTCATGCATTAAAATTGGCAATTACCAGTAATAGCCCTTTACCCGTAAGGTTCGGGACCTTGTGAACAATTAGAAAAAACGATTGAGAGTTCAATAATCAAAATAAACTATGGAAATGATTAAAATGCTTTATAATGAAAAGGGTGGAATTGAGGTGTATGTAGCAGCTGAAAAATCAGCAGGTGTGCCTGATGAAAACTGGCTGCCAATTAACCGGGGAGATGAAGATTTAGACATCATATTACGTCTTTATGTTCCTGAATTAGAAAAATTATCGAGTTGAAAACCTCCTGTAGCAGAGAAAATTAAATAACGGACTACAGTAAGTAAATTTTTTAATAATTAATATTAAGTCAAATGAAAAAATTATCAATTTTAATGATTATTGTCGCTTTGCCATTTATTTTAATGGCACAGAAGGACAAACCGCCAAATATCTTAGTTATTTGGGGAGATGACATAGGCCAATCAAATATTAGTGCCTACACCATGGGAATGATGGGATATCAAACTCCTAACATTGACAGAGTTGCAAAAGAAGGAATGATCTTTACCGATTATTACTCGGAGCAATCTTGTACAGCAGGTCGATCTACTTTTCTTTTGGGACAAAGCGTATTCCGTACAGGTCTTAGTAAAGTAGGTGTGCCAGGAGCTAAGGAAGGAATTAACGAAGCAGACCCAACTATTGCTGAGTTATTAAAACCATTAGGTTACAGAACTGGTCAGTTTGGAAAAAACCATTTTGGAGATCGTGATGAAATGTTACCAACTAATCATGGTTTCGACGAATATTTCGGAAATCTATACCATTTAAATGCTGAAGAAGAGCCAGAATTATTAGATTATCCAGATCCAAAAAAATATCCAAATTATGCAAAAAGATATGGACCACGTGGTGTAATTCACTCTTATGCTGATGGTAAAATTGAGGATACAGGCCCCCTTAATAAAAAGAGAATGGAAACAATAGATGATGAATCTATTGCAGCTGCTAAGAAATTTATTAGCGAAGCAGTTAAATCAGGCGAACCATTTTTTGTTTGGTGGAACGGAACACGTATGCACTTTAGAACTCACGTAAAAGCAGAACATAGAGGTATTTCTGGTCAAGATGAATATGGAGACGGAATGGTAGAACATGATATGCATGTTGGAGAATTATTAGACCTTTTAGATGAATTAGGAATAGCTGACAATACAATCGTTCAATACGGAACAGATAATGGCCCTCACAAAAACACATGGCCTGATGCGGCTTCAAATCCTTTTAGAGGAGAGAAAAACACGAACTGGGAAGGTGGTTGGAGAACTCCATCAATGGTTCGTTGGCCAAATCATATTGAAGCAGGTTCTATTTCTAACGAAATTTTCTCAGGATTGGACTGGCTACCTACTTTCCTTGCAGCAGCAGGAAACGAAAATGTAAAAGAAGAATTACTAAAAGGTAAAAAAATAGGTGATAAAACATATAAAGTGCATTTAGATGGATACAATATGTTGCCACATATTACAGGTAAAGAAAAAGAAGGTGCTCGTACAGAGTTATTCTATTTCTCCGATGATGGAGATTTAATGGCTATGCGTTACAACGACTGGAAATTAGTATTTATGGAGCAAAGAGCCACTGGTACAATGCAAACTTGGTTAGAGCCTTTTACTCCATTAAGAATGGCTACAATAACTAACTTAAGAAGAGACCCTTATGAGTTTGCTCAAATTACATCAAACACATATTGGGATTGGCAACTTGACCATCTTTTCATGGGAATACCTGCACAAGATATTGTGGGAGAATTTTTAATGACATTTAAAGAATTTCCACCTAGAATGAAAGCGGCTAGTTTCAATTTAGACAAAGTAATGGAACAGCTAGCTCCACCTACAGACTAATAATTATAAAATAATTGCGCTGGTTTAGAGGTTTTGTGATAAATGCAATTCCAAATTGCAAAACCGCAGAACGTTTAAACCAGCGCATATTTAATTAAAATAAAAAAATAAATCAAGTAAGTAAGTAAATTTAATATTAATTAAAAAAGTAGTAAAAATGAAAAACAAAATGAAACAAATCGGATTATGGATTGCCGTTTTTGCGGTAGTGGCTGCCGGAGTAATTGCAGCTCCGCAAAAAGCAGAAGCACAAGACAACAAAAAGCCAAATATTTTAGTTATTTGGGGAGATGACATAGGGCAATCGAACATTAGCGCCTATACTAGGGGGCTTATGGGGTATCAAACCCCTAACATTGATCGTGTAGCTAACGAAGGAATGATGTTTACCGATTATTATTCAGAACAAAGTTGTACTGCGGGTCGTTCTTCATTTATTATGGGGCAAAGCGTATTCCGTACAGGTCTTAGTAAAGTAGGTTTACCAGGAGCTAAAGAAGGGATTTCTTCAGAAGATCCTACACTTGCGGAATTGTTAAAACCATTAGGTTACAGAACTGGTCAGTTTGGTAAAAACCATTTAGGTGATAGAGACGAACATTTACCTACAAACCATGGTTTTGATGAGTTTTTCGGAAACTTATATCATTTAAATGCTGAAGAAGAGCCAGAAAATTTAGACTATCCAGATCCAGAAAAATATCCAAATTTTGCAAAGAAATATGGACCACGTGGTGTAATACATTCAACAGCTGATGGTAAAATTGAAGATACAGGACCACTTACCAAGAAAAGAATGGAAACTATTGACGATGAATCTATTGCTGCTGCAAAAAAATTCATTACTGCTGCTGTAAAATCTAAAGAGCCGTTTTTTGTGTGGTGGAACGGAACACGTATGCACTTTAGAACGCATGTTAAAGCTGAGTTAAGAGGTATATCTGGGCAGGATGAGTATGGAGATGGAATGGTAGAGCATGATATGCATGTTGGGGAATTATTAGATTTACTAGATGAATTAGGAGTTACAGATAACACAATTGTACAATACGGAACAGATAATGGACCACACAAAAATTCGTGGCCTGATGCTGCATCTTCTCCTTTTAGAAGTGAGAAAAACACCAATTGGGAAGGTGGATGGAGAACTCCATCATTCATTCGTTGGCCTGGGCAAATTGAGGCAGGATCTGTTTCTAATACTATTATATCTGGTATGGATTGGTTACCAACATTTTTGGCTGCAGCTGGAAATGAAAATGTAAAAGATGAATTATTAAAAGGTAAAAAAATTGGTAATAAAACCTTTAAAGTTCATTTAGATGGGTACAATATGTTACCACATATAACAGGTAAAGAAAAAGAAGGAAGAAGACACGAAATTTTTTACTTTACTGATGATGGTGATTTGAGCGCTTTGAGATATGATGATTGGAAATTAATTTTTATGGAACAAAGAATGGATGGAACCTTAGCTTTATGGGCAAACCCATTTACACCTTTAAGAATCCCTTTAGCTCTTAATATGAGAAGAGATCCTTATGAAATTGCTCCTATTACTTCTAACACTTATTATGATTGGGCATTAGATAGAGCATATTTATTAGTTCCAGCACAAGATATTGTAGGTGAATTTTTAATGACTTTTAAAGAGTATCCACCACGAATGGAGGCTGCAAGTTTTTCCTTAGATAAAGTAATGGAACAATTAAAAACTCCAACAAGTAATTAAATAATTATAGAATAATTGCGCTGGTTTAGGTGTTTTGTGATAAATACAATTCCAAATTGCAAAACAGCAGAACGTTTAAACCAGTGCATGTTTAAATAAACATGCTAAATACTAAAGAAAATGAAAAATCTTGCAATTATCAGTTTCGTTTTTCTATCGCTGATTTTCACATCTTGTGGAGACGCTACTAAAAAAGAAAACACAACTAATCATCTGCAAAAAGAGGATACTAAGCCGAAGTACTCTGCCGATGTGCCTAAATTCCTACTGACGCCAGACAAGGTGGAAACCGAATTACTCGGTGACCTAGAATTTTTTGATGGTATGCCCAGCGAAGCTACTGTCAAGAAAGCCTATGACTTTCTCGACCTATCACGCGCAGTAGAGGCATTTCTTAACGGAATGCCGGCAACCTCCATATATGCCTTCCTTGAGGGACTCAAAGAAGCGGGTTTAGAGCCAGGCGACTTGGGGATTACCGAAGACTTGCTGGATGCCCGTGGCCTATTATTAACGGCCCAATCGACAACTCCGTATGCCATAGCAGAGATTGACTTAAAAAATGGTCCGGTTGTAATAGAGATTCCCAGCCCTGTCCTAGGCATTCTTGATGATGCCTTTTTCCGCTACGTTAGTGATATTGGCCTGGCCGGTCCTGACCAGGGCAAGGGTGGTAAATATCTGTTTATAGGGCCGGACTACGAAGGAGAGATTCCCGAAGGCTACTTTGTCGCAAAGTCTACGACTTACCGTCACTTCCTTCTCATGCGCGTCTTTGTGAAAGACGGTGACTTGAAGGCGTCTACAAAAGAGCTAAAAGAAGGCTTTCGCTGCTATCCTCTCGCGCAGGCAGGCAACCCACCAGAACAAAAAACCTACGACCTTTCTGGCAAACAGTTCAATACAATTCATGCTAACGATGGACACTTTTATGAAGAGCTTAACGCGGCGATCCAATATGAGCCAGCGGATGCATTTAATCCAGAGCTTGTTGGACTCTTTGCCTCCATCGGCATCAAAAAAGGAAAACCATTTGCACCGGATGCACGCATGAAAAAAATACTGAAAGATGCTGCTGCAATCGGTAACGCCTCGGCACGATCGCTTGTTTTTAGACCGCGTAATGCGGCTCCCTATTTCTATCCAGACCGTCAGTGGTACTCATCCTTTTACGGTGGTCATGACTTCATGAACAACGGAGAGTTAGTTCTCGATGACCGTATCATGTTTCATTATGTTGCTACAGGTATTACACCAGCTATGGCTAAGCCAAAAGCAGGAACAGGATCAGCCTATGCGTTTACTCCTCATGATGCTAAGGGTAACTACCTAGATGGCAGTAAAACATACAAAGTAACTCTACCTTCGCCAATTCCAGTTAATAATTTCTGGTCATTCATGGTGTATTCTGGACAACATCGCTCCATGCTAGAAACCGATCAAAAGACAGCTGGACTCGACAGTAATGCAGAGTCAATAAAATCAAACAAGGACGGTTCATATACAGTCTGGTTTGGTCCTAAAGCACCACAAGGTCACAAAGGTAACTGGATTCAAACGATGCCCGGAAAAAGTTACAATACGATACTTCGACTCTATGGCCCGCTGGAACCGTGGTTCGACAAAACCTGGAAACCTGGAGATTTTGAATTGGTGGAATAATTATAAAATAATTGCGCTGGTTTAGAGGTTTTGTGATAAATGCAATTCTAAATTGCAAAACTGCAGAACGTTTAAACCAGTGCATTTTTAATTGAAAAAATAAAAAATCAAGTAAGTAACCTAACTACTAATTAAAAATGAAACACCTTACAATTATCGGTTTTGTTTTAATAGCACTGATTTTCACATCTTGTGGAAACTCCGCTAAAAAAGACAACATCATTAAAAAAGAAAACACAACAGACCTTAAAAATGCAAAATTAGTAGGTGATGAAATCATCAATACCACCTATGGGCAGATTGAACTGCAACATACATTTATGACAGATGAAAGTTCACAGAAGCTTTTTGATGCCATGGACTTTCAGCGTGCCTCTCAAGCCTATATCTGGTCTATACCATTGGTAGGAACGCATACTTGGCACAAAGAACAAGATGAGCACTACGGAACAGGAGAAATTGGTGTTTTTGCGTCATTGGTATCTCTTAAAGAAAAACGCGGCATTGTAACAGGTAACCTAACTACACCTTATATCATAGCATTTTATGATCTTACAAAAGGCGCATTGGTAGTTGATTATCCTGTAGGTGCTACAGCCGGTGGAATTATGGACTATTGGCAGAGACCTATTGTTGACTTAGGACTTACGGGGCCAGATCAAGGTAAAGGAGGAAAGTATATCATTGTTGGTCCGGAAGATGATATTAAGAAGTATGAAAAAGATGGGATTTTCGTATCCCAATCACCAACAAATAACGTCATGATAGGCTTACGTTTTATAGACCCAAGCCCTGAATTCGCAAAAACCTTTAAAGCATCTATCAAAATGGGATCTTTTGGTAAAGAGCTGAAATCTTGCACTTTCAATGAAAATATTGATAAAGAGTGGTCAGGAACACCTTACCGTGGGATTGATTACTGGAAGACACTTAACGAGGTGATTCAAAAAGAGCCTGTAAGAGAACAGGACAAGGTTTGGATGGCCATGCTTGAACCACTAGGCATAAAAAAAGGTGAACCTTTTAATCCTGATGTGAGACAAACAAATATCCTTATTGAAGGTGCTGCAATGGGTGAGTTAATGACAAGGAACCTTCAAGTAAATCCACGTTTTGCACATGTATATTGGAAAGGTACAAACTGGTACAAAAGCTTTGATTTCACAATCCCCCAAATCACTGATTATAAAGTGGAGCTGGATGAAAGAGCAACCTGGTTTTATGAAGCCATTACGAGTTCAGAAGGTATGGTTAATCCTGTGCCCGGTAAAGGTCAGGCTTATATGACTACAAAGCGGGATAACAACGGAGACTTACTGCGTGCAGACAAAACCTATAAGCTAAGCGTTCCAAAAGATGTTCCTGTTGCTCAATTTTGGTCAGTTGTTCTATATAGTGAAGGTACAAGAAGACCGTATGACAATGGTGGGGTAAATTTAGATGATGTTGCGCTTAATAGCCGAATGGAAAAGTTGCAATACAATGATGATGGCTCGGTTGATTTATATATTGGCGCAAAAGCCCCTAAAGGTATGGAAAGCAATTTCTTAAAAACAGTAGAAAAAGACGGCTGGTTTGTATATTTTAGATTATATGCACCAACTGAACCTTTCTTTGACAAAAGCTTCTCTTTGCCGGATTTTGAAATATTAGAATAAAACGTTTGCCAATGGGATGTTGGCATACATTTGAAGAAAAATATTAAGTAACTAAATATTAAAGAAAATGAAGAAATGTAATTTATTATTAGGAGTAGCCTTTGCAACGCTTATTTTTTTGAGCAGCTACGTTAATGCCCAAGAAACATCTGCCAAAGATGTTAACAGTGCTGATGTTGCAGAATACATAAAATGGTTCCCTGCCATAAAACAGGTAGAGATGAGAGATACCTGGCTCAAAGAGTACAAAATGGGCGAGTGGCAGTTTACAGGTTCAGTTACCGCAAAGGATAGAACAGTGGTCACCCCTCAAGCGGGTACAAATTACGGTTACACTTGGTTTAATATATCAAACAAACCCTTGGTCATCACCATGCCTAAGTACGACAAATACTATTCAGTATCGGTATTTGATATGAATCACTTCATGGAAGTATATGTGATGCCTGAAAAGCCGATAGTTATTCGTTTGCCACATCAGAAAAGTCCTATTAAAGATGCCTATGAAATTGTATTACACACCTACCAGGGACTTGCCTTTACACGCCAGGTAATTGTCAATAATGAACAAGAAGTAATGGATCTTGCAAAAAAGATAAAACTGAGTGGTGGAGGAGGAGATTTTCCATTTGTTGTTCCTAGTTTCTCTAAAGCTGTTCAAGATGCAGGATTTAAGAAAATAAATGATTTGGTCGAAGAAGGAAAGGATACGGACAAATTTTTTGTTTCACCTTATGAAGGTGGAGGTGATTTGGACAGAGCAGCCGGTGCACTTGGAGGTCAATTGGGCACACAAGCACGTTATGTTCAGTATGGTCCGCTCGTCTTTGATCAAAATAAAGAACTTTTAAACGGTAAAGAGTCGTATGAAATTATCGTTCCTAAAGAGGGGCTCCTAAAAAATGATAAGGGATACTGGACCGTAACAATCTACTCTTTTGCAGACCGATTTCTCATCCCTAATAAAGAGAATATTTATGATATTACATCTTACAATGCAAAACCAAATCCTGATGGAACATATACGATACGTATTAATAATGAAGGCATAGGTGAAAATGCAATTCCATCCAACGGGGTTGACTTTTATGGTGTTTTTAGAGTCTATGAGCCTGTTAAAGACGTGAAGTTTCCTGTTATTAAAAAAGTATCTAAAAAATAAATAATTGCGCTGGTTTAGGTGTTTTGTGATAAATACAATTCCAAATTGCAAAACAGCAGAACGTTTAAACCAGTGCATATTTAATTAAAGAAATAAAAAGTCAAGTAAGTAACCTAACTACTAATTAAAAATGAAACACCTTACAATTACCAGTTTAGTTTTAATAGCGCTGATTTTCACATCTTGTGGAAACTCCGCTAAAAAAGAAGAAACCTCTGCCAAAACCCCTAAGCAGGCGGCGGACACTCCGTCAGTTGAATATCTTCATGCCTTTAAAGCAGTATTCCATGCAAAATATTTAAAAAAAGTGGCCAGTGATGCAGGTGGTACAAATAAGTTCATCCATACTACGGTATTGCCAACAGAAGGTACCGATAATATGGTGACTCCAGCCCTTGACCATCTTTACTCAAAAGCCGTGCTTGACCTGTCTCATGGCCCTGTCTATTTCCACGCTCCTGCCCTTGATAAGAATCGTTACTACTCTATAAGTGTCACAGACCAGGAACATTATATGATCTATGAAAAAATTCGCCCAACAGGAGTATATGCTTTTGTTCGCACGGGTTATAAAGGCCCTATCGATGACAATGTAACAGTAGTTGAATGCCCTGGTGACCACCCGCATTTATTTTTTCGTATTCAAGTGTATGATAAGGCTGATTTGCCTAAGGTAATAGCGATGCAGAATCAGCTCAAAATAATTGGGGAAGTGGGCAAAATTGAATTTACGAATCCCGTACAATTTACATTAAATACACATACTGTGCATCCTGAAAACAAAGGCTTATTAGCTAAGGCCTTAAACTATTCAGAGGAAGACCATGCCTTTATGACCCAATGGCTAACTGAAAAAGCACAATCAGGTTATACGCCGGACAATATTGGGCTCTTTGATGCCATTGATAAAGGCAGTAAAGATCCTGTTTTTCGTGCTGTTGGCATGTTCGGCCATTTAGGCGTGACCGGTGACCATGCCCTATACGATGTAACGACAACAGATTGTGATGGAGCTCCTTTGCATGGCAGTAGTGTAAACGTCTTCACTATTCCCTATAAAAATCCTGGTGTTGGTGAGTTCTGGTCAATTACTCGTTACAGCGTAATAACAAAAAATACATACCCAAACACTAATGATGTATTTAATGAACACAACACTAAGCCGGATTCTAATGGCAATGTAACTGTCACTTTCAGCTCCAAAGACCCTAAAGATGGTACCTACTGGATGCCTGTAAATGCTGATGAACCATACTATCTTATCACTCGTTATTACGTGCCGGATTATGACAAGCTAGTTAAATTAAAAGCTATATGTAAATAGCCCTGCAATTATGCATTATATCTCTTGCTAAATCAGGCATTTTTTAAAAAAAATATTATACATTTAATCTAAAGAATGATGAAAAAAAAGTATTTCAAATTACAACTATTTACAGCAATAGTGTTGTCAGTATTAATGTTGAGTTGTACTCAGCAGACGGCAAAAGATGAACAAGCTGTAACATCCTTATCAAAAGAAATTAAGGAAATTCATAAGGGGATTTTAGAAGGTTATTTATCGGAAGATGAAATTCCTAATAGTTTAGAATTAGTGCCTCCACCACCGCAGGAAGGTTCAGCAGCTTTCAAATTAGATCAGGAAATAGCAGCAAAATATGTTGCAATGGATGATGAGGGTAGAAAAAGCCAGGCTTCAAAAGATGTTGTATTGTCTTTCCCTGAAGCTACTGAAGCTTTTAATATAGTATTGGATATAAAAATATCGGAAGAAAACACCCCGAATTTGTATATGATAATGCGAAGAACGCTTGCCGATGCAGGATTATCAACTTACGCTGCAAAAAATCACTACCAGCGACAAAGGCCTTTTATGGTTAACAACACACCAACTTGCACTCCGGACGAAGAAGAGGCTTTACGTAAAGATGGCTCATACCCTTCAGGACATACATCTATTGGTTGGGCTTGGGCGCTTATTTTATCAGAAGTATTTCCTGATCAAGCAGATGTTATTCTTGAGCGAGGGAAAGAATTCGGAATTAGCCGTAATGTATGTAATGTACATTGGCATAGTGATGTGGTTTACGGTAGAATGATGGGGGCAGCTGCTGTAGCAAAACTTCATGCCAACGCTCAATTTGTAATTGATTTGGAAGCTGCTAAGCAAGAGATTATATCGATAAGTAAATCTAAAAAGGAGTAATAATGAAAAATTTAACAATTGCCAGTTTAGTTTTAATAGCGCTGATTTTCACATCTTGTGGAGACTCTGCTAAAAAACAAGAAAAACTAACACCCGAACAGGCCAAACAAATTGCCAAAGAAGCCTATATCTATGGTTTGCCTTTGGTGCTTAATTACAAAACGATGAATATGTATGCAGTAGATACAAAGTCACCTGAATACAAAGGTGAATTCAACGAATTAAGCTGCGAAGCACGCGTTTACACCCCGGAAGACAAAGCAATTGTCACACCAAATTCAGATACTCCTTACTGTATGTTTTGGGTTGATTTAAGAGATGAACCTCAGGTAATATCAGTATCCGAAATGGAAGCCGAACGATTTTACCATTTCCAACTCATTGATTTATACACACATAATTTCGCCTATCTGGGAATATTAACTACAGGCAATAAAGCAGGAAAGTATTTAATTGCAACACAAGATTGGAAAGGAAAGAAACCTGAAGGTATTGATAAAGTTATTTACTGTGAAACTGATCTGTTTTTTGTGGTAGTTCGAACCCAATTAATGAATGAAAACGACCTCGAAAATGTTGCTAATATTCAAGCATCATATCAGTTACAGTCATTAAGTAATTACCAGGGGACGGATAGTCCAAAAACCATTAAAACGAATAATTTTCCGGATTGGAATGAAGGTGATCAATTTACAGCTGTTGCATTTAACTATTTAACCCAACTTGCAGACGTTTGTTAATAATTGTTAATAAAAATGTTAAATTTTGACCAAAGCCGGGCTTATATCGGGTATTTAGAGTCGCTTATATATATTTCATTTTCTTAAATCCTTCATTAC
>Ga0307990_1000526_pt1 | contig 33912 bp, 42 predicted proteins | sample EllFjometagen129_FD_203168 | JGI IMG/M metagenome (GOLD analysis project Ga0307990, IMG submission 203168) | Marine microbial communities from Ellis Fjord, Antarctic Ocean - #129 | ecosystem: Environmental > Aquatic > Marine > Unclassified | place: Southern Ocean | collected 2014-10-08
ATTTATGAAAAATATTGTCATGATAATGATGAGGACAATTGCGATATCTATGGCGGTCTCTACCAGTGGGATGAATTAATGCAATACTCCTCAGGAGAAAAAAACGGAGGGCTCTGCCCTGAAGGTTGGCATATTTCCTCAGATGAAGAATGGCTAATATTAGAGGGTACTGTTGATAGTCAGTTTTTAGTAGGAGACCCTGAATGGGAAAAATCAAATGGTGTAAGAGGGTATGATGCTGGTAAGAATTTAAAAGTTGATTATGATTGGAAAAACAATAATACCGGACTTGACAAATATGGGTTCTCTGCACTACCATCTGGTCTATACAGCAACTACATTGAAGATTTTAGCAATTTAAAATACGAAAGTTGGTGGTGGACTCCGGTAGAAACTTCAAATGATGATGTTGGTATCCATGGATTTTACAGTGACTCTGATAAATCAATCCGATATGTTTATTTGAAATATAAGAGTAGTTCTTTTGGCTACAGTGTTCGTTGCTTGAAAAATTGATGAAATGAAATTTACGATTAAAATCATCAAAGAAACTGCAGGGCTTTACGTTTACTGGCCCGACAAACAGATTTTCACACTCCAAACATTAGAGCCCGGCCAAGCATACCTAATAAAAGCAAAGCAGGATTTTTCCATTTCATTTTAATGAATTAATCAAACCTGCCACCTCTTTTACACATGCGTAAAACGATACCCCAAAGGATATCTCATAAAAAAAAGCCCCTACACGGGGCTTTTATCTTTTTAAGTATTAGGCAATATGCTATTTCTTAATTCCTGTCAGGACTTGTGAGCCAATCAATTTTCCATTCTTGGAAAGGTTTTCAGTTTTTACTATTCCTATCCCTTCAGCAAGCCACTGAACGGTTTTACTTTCCATGGACATAACTGATTTTGTAATTATAACAGATGTAATCTTCAAGCACTCAAAAGTTCCGGCGGGTGTTGTTATGGTTTCCTGAGCTTCCACTTTCCGATCTTTAATGGTTATCGTGGTGCCAAACAATCGCGTGCCATTGTTTTTTACTGCAATCTCCATACTGCCTTCAGGTAAGGTTTGCCCCACCGACATGTTGGATGGATAAAACAAATCTTTGGATTCAATTTCAACATCCAGGTCAGGAGAATTTTCGTACTGCTGATAATTTGCTGTTGAGGTAAAATCGTTCATATTGATGTAAAAATTCCCATCTTCACATCTAAGCTCAAAGTTGGTAACAACTGCTTCTTCATTCTTTTTGCCTGCCTTTACACTCGACTCCAATTTGATAACTGTTGCACCGGCAACATCCACTACTTCAACAACTTTTTGTGTTTGGTACGAATCTTCCCTACCTTTTTTATTGTAGAAAGTGTATTCGAGCGTTGTTCCAACTTCGGCCGGGAAAAAATATTTGCATTCCTGGGCAATGCCATCGAATGGAATTACAATTACTAAAGCAAGAAACACGGAAAATGCTAAGAAAAAATTTGTTTTCATAATCTTAAATTTTAATTTATTAAGCCTTCTAAGCTAACAATTCTCTAACCAAAAATTATTTTTCGGTTAATTAATTTTGTACACGTCCTTAAAGTAAACTATCCCGACCCGAGGCCAAAGAATCTCCCGCTGATTTCGCTGATGAGCGCAGATTTATTCTGCGCTCATCAGCGAAATCAGCGGGAAACATTTCTAAAAAGACGAACACTATTTAGCATATTTAAAATCTTTTCCAGGGAAATAAGCCATTTCGCCAAGTGCTTCCTCGATGCGGAGCAATTGGTTGTATTTTGCAATCCTGTCGGAACGGCTTGCTGATCCGGTTTTAATTTGTCCGGTATTTAGAGCAACAGCAAGATCAGCGATAGTTGTATCTTCGGTTTCGCCCGAACGGTGACTGACAACTGCGGTATAAGCGCTACGGTAAGCCATATTCACAGCTTCGATGGTTTCGGTAAGTGTTCCAATCTGGTTTACCTTAATAAGTATTGAATTCGCTACACCTTTGTCGATGCCCTGCTGCAATCTTTCTGTATTTGTTACGAAAAGATCATCACCAACGAGCTGAATTTTGTTGCCCATTTTTTCGGTCATAAGTTTCCAACCATCCCAGTCGTCTTCGGCCATGCCATCTTCGATAGAAATTATCGGGTATTTTGATATCCAGCCATTCCAAAAGTCAACCATTTGAGCAGGAGTTAATTTATCGCCCGTTGACCATTTCAGGTGGTAAACATTTTCTTCGGCGATAAAATATTCTGATGCAGCAGGATCGAGTGCGATAAACACATCCTCACCAGGCTTATAACCTGATTTTTCGATGGCTTCAAGGATAACCTTAACCGCTTCTTCGTTGGATTTAAGATTTGGTGCAAAACCGCCTTCATCGCCAACATTGGTTGAATGACCCATTTTTTTAAGCACCGATTTCAAATTATGGAAAATTTCAGATCCCATTCGCAAAGCCTCACTAAATGTAGGTGCGCCGGCGGGCATAATCATAAACTCCTGGAAATCGATACTGTTGTCGGCATGTGAACCACCATTGAGAATGTTCATCATGGGGATTGGCAAAGTATTGGCGCCAACACCACCAATGTATCGATACAAATCCTGGTTTGATTCGATAGCTGCTGCTTTTGCACAGGCGAGGGATACACCTAAAATCGCATTCGCTCCAAGGTTTGCTTTGTTGGGGGTACCATCAATTTCAATCATTTTTTTATCGATAGCAACCTGGTCAAAAACATACATTCCTTTGAGTTCATCGCGAAGGATAGTATTTACATTATGAACAGCTTTTGTTACGGCCTTACCTAAATACTTGCTTTTATCGCCATCTCTAAGTTCAACAGCTTCGTGTACACCAGTTGAAGCTCCTGAGGGAACGGCTGCGCGTCCGTAAACGCCACTTTCTGTTAATACTTCAACCTCAATGGTTGGATTACCTCTTGAATCAAGGATTTGTCTTGCATGAATATTGATTATTGTGCTCATAATTATATAAATTTTTTACAAAATTACATTCTGATTTCAATAAAAAAAAGGATAAAGCATAAACTGCTTTATCCTTAACAATTGTTTAATACGTTTGAAATATATTATGCTTTTTTTTCGGTATTGTCTTCTGAAGCTTTTTCATCTTCATTAGCTTTTTTAGCTTCTGTTTCTTTCTTTTCCTCTTTGGTTGCAGTTACTTTAGGTTCTGCTTTAGTTTCTGCTTTAGTTTCTTCAACAACAGGCTCTTCAACTTTTGTTACAGGCTTTTCAACATCTGTAAGTTTTTCTACAGTAGCTTCTTTGGCTTGGTCAAGCTTTTTTTCTTCGCTTGGTTCAGCTTGTTTTGTTGCAGTAGCTTTTGTAGATTTTACGGCTTCAGTTCCAGTTGACTCTTTTTGTCCACCTGATTTTTTTCTTCTCCTTCTACCGGTTGTTTTCTTTTCGGCATCGGCTGTACTTGCCAACAGCAGTTCGTTGTAATCGACCAACTCGATAAGGCACATATCGGCATTATCACCAAGACGATTTCCCGTTTTAATAATACGGGTGTAACCTCCGGGACGTTCTGCAACCTTAGTTGACACTTCCCTGAATAATTCAGTTACCGCTTCTTTACTTTGCAAATAACTAAAAACCATTCTTCTTGAATGTGTTGTATCTTCTTTCGATCGGGTAATAAGCGGTTCTACATACGACCTTAATGCTTTTGCTTTTGCAGTAGTGGTAGTAATCCTTTTGTGCAGGATCAATGATGTGGCCATATTTGAAAGCATTGCCTTACGATGCGAGCTGGTTCTGCTTAAGTGATTGAATTTCTTACGATGTCTCATTGTTCGATTATTCCTTGTCTAATTTATATTTCGAAACATTCATGCCAAATTCAAGACTCTTGGATTTTACGAGTTCTTCTAACTCGGTAAGTGATTTTTTACCAAAGTTCCTGAATTTGAGTAAATCATTTTTGTTAAATGCCACCAAATCACCGAGGGTTTCAACATCGGCGGCTTTCAAACAGTTTAGCGCCCTAACCGATAAATCCATATCTACCAGTTTAGTTTTTAATAACTGCCTGACGTGCAATGAATTTTCATCAAATTCTTCAGTAACGTTCTTTTCTTCTCTTTCGAGTGTAATTTTTTCGTCGGAGAAAAGCATAAAATGATGGATCAATATTTTGGCAGCTTCTTTCAGGGCATCCTTCGGATGGACAGATCCATCAGTAAGAATATTCATTACGAGTTTTTCGTAGTCGGTTTTTTGTTCTACCCTGAAATCTTCAATTTCGAAAGTCACATTTTTAATTGGTGTGTGAATCGAATCGATAGATATAGTGCCGAGGGGCGAATTAATTTCTTTGTTCTCTTCAGCCGGAACGTAGCCACGTCCTTTATTGATGGTTAATTCGATAGATAACTTCACAGAAGGATCCATTGTACAAATTACAACTTCGGGATTCAGGACTTGAAAAACAGACAGATACTTATTGATATCACCTGCTTTAAATTCATCCTGACCTGAGATTACAATATGTATTTTTTCTGTCGAATCATCTTCAACCAATCTCTTAAATCTTATTTGCTTAAGGTTTAAGATAATCTCAGTTACATCCTCAACTACTCCCTTGATGGTTGAAAACTCTTGTTCAACTCCATCAATTCTGATATTAGTAATGGCAAACCCTTCGAGTGAAGATAGCAGGATTCGACGCAGAGAATTACCTATGGTAATACCGAATCCCGGTTCCAGGGGACGGAATTCAAATTTACCACGATAATCGTCTGATTCGACCATTATCACTTTATCGGGCTTTTGAAATGCTAAAATTGCCATAATGTAAACCTTTTGGTTTTTATGAAAAATAAGTTTTGGGAAATATTATTTTGAATAAAGTTCAACGATAAGCTGTTCGTTGATATTTTCCGGAATTTCATCCCTTTCAGGATAATTCAGGAATTTACCTGCAAATTTATCTTCATCCCATTCCAACCAGGAAAAACCCGATGATCGTGAAGCCAATGATTCCATTACAATTTCGAGTGATTTGGATCTTTCTCTAACCGAGATAACATCGCCCGGACGAATCAACATTGATGGAATGTTGGTAACCCGGCCATTTACCAAAATATGACGATGAGCAACAAATTGACGCGCACCTGATCTTGTAGGAGAAATGCCGAGGCGATAAACTACATTATCAAGACGAGATTCGATTAATTGAAGCAACACCTCACCGGTAACGCCTTTTTTCTTAGAGGCTTTGTGGAAGGTATTACGGAATTGCTTTTCAAGAATACCATAAGTATATTTTGCTTTTTGCTTTTCAGCAAGCTGGATACCGTATTCTGAGGCTTTCTTTCTCCTTTTATTCAAGCCATGTTGTCCGGGAGGATAACTTTTCTTTTCGAAATATTTATCAGCCCCAAAAATCTGCTCACCAAATTTTCTTGAAATTCTTGTTTTTGGCCCTGTATATCTTGCCATTTTTTTACCCTTGTTTTAATAGTGATAAATAAAATTAAACTCTTCTTCTTTTTGGTGGACGACAGCCATTGTGTGGCAATGGGGTTACATCATTAATTTCGGTAACTTCGATACCTGAAGAGTGAATAGTCCTGATAGCAGATTCTCTGCCTGAACCGGGACCTTTTACATAAACCTTAACTTTTCGTAAACCGAGATCGAATGCTGTTTTTGAACAGTCTTCGGCGGCGGTTTGTGCAGCATAAGGAGTATTCTTTTTCGACCCCCTGAAACCCATTTTTCCGGAGGATGACCAAGAGATAACCTGGCCTGCACTATTGGTCAAAGTAATAATAATGTTGTTGAAGGAGGCGCTGACATACGCTCTTCCGTAAGGTTCAACCTTAACAACTTTTTTCTTTGTACTTTTTCCTGATTTACCTGATTTTGCCATCTTATATTCTTTTCTTTCTGATTATTTGCAAAACAAAAAAGCAATAGGTTAACAATTAACCTGTTGGTGCTTTCTTTTTATTAGCAACAGTTTTCTTACGACCTTTACGGGTACGTGCATTGTTTTTTGTGGATTGACCTCTTAAAGGCAAACCAATTCTATGACGGATGCCCCGATAAGTGCCGATATCCATCAATCGTTTAATATTCATCTGCACTTCTGAACGTAGCGCACCTTCAACTTTGTATTCGTCACTGATCAAACCACGAATTTTATTTTGTTCGTCATCGTCCCAGTCCTTTACTTTTTTGTTGACATCAACTTCCGCCCGAAGGAGAATCTCGGTAGCGATACTCCGGCCAATGCCGTGAATGTAAGTTAGCGCTATGACCCCCCTTTTATTTGTTGGTATATCAATACCTGCAATACGTGCCATAATTTATTATTGATTTATTGATTATTAACCCTGTCTTTGTTTGAACTTTGGATTTTTCTTGTTAATGACGTAAAGTCTGCCTTTACGGCGCACGATTTTACAATCGGCAGTTCTTTTCTTTATTGAAGCTCGTACTTTCATGCCTATATTTATTACTTGTATCTGAATGTAATTCGTCCTTTTGATAAATCATACGGCGACATAGCAATTTTAACACGGTCGCCTGGGAGAATTTTAATGTAATGCATACGCATTTTGCCTGAAATATGAGCTGTTAATACGTGCTCATTTTCCAGTTCAACCCTGAACATAGCATTACCTAATGATTCAATAACAGTACCGTCCTGCTCTATAACTGCTTGTTTAGCCATAAAAGATTATTCAATTTATTAATTTTTGTTTTTCAATATTTCTTCGATAAAATCAAATGATGATAAAATTTCAGCTTTGCCTTTTCTAACTACCACATCGTGTTCGAAATGTGCTGAAGGCAGGCCGTCATCGGTGCTTATTGTCCATCCGTCCGATGCCTGGAATACTCTTTTCTTTCCCAGGTTAATCATCGGTTCAATAGCCAACACCATTCCTTCTTTCAACTCCTTGCCATTTCCTCTTCTTCCAAAGTTAGGTACTTCCGGCTTTTCGTGCAATTCAGTGCCCAAACCATGACCAACCAAATCTCTTACAACTCCGTATCCATAAGATTCGCAATATTGTTGAATACTATATCCAATATCACCTACACGATTTCCTGCAATTGCAGCCTCAATACCAACGTAGAGAGACTCGCGGGTTATTTGAAGCAATTTTAACACTTCATTGTCCACCTGCCCAACTGTAAAAGTAAAGGCAGAATCGCCATAATAGCCATTTTTCTTCACACCACAATCAACCGAAATAATATCACCCTCCTGCAATTCATATTTTCCGGGAATTCCATGTACAACCTGATCGTTTACAGAGGTACACAATGTTCCGGGGAATCCGCCATATCCTTTAAAACCAGGTACAGCATCATGGTCGCGAATGAATTGTTCGGCAATTGTATCAAGCTCACCGGTAGTAATTCCGGGTCGGATATGCTTTGCAACTTCAGCCAATGTTTTACCAACAAGTAAAGAACTAATTCTTAACAATTCAATTTCTTCAGAACTCTTTATTAGTGCCATTTCGATAAATAAATCAAAAGTTCATACTACATTCCGGAAGATGATCTTCCTTTTATTCTACCCGACTTGGTTAAACCATCGTAATGCCTCATCAACAAGTGACTTTCGATTTGAGATAGTGTATCTAATACCACACCAACCAAAATCAACAGTGAAGTTCCTCCAAAGAATTGTGCAAATTGTTGATTAACCCCAATCAGACTAACAAATGCAGGCATAATGGCTACAAGTCCTAAAAATAGAGATCCGGGGAAAGTAATTCTTGACATTACAGTATCGATAAAATCCGCGGTTCGCCGTCCGGGTTTTACACCTGGTACAAATCCGCCGTTCTTCTTCATATCTTCTGCCATTTGATTTGGATTAACAGTAATAGCAGTATAAAAATATGTAAAAATAACTATCATCAGGAAGAATACAAAATTATACCAGAACCCATTAATATTTGTAAAGGTTGATGCAAAACCTGTTAAGGCTTCATTTTGAGCATATTGGGCAATGGTAAGAGGGAGAAACATAATGGCCTGCGCAAAAATAATTGGCATAACGCCAGCAGCATTTACTTTAAGTGGTATGTACTGACGTACACCACCGTATTGTCTGTTTCCAACAACTCTTTTCGCGTATTGCACAGGTATCCGGCGTGTTCCTTGCACCAACAGGATTGTTATAAGGATTACAGCAACAAGAATCAGGATTTCAACAATAAATATTACTAATCCACCACCTTGTTCTTCCATTCTTGAGATAAACTCACCAAACAAAGCAAAGGGTAGCCGGGCAATAATACCAATCATAATGATGAGTGAAATACCATTACCAATGCCTTTATCAGTAATTTTTTCACCAAGCCACATTACAAACATTGAGCCCGCAGTAAGCATAATGAGGGATGAAATTCCGAAGAAAGAAAAAATGGAATGCATGCCTGCAGATGAATCAAATGGATAAATTGCTTCAGCCGGTAACTGACTAACAATGTTGGCGATATATGCCGGGGATTGGAAAACCAGGATGATAACGGTTAAATAACGCGTAATCTGGTTGATTTTCTTTCGTCCGCTTTCACCTTCTTTTTGCAATCTCTGGAAATACGGAATAGCCATACCCAGCAGCTGCACAACAATAGAAGCAGAAATATAGGGCATGATTCCGAGCGCGAAAATTGAGGCATTGGAGAAAGCACCGCCCGAGAACATATTGAGCAATCCTAACAATCCACTTGAGGTTTGCTGTTGCAGTGCATCAAGCATTGCAGGATCTACACCGGGAAGTACCACAAAGGATCCCAGCCTGTAAAGTAAGATGATGCCTAAGGTGTACAGAATCCTGTTCCTTAGGTCTTCAATCTTAAATATATTGTGTATTGTCTCAATAAATTTTTTCATCAAAAATTAGATTTTTGTTGCAACTCCACCTAGTTGTTCGATTGCTTCCTGAGCTGTTTTTGAAAATGCATGTGCTGTAACTTCGATCTTGGATTTGAGTTCACCCCGTCCAAGAATCTTAATCAGATCCTTCTTTTGAGCCATTCCATGATCGATAAGCACAGTTACATCAAAAACAGTAATATTTTTTTCGTCTGCCAGTTTTTGAAGGGCATCCAAATTGATACCAAGGTACTCTTTGCGATTGATATTCTTGAATCCACCTTTTGGAATTCTTCGATACAATGGCATTTGACCACCTTCAAAACCTCTTTTCCGTTTATAACCAGATCTAGATTTTGCTCCTTTATGTCCTCTGGTTGAGGTACCCCCTCTTCCGGAGCCTTGTCCACGGCCTATACGTTTCCTGGTCTTGGTTGAACCTTCCGCCGGTTTTAGATTACTTAAATCCATTTTTATTCGTAGTTAGGATTGTTTACAATTCTATAACTTCAATTAAGTGCTTCACTTTATTGACCATTCCAATGATCTGTGGGTTGGCTTCATGTTCAACCACACTTTGAATCTTCCTGAGCCCAAGAGCCTCTAAGGTTCTTTTTTGATCTAATGGGCGTCCGATTCCGCTCTTGACTTGCCTGATTCTGATTTTACTCATTTGATTGGAAAATTAATTTTATTATCTATCCATTAAATACTTTATCGAGAGAAATTCCTCTCATTTGCGCCACAGTGTATGGATCGCGCAATTGTAAAAGGCCGTTGATTGTTGCTTTTACAACACTGTGAGGATTGGAGAAGCCCTTGGATTTAGCAAGTACATCTTTAATTCCAACACTTTCGAACACAGCACGCATTGCACCACCTGCAATTACTCCTGTACCTGCCGAAGCCGGTTGCATGTAAACCTGGGCACCACTGTATTTTCCAATTACCTGGTGGGGAAGTGTACCGTTAAGTACAGGAACTTTAATAAGGTTCTTCTTCGCATCATCAATTCCTTTGGCAATTGCGGAGGTTACTTCTTTTGCTTTTCCAAGGCCATAACCAACAACACCGTTTTCGTTTCCGACAACTACAATGGCTGAGAAACTAAAAGTACGTCCACCCTTGGTAACCTTGGTAACCCTTTGGATACTAACAAGCCGATCTTTAAATTCGATTTCGCTTGATTTAACTCTTTTAACGTTTACGTTTGTCATAATTCCTTAAAATTTAAGACCCCCTTTTCTGGCGGCTTCAGCCAAAGCTTTAACTCTTCCATGATAAAGATATCCATTTCTATCGAAAACTACCTTCCCGATACCGGCTTCAATTGCTTTCTTGGCGATATCCAAACCAACCTTGTTTGCTTGTTCGGTTTTGTTTTCTTTGTTTTCCTGTTTTATCGGTGAAGAAGCTGATATCAATGTTATTTTATTGAGATCATCTATCAACTGGGCATATATTGCTTTGTTGCTTCTGTAAACCGACATTCTGGGACAATCAGGAGTACCTGTTAATGTTTTCCTAATACGCTGTTTAATGCGGAATCTTCTATACTGTTTTCTATTCTTTATTGCCATTTCACAATGGAGTTTTAACAGATTAAATATTATTACTGATCTATTAACTAGCGGCTGCTTTACCGGCTTTACGTTTAATTTCTTCGCCCTGGAATTTAATACCTTTTCCTTTGTATGGTTCCGGTTTACGGAATGAGCGAATTTTGGCTGCAATCTGACCCACGAGTTGTTTATCAACTGAGCTCAGTGTGATAAGCGGATTTTTACCTCTTTCGGTAAGTGCTTCAACTTTTACTTCCGGGGGCATAACCAACACGATGTTGTGAGAAAAACCAAGGGCAAGTTCCAGTTGATTATTATTTACTGAGGCTTTATAACCCACACCAACAAGTTCCTGCTTAATTTGAAACCCTTCGGAAACTCCTTGAACCATGTTGGCTAAAATGGATCTGTACAAGCCGTGCATTGATTTGTGTCGTTTTTGTTCGGTAGGTCGCGATACGATAATACTTCCGTCTTTAACTTCAACTTTAATATCAGGATCAACTTTCTGGGATAACTCGCCTAATTTTCCCTTAACGGTAACAACATTATTGTCGTCAACATTAATCTCTACACCCTTAGCTATGGTTATTGGTAATTTACCTATTCTTGACATTTGTAACCTCCTATATTTAGCTGATGTAACAAACTACTTCTCCACCAATTTTTTGTACCCGGGCTTCTTTATCGGTCATCAAACCGCTTGAGGTACTAATAACCGCAACACCTAAACCATTAAGTACGCGTGGTAATTTATCGTGGCTTTCGTATTTCCTTAGTCCTGGACGGCTCACTCTTTTGAGTGATGAAATTGCTGAAAGCTTTGAAACCGGATGATATTTCAGCGCGATTTTTATTACGGATGGAAACTTATCATCAACAAATTTATAGTTGAGAATATATCCTTTCTCGAATAAAATTTTGGTCAATTCCTTCTTCATCTTTGATGACGGAACCTCAACTACACGATGATTGGCCATTATGCCGTTTCTCAACCTGGTGAGATAATCTGAAATCGGATCAGTGAACATTTTCTACTGCGTTATTTAATTCTTACTTTTTTACCAACTTGCTTTTTTTATCCCGGGGATTAAGCCCTGCAGAGCCATTTCGCGAAAATTAATACGCGAAAGGCCAAACTGTCTCATGTATCCTTTGGGTCTCCCCGAGAGGCTGCAACGATTGTGCATACGAACTGCTGATGAATTTTTCGGCAGTTTTTGCAGCGCTGTATTATCGCCGGCTTCTTTTAAAGCAGCGCGTTTTTCAGCGTACTTGTCAACGAGTTTTTTTCGTTTGACTTCTCTTGCTTTCATCGATTCTTTAGCCATAAATCAATCTATTTTTTGATTTTTAAATGGTAATCCAAATGCCTTCAATAGCTCAAGTGCTTCCTTATCGGTATTTGCACTTGTAACAAATGTAATGTCAAGGCCATTTATTTTAGATACTTTATCCATCACAATTTCAGGAAAAATTATTTGTTCGGTAACTCCGAGGGTATAGTTTCCTCTGCCATCGAAACCTTTGTCGTTAATTCCCCTGAAATCCCTAATCCTTGGTATGGCAACCGAAATTAGCCTGTCAAGAAATTCATACATTTGATTTTGACGCAATGTAACCCTGACACCAATCGGCATACCTTTTCTAAGTTTAAAGTTAGAAATATCCTTTTTGGAACGGGTAGCAACAGCTTTTTGTCCGGAGATAAGCGTCATTTCTTCGATACCGCTATCAATAATTTTTTTATCGGTGATAGCACCACCTAAACCCTGGTTCATCGAAATTTTAAGCAATCTTGGAACCTGCATCGGGCTTGAGTAGTCAAACTTTTTGAGGAGTTCGGGATGAATTTCATCGCGATACTTTGTTTTAAGTCTTGGAATGTAACTCATTATTTAATTACCTCCCCTGATTTTTTTGAATAACGTACAAGTTTACCTGATTTTTCGTCCAGTTTTCGGCCAACCCGGGTTGGTTTTCCTGAACCATCAATAACCATAAGGTTAGATAAGTTAATAGGTGCTTCTTTTTTTATGATACCACCTTGTGGATTCTGTGCATCGGGTTTGGCATGCTTAGTTACCATGTTTATACCCTCTACGATAGCTGTTTTCTTTTTGCCATCAACCAATAACACCTTACCTTGCTGGCCCTTGGAGTTACCGGAGATAATCATAACATTATCGCTTTTTTTAACATGTAATTTATAGTTTCCCATCTTATTCAGTTTTTTACAGTACCTCTGGTGCCAGTGAAACAATCTTCATATACTGTTTTTCTCTTAATTCTCTGGCCACAGGCCCAAAAATACGAGTACCAATCATTTCTCCCCCGGCATTTAAAAGAACAACTGCGTTATCATCAAAACGGATATATGATCCATCAGGACGTCTTGCTTCCTTTTTTGTTCTAACAACAACCGCTCTTGAAACAGTACTTTTCTTAATGTTTCCTGATGGAATGGCATTTTTTACAGTGCACATAATAATGTCACCGATGCCTGCATAGCGCTTTCTGGTTCCACCAATTACACTAATACAAAGTACTTCCTTGGCTCCGCTGTTGTCAGCTACTGTTAATCTGGATTCTTTTTGTATCATGACTACTTACTTAGCTCTTTCGATAATTTCTACTAATCTCCAACATTTGTTCTTGCTCAGCGGTCTTGTTTCCATGATCCGCACAGTATCGCCGATGTTACAATCGTTCTTTTCATCATGAGCTTGAAACTTTGATGATTTTTTTACAAACTTCTTGTAAATCGGGTGTTTTACCCTGCGTTCTACCTGAACCGTAATGGATTTATCCATTTTATTGCTGGTTACAAGCCCGACACGCTCTTTCCTTAAAGATCTTGTTGATTCGGTTTCCATTATTATCAAATCTATTTTAATGTTCCTTCAAGTTGTCTCTTACGGATCTCTGTTTTCAGTCTTGCAACTGTTCTACGGTAATCCACTATTTTATTTGGGTTCTCGAGGGGCGACACAGCGTGATTTAATTTCAGCTTGTTCAATTGCTTTAGTTCCTCGTCTAACCTTTCCATCAAATCATCGTTCGACAATTCTATTATAACGTTCTGTTTCATATTTCCGACTTATTCGAAGTATTATTCCGCGTAATCTCTTCTAACTACAAATTTTGTTGTTACCGGCAACTTTTGCGCTGCCAGTCTCATGGCTTCTTTGGCAACTTCCAAAGAAACGCCGTCAGCTTCAAAAATTATTCTTCCCGGTGTTACCCTGGCAACAAAATATTCAGGAGCACCTTTACCTTTACCCATCCTAACCTCGGCAGGTTTTTTTGTAACTGGTTTATCAGGAAATATTTTGATCCAAATCTGACCTTCACGTTTCATATAACGTGTCACGGCCTGACGTGCTGCCTCAATCTGACGCCCGGTTAACCAAGCTGATTCGAGCGTTTTAATTCCGAATGATCCGAAAGCAAGCTGGTTACCTCTGTTGGCATTGCCCTTCATCTTGCCTTTTTGCTGCTTCCTGAATTTCGTTTTTCTTGGCTGTAACATTTCTTATTATGTTATAATGTATTTAAACTTACTTTATTTTCTTGGTTGGCGTGGTTGTCTTGGTCCTCTTGGCCTTCTGTTGCCACCACCCGAACCGCCACCCGGTTGTGTTTTTTGTTTCTTGTCGCCTGATGTAATGGGAACAATTTCAGGTTTACCAAAAATCTCACCTTTACAAATCCAGACTTTTATTCCTATTCTGCCATAGGTAGTATGGGCTTCTGCATGTGCATAATCAATATCAGCACGGAGCGTATGCAAAGGTGTCCGACCTTCTTTGTACATCTCATTTCTTGCCATTTCGGCACCACCCAACCTTCCTGAAATTAATACTTTAATTCCTTCGGCACCAATTCGCATGGTTGAGGCAATCGAAGTTTTAATTGCACGTCTAAAAGATATCCTACCTTCAATTTGCCGTGCTATTGCACTTGCAACAAGCGTGGCATCAAGTTCGGGTCTTTTAATTTCACTGATATTGATTTGAATTTCTTTACCGGTGATCTTTTTCAACTCCTCTTTCAGCTTATCAACTTCCTGGCCTCCTTTACCAATAATAATCCCCGGACGAGCAGTATTGATAGTAACTGTAACAAGCTTTAGTGTACGCTCGATGTAAATTTTTGAAATACCTGCTTTTGAAAGACGGGCATTGAGATATTTTCTGATTTTATCGTCTTCTAAAAGTTTGGCTCCAAATGAATTTCCGCCATACCAGTTAGAATCCCAGCCCTTAATGATTCCTAACCTTAATCCTATCGGATGAGTTTTTTGTCCCATTAAATATTATGATATTGATTATTATTCTCAGTTAATTATTCGGTATCAGCTATTTTATCTTCTCTGCTGGCAAGTACAACAGTAACGTGGTTTGAACGCTTTCTGATTCGATGAGCCCTTCCTTGTGGTGCAGGACGAATTCGTTTTAGCATTCTAGCACTGTCAACCATAATTGATTTTATGTATAAATTATGATCTTCCATTCTAACACCTTCATTCTTTTCCTGCCAGTTTGCAAGTGCCGAGAGAACAAGTTTGTACAAACGACCAGCTGCATCGTTGGGCTTAAATTTCAAAATATTTAGCGCGGATTCAACATCTCTTCCCCTCACCAAATCAACCATCAATCTCATCTTTCTGGGTGAAGTAGGGCAGTTGTTCAAGCTTGCCACGAAAGATTTTTTCCTGGCTTCTTTTCTAACATCCGCTGATATTTGTTTACGTGATCCCATGATAATTTATACCTTTTTTATGATTTTACTTTTTACTACCTGCATGTCCTCTAAACTGCCTGGTTGGTGCAAATTCGCCCAACTTATGACCTACCATATTTTCAGTTACGTAAACAGGAATAAACTTATTTCCGTTATGCACTGCAATGGTCAATCCAACAAAATCAGGAGAAATAATTGATGCTCTTGACCATGTTTTTATCACTGATTTCTTAGCTGCAGCCTGACTTTCAACTACTCGTTTTTCGAGTTTATAATGAATGTATGGACCCTTTTTAAGTGAACGACTCATGTTATCTAAAATTTTCTATTTATTTCTTCCTTCTTTCGATGATATACTTGCTTGATGCTTTTTTCTTAGCACGGGTTTTATAGCCTTTAGCCGGAATACCTTTTCTTGACCTTGGCAATCCACCTGAGGCCCGACCTTCGCCGCCACCCATGGGGTGATCAACCGGGTTCATTACAACGCCTCTTACACGTGGTCTTCTACCTAACCAACGGCTACGTCCGGCTTTTCCTGAAACTTCCTGGCCATGATCCATGTTTGAAACAATGCCAATGGTAGCTTTACAGGTTTGAAGCAACATTCTTGTTTCGCCTGAGGGAAGTTTTATTACTGCAAACTTACCTTCGCGGGTCATCAACTGCGCGTAAGAACCGGCGCTTCGTGCCATTTTACCACCTTGCCCCGGCCTTAACTCGATATTGTGTATCAGAGTTCCGAAGGGTATTTCGCTCAGGTATAATGAATTTCCTACATCAGGACTTGCACCTTTACCCGCGATAATTTTAGTTCCAACTTTAATTCCATTTGGAGCAATGATGTACCTTTTTTCGCCGTCTTGGTATTGAACCAGTGCAATACGCGCGCTTCTGTTAGGATCGTATTCAACAGTTAACACTTCTGCATTAACGCCTTCTTTATCTCTCCTAAAATCGATTTTACGATATTTTTGTTTGTGACCTCCGCCAATATAACGCATGGTCATCCTACCCGAATTATTCCTACCGCCTGATCGTTTCTTTGGTTCAAGCAAACTTCTTTCAGGTTTGTCGGTAGTAATTTCATCAAACGCGCTAATAACTTTGAAGCGCTGACTCGAGGTTGTCGGTTTGAATTTTTTTAAAGCCATTTATCTTAAATATTGCTGTAAAAATCAATTGTTTCACCTTCGGCTACTGTAATAATAGCCTTTTTTGTTGCATTGGTTTTGCCGTTAATAAGGCCTGTTTTGGTGTATCTCGATTTGCGTTTACCTGCATAATTCATCGTGTTTACAGATACTACCTCAACACCATATAATTCTTCTATAGCCTTTTTAATCTGAACTTTGTTTGCATCTTTGTTCACCAAAAAACCAAATCTACTCAGCTTTTCGCCTAGATCAGTCATTTTTTCGGTAATGATCGGCTTTTCCAAAATCTTCATTTTTACCTACTTTTTAGATTATTCTAATCAATTTAGTTATTAAACAACTCATCCAATACTGTAACTGAACTCTCAACAATTAGTAAGCGGCTTGCATTGAGAACATCGTAAGTATTTATGTTGTTTGAGTTGAGATACTTAACCTTTTTCAGATTACGTGTTGACAAATAAACGTTTTCGTTGGTTCCAGGTGTTACCAAAAGAACTTTTTTATCTGTTAAATCGAAAGATTTTAGCAACTTCAAAAACTCTTGAGTTTTGGGTGCATCAAAATTAAAATCTTCCAGTACCGTGATATTTTCAGTTGTAGCTTTATATGATAAAGCTGACTTACGGGCAAGTCTTTTAACTTTTTTGTTGAGTTTAAAACCATAATCTTTGGGTATTGGTCCAAATACGCGACCGCCACCTTTAAATATGGGGCTCTTGATTGACCCGGCTCTTGCCGTACCTGTGCCCTTTTGACGTTTTATTTTGCGGGTACTGCCCGAAATAAGACTTCTGTCTTTGGCCATGTGCGTACCCTGGCGTCTGTTTGCCATAATCAATTTTACATCAAGGTAAATGGCATGATCATTTGGCTCGACACCAAAAATAGCATCATTAAGCTCAACTGTGCGATCGGTTTTTTCACCGTTTATATTATAAACTGCTAGCTCCATCTTTCAACAATTACATAAGATCCGTTAGATCCAGGTACTGAACCTTTAACCAGAATTAGATTATTACTTTCATCGATTTTCATCACCTTAAGGTTTATCGCCTTAACCCTGCTGTTTCCCATTCTTCCTGCCATTCTCATACCTTTGAAAACTCTTGAAGGCCATGATGAAGCACCAATAGAACCGGGAGCACGCAATCTGTTATGCTGACCGTGGGTTTGATCGCCAACACCTTTAAAACCATGACGTTTTACTACTCCTTGAAAACCTTTTCCCTTTGAAGTTCCAACGACATCAATAAATTCACCTTCAATAAATATACTTGCATCCAGCACCTCGCCAACCTTTTTTTGATGGCCTGCTTCAAACCTGGTAAATTCTTTGACAATCTTTTTGGCGGACACACCAGCTTTGGCAAAATGACCTTTTAAAGCTTTAGTAGTATGCTTGTCTTTTTTGTCATCGTAAGCAACCTGAATAGCTTCATATCCATCGGTGTCTTTTGTTTTTATCTGCGTAACAACGCACGGACCGGCTTCGATAACAGTGCAGGGAATATTTTTTCCTGCATCATCAAAAATGGCGGTCATACCGATTTTCTTTCCTATTATTCCAGACATTATATACTAATGTTAAGTTCTTTAAAATTACACTTTAATTTCCACTTCAACACCGCTTGGCAGTTCAAGTTTCATCAACGCATCAATTGTTTTTGTTGTTGAACTGTAAATATCAAGCAAACGTTTGTACGAAGACAATTCAAACTGTTCTCTTGCTTTCTTATTAACAAACGTGGCTTTATTTACCGTAAATATTTGCTTATTCGTGGGCAACGGTATTGGTCCACTAACTACAGCTCCTGTACTTTTTACAGTTTTTACGATTTTCTCAGTTGATTTGTCAACCAGGTTATGATCGTAAGATTTAAGCTTTATTCTGATCCTTTGACTCACCTTAATTATAATTTTTGTTAGAATATACTCTATATTTTTACTACGTAACCTTTAATCTTGTAAAGTACTTCTTCAAGTAGTTCGTTAGGAAGTTCAGCAAAATGTGAAAATTCCATATTATAAGTGGCTCTCCCTGATGTGAGAGATCTTAGCGATGTTACATACCCAAACATATTGGCCAGCGGAACCTTTGCCTTTAATACCTGGGTATTAATTTCTGAAGACACATTAACCAGGTGTCCGCGTCTTTTATTTAAATCTCCACTAATTTCACCTACATACTCGTCCGGAGTAGTAACTTCCAGATTCATTACAGGCTCAAGCAGGCTAAGTTTAAGATTTTTTGTTGCATTTCTAAAACCAACATTTGCAGCAATTTCAAATGCAAGACGATCAGAATCTACTGAATGGTGAGAGCCATCTTTCAAAACAATTTTCATATTGTAAATCGAAAATCCGGCTAAAGGGCCATTCATCATTGCCATTTCAAAACCCTTTTTCACAGCATCAATATACTCTTTTGGAAGTACTCCGCCTTTTACTTCATTCACAAAATTTAACCCGGGTTCATCATTATCTGCCGGGCCAATTTCGAAGGTAATATCTGCAAATTTTCCTCTACCACCGGTCTGCTTTTTATAAACTTCCTGGTAAGTATTAGAATTTTTGAGGGCTTCTTTGTATGAAACCTGAGGTTTGCCGTGATTACAGTCAACGTTAAACTCGCGCTTTAGGCGGTCGAGTTTAATATCAAGATGCAATTCTCCCATTCCACTCAGGATAGTCTGACCGGTATCTTCGTCAGTTTTGAGCATCAAAGTAGGATCTTCCTCAACCAATTTCAACAATGAATCGATAAGTTTATCAACATCATCCTGGAACTTTGGCTCTACAGCCATCTTAATTACAGGTTCAGGAAAATTAATATTTTCGAGAATAATAGGACTATCAGATGATGTGAGCGTATCGCCGGTTCTTATTTTCTTGAACCCAACCAGGGCACCAATATCACCGGCTTCCAAAACTTCAAGAGGATTTTGCTTGTTTGCATGCATTTGCATAATTCTTGAAATTCGCTCTTTATTTTCGGTACCGTTGTTTAATACCTGATCGCCCGGACGTAATGTTCCTGAATATACTCTTATAAAAGCTATTCTTCCAACAAATGGATCGGTTGAAATTTTAAAAGCCAGGGCTGCAAAACTTCCATTAGGATCAGTTTCACGAAATTCTTCTTTGGAAGTATATGGATTAATGCCTTTAACAGGAGGTAAATCAAGGGGTGAGGGCAAATACGCGGCAACTGCATCAGTGAGTGGCTGAACGCCCTTATTCCTAAGTGATGAGCCACACATTACAGGGGTAATTCGATGTTCAAGCGTAGCTTTACGGATGGCTTCAATCATTTCATCTTCCGAAATTGAATCGGGGTTTGCAATGAATTTTTCCAGCAGTTCGTCACTTTCCTCGGCTACACCTTCTATTAAATTTGTTCTGTATTCTTTAACGGTATCCTCAATGTCGGTAGGAATGTCAATTTCGTTGTAGGTCATACCCATCGATTCAACATCCCAATTGTATGCTTTGTTGGTGATCAGATCAACAATGCCTGTAAACTCATCTTCACTACCAATTGGAATTTGCAATGGGATGGGATTGGCTCCAAGTTTATCTTTAATCTGCGAAATTACCTTAAAGTAATCAGCCCCGGTTCTGTCCATTTTATTAATGAAACAAACACGGGGAACTTTATATTTGTCGGCTTGACGCCAAACGGTTTCAGATTGCGGCTCAACACCACCAACAGCACAAAAAATTGCTATCGCACCATCCAATACCCTGAGCGATCTTTCCACCTCCACAGTAAAATCAACATGCCCGGGGGTATCGATAATATTGAACTTGTACTGATCATTTTTATAATCCCAAAAAACAGTAGTAGCAGCGGATGTGATGGTAATTCCACGTTCCTGCTCCTGCACCATGTAATCCATAGTAGCAGCACCATCGTGTACCTCACCCATTTTGTAATTGATGCCGGTATAATAGAGAATACGCTCTGTAGTTGTGGTTTTACCCGCATCTATGTGAGCCATAATCCCAATATTCCTTATATGTTTCAAATTGTGTGGCATCTCTTTAATTACTTTCCTGCTGTGCTCTGATTTTGAAATTAATATTAAAATCTAAAATGTGAGAATGCTTTGTTGGCATCTGCCATTCTATGCGTATCTTCTTTCCTTTTATATGCTCCGCCTTCATCCTTGTAGGCTGCCAAAATTTCGGAAGCTAAACAACGAGCCATTGACTTTTCATTCCTTTTTCTAGAAAAGGTAATAAGGTTTTTCATACCAATGGATTGTTTTCTCGCAGCAGGAATATCAGTTGGAATCTGGAATGTTGCTCCACCAATTCTGCGGCTTCTAACTTCTACAGCAGGTGTAACATTTGTAAGCGCTTTTTTCCAAACCTCAAGACCCTCTTCTTTTGACCTTTCGGATACTACATCGATAGCATCATAAAAAATTCTGAAAGCAAGATCTTTCTTTCCTTGAAGCATAAGATTGTTGACAAATTTTGTAACAAGCAGGTCGTTGAACTTCGGATCAGGAAGAATGATTCTCTTTTTTGGTTTTGCTTTCCTCATGTTAATTCAATTATATCGTGGTAAAAATTATTTCTTCTTTGGACGTTTTGTACCATACTTCGATCTTCTTTGTGTGCGTCCTTCAACACCTGATGTATCGAGAGCACCCCTGATGATGTGGTATCTAACACCGGGTAAATCTTTTACACGACCACCACGAATCATTACAATGGAGTGTTCCTGTAAGTTATGACCTTCACCCGGAATGTATGCGTTCACCTCTTTTTGATTTGTCAACCGTACCCTTGCTACTTTGCGCATAGCAGAATTCGGCTTTTTAGGTGTGGTAGTGTAAACCCTTACACAAACACCCCTGCGTTGAGGACAACTATCAAGAGCAGGCGATTTACTCTTGTCTGTTAACTTCTTTCGGCCTTTTCGAACCAGTTGTTGTATTGTCGGCATATTAACACTTTAATTTAATATTTGCTTTACCCATTAATTTTTTGGGGGTGCAAAAGTACAATAATTATTTAAAACAAAACATTGCTGCACATTTTTCAGCAAATAATTATTTTTACGAAAGTGTAGGGAAAATTAAAGGAGGGACAAATCTCTCTTCTGTCGAGGTTAAATGACAATTTTTGGATTGTCATTAGAAACCTTTTATTACCTCAGCTTGTCAGGTTTCCTTTAATATTCTCTTCTCACTCAATGCTTTCGGGGATTCATTAATCAAATCTTACCTCAAAAGCGGGTGCAAAAGTACAATCATTTATTGAAAATAAAAATAAAATTTGATTTTTTTTTCAAATCATCAATTTACCAAACAATTTCTTATTTTTGGGCATAAAATAATGTGTGCATAACCAGAAGCTAAGTGAAAAAAAATGAAAAGAATAATTCTATCAATCCTTGTCCTAATGGCAATACAAACTGCAGGTATCGCAAAGCTCGACAGTTTGTATTCAATAATAGAAAACCCACGCTTCTCGGATACCCTCAAACTTGAAACTTACGAGATTATCACGAAGCAACTACTGAAATCAGACAAAGATTCATGCAGGGCGGTGTGCAAAATGGGGCTGAGGTTTTCAGAGCAATTGGGTAATAAAAGGTTCATCTGGTCATTTCATAATAGAATTGGTATATCTTATTATTACGAAAGTGATTACGAATCTGCTGTAAAGCACTGGATTGAAGCACTTAAAGTTGCCGAGGAGGCAAAAGATATTTTCACAATTTCGCAAAGCCTGAATAACATTGCAATAGTTTATGGTAACACTGATCGATATGAAAAAGCTATAGAATATTATAAAAAGGCGCTTGAGATTAAATATCAGGACAAAGAAACCAGTCAAATGTCCATTTTGATGGCTGAAATTAACATTGCGATTTTATATGGAAAACTTGGGGACTTGAATACAACCGATAGTTTACTTCGTATAGTGCTTAAAAAAATGGATAAGATTAATGAGCATGATGATAAATACAAAATTTTGGTAAACATTGGATCTACTTACGCATTTTTAGGATCGCATCAGGATAAAATCCGTTTATTGTACAAAGGTCTTAAATACTTTTTCCTTGCCGAAACCGAAATTAACCAAACAGATAACAAGCGCGACAAAATAACACTCTTACTAAATATAGGCGAAACCTACCTCCAGTTGAACGATGAAGAAAATGGTTTTAAGCATGTTTGGCAAGCAAAAAAGATTGCTGATGAAATCGATTCGGATGAAAGAAAAGCAATAGTCTTCGAGGTATTGGTGAATCATTACGAACATATCAAAAACTATGAACTTGCTTACATTTATTATGATTCGATGCAACAATTGAACGAAAAGATTAACGATCTTAGAATTCAAACCGCCATTGAAGATATGCAAACAAAATACGAGACAGAAAAAAAAGAACGGGAAAATTTAGAATTAAAACAACTTGTTCGTAATGAAGAACTCGAAAATCAAAGACAAAAGAGAATAAAAAATGCTTTTCTAATTTTTTTTATTATTGCCGTAATAATTGGGATTGTTTTAATTTACCTCTTCTCAAAACTTCGGACTAAAAATACTGAACTTACCAAGAACAAAAAAGTGCTTGAAAATCTAAACGATGATTTGAAATTATCGAAAGAAGAAACCGAAAAAGCGCTCGAATTTAAATCATTGTTTTTAGCAAATATGAGTCACGAAATCAGGACTCCGCTGAATATTATTATAGGTTTTAACAGCATTTTAAAAAAGAGCATCGCCGACAGCAAATTGATGAAGTATCTGGAGTCGATTGAAACCAGCAGTTACAACCTGCTGCGATTTTTGAATGATATTCTCGACATGTCGAAAATTGAAGCCGGAAAAATAATGCTTACCCCCGAAAACATCAATCTAAAAGTATTGATTACAAACATCAAGGATCTCTTTCAGCTTAAGGCTGATGAAAAGGATATTGAATTAAAAGTTGAGATTGACAAGAACGTACCCCACGAAATTATTATCGACGAAATACGGCTTAGGCAAATACTACTGAATTTGATTGGAAATGCGATAAAATTTACAGAAGCAGGTTATGTAAAAATCAAGATAGAGTCGCCCACTTTAAATAATTATCGGAGTAAATTTTCAACCATAACCAATCTCAAAATCAGCATTGAGGATACAGGAATCGGAATTTCTGAAAGTGACCTTGAACAGATTTTTGAATCATTCAGGCAGGTCAACCTTAAAGAACAAAAGCAGTTTGGCGGAACAGGCCTGGGGCTTGCCATTTCGAAACGACTTACTACCATGATGGATGGAGAAATTACAGTAAGCAGCGAAAAAGGTAAAGGAAGTACATTTTCGGTATTATTTAAGGATGTGCCCATTGGTATGCCAACCGAACCCAAAACCAAAAGAACAACTAATTTTACCGATGATTTAGATTTTGAATTTAATGGTGGAACTATTTTGGTTGCTGATGATGAAGATATGAACCGCAGTTTAATAAAAGTGTGTTTCGAGAATACAAATGTTGAAGTTATTGAAGCATCTAATGGCGAAGAAGCGATAGAACTTGCCCGAAAAAACAATCCTGATATTATATTAATGGATGTAAAAATGCCGATAATTGATGGTATTGAAGCTACTAAAATTATTAAAAATGATGATAGCATAAAACATATACAAATTATTGCATTTTCGGCATCCAACATTTTTGAAAGGATTGATGATGATGAAATTGAAATGTTTGCCGGACTCATCACAAAACCCGTGGATATTGATGAACTATATGAAAAGGCCGCATTGATTCTGCCACATAGCAAAAAATCGATCGATAGCCCCCAGCTTGAAGCTCATGGTAAATTACTTCCCGAACACTTTTTTGATGACCTGTCGTGCCTGAACAAAGGGGCAAAAGATAAGTTGCTTAATGAGTTCAAACAAAAATGGTCTGATGTTTACAGTACAAACTCAATGAATAAAATACTCGCTTTTACCGGGGAGTTGGTATTGTTTGCCACTGAAAATAGTATGCCCGGATTAAAGGTTTATGCTGAAAAAATTATGGAATCAGGGAATAGTTTTGATACCATCGAAGTAAAGAGTCTTCTTAAACTCTTCCCCGAAATTATTCACACCAAATAATCATTAAAAGAAAAATCAAAGCATGACACCATTATATCAAAATAAAGACATTCATATTTTTGTTATTGACGATAATAGTAAAAATATCCAGATCATAGGCCAAACTCTTCTTCGACAAGATTACAATGTTTCATTTGCCTTAGGGGGCGCCGAAGCAATTGAAATATTGACCAGGGAATCAAATTTTGATCTCATATTATTAGATATTTTGATGCCCGAAGTAGATGGTTTTGAAGTTTGCGATGCCATTAAAAAAAATGAACTCACCAAAGATATCCCTATAATATTCCTCACTGCAAAAAGCGATAAGGAGAGTATTGTGAAAGGTTTTCATAAAGGCGCAAGGGATTATGTGGTAAAACCCTTTAATGAGGATGAACTTATTTTGCGCGTAAAAACTCAAATTGAACTCAAGAAGCAACGGGAAAGATTAGAAAATATAAATCGATTCCTGGAAGAAGAAGTGAAGGAAAAGACTGGCGAAATAAGGGATGCAAACAAAAAGCTTGCATTGTTGGAGAATGCCAAAAACGAATTTTTAACCCTGATAAGCCACGAACTTCGAACCCCCTTAAATATTATAAATGGCTTTACCGAGATTTTACAAGATGCCTTGCAAGACACCCAACACATTGATGAACTTCAGAGCCTTAAAGAATCCTCTGACAGGCTCATCTCGTTGGCAGAAACAGCGCTGTTAATCACCGAAATACGCCTTGGAAAATACAGCCTCGACTACGAAAAGGTTGATTTGACCGAAGTGTGCAACAACGCTGCAAGGGATGTGAAAAAATATAAATACGACAAAGACTTTATATTTAAAGTGGAGGCAGTGCAAGGAAGTGAATTAATTAAAGGTGATTTTGGATTGATTCAAAACATTGTAACAATGATTACCGAAAATTCGATTATTGAGGGTGACGAAAACACTATCATCACTTATAGAATTAAAAAAGATAAGCAAAATGTAGTGCTTGAAATAAGGGATAATGGCCCGGGATTTTCGGATAGTAATATCGAAAAATTATTTGAAACATTTAGTAAAGCCGACCCCAATGTGAATCATGATGGCTTTGGGCTAAGCCTTGCTGCAGTAAAATTGGTGATGGAAATTCATTCGGGAAAGGTTGCCATCAAAAACCTGCCCGAAGGCGGTGCATCGGTAAGCTTATATTTTAAATCAGAATAACCTAATCAGTAAAAATGATAAATTCCTTTCTTAGGGTTTCAAACTCAGGGTGATATTTTGATGAAACTAAATTTTCGGCAGCCCTTACAAATTGAATTCCCTTTGCAGTAATCTCAATCACATCATTATGTATTTCTATAATTTTGCTTTTCAGCGACAGGCGGAGTAATTTATCACTAAAAGGCTTGTCCCAGGCTAAGTGTTTGTTTAAATGATCAATGCGCCGCTCCTCAATGTCGTCATTTTTTCCACTATGGTTAAATAAGTGAATAACAAGCGTCATTTGTGCAAACTCAATCTTCTGTCTTCTTTTCCTTCTTATGATAGATAGCAATCCGCGTTGTGGTGAAACAATGAAAACAGCAAGAAAAATAATACCACACATACCGGCCATACTCCCCGAAATAGAAGCATCCAATAGCCTGGCAGCCCAATAACCTGAAATTGCAGCAAGCACACCAATAAGCACCGAAATCCAAATCATCTTTTTCAACTCATCGGTAAGCAGGTAAGCTGCAGAGGCGGGCGCTATCATCAGGGCTACCACGAGTATGGCGCCAACTGCATCGAAAGCGCCGACTGTTGTAACCGAAACTGTGCCCATGAGGACATAGTTTAGCAATGCCGGGGCAAAACCCAGGCTGGCAGCCAGGCCTTTATCAAAAGTGCTAATCTTTAATTCCTTAAAAAAAACCACTGTAAAAGTTAAATTAATCAACAGGATTACGGCCATTACCCAGGCATTTTGCGGGCCGATGTCCACACCCGAAATCACCAACCTGTTAAAAGGTGCAAAAGCAATTTCTCCCATCAAAACTGCATCGGTATCGATGTGAATGTTGGAAACATTTCTTGAAATTATGATTACACCTATGCTAAAAAGCGCCGGAAATACCAGGCCAATTGCAGCATCTTCCTTTACAAGCTTTGTTTTGTTGATGAGCTCAACCAGCACCACGGTTAACAAGCCTGTAAGTGCCGCCAAAATTATAAGAAAAGGAGAGTTTAGCGATTGGGTAATTAAAAACCCAACCACAATTCCCGGTAAAATAGCGTGGCTGATAGCATCGCTGATCATTGCCATTTTTCGCAACACGAGGAAAACTCCGGGTATGGCACAAGCGATGGCAACAAGAGAAGCGATGATTTGTATTTCGATTTGTGGTGTCGTCATTATTTTGAGTTTGTCTTTTTATTCAGGTTTCCCGCAGATAACGCAGATTTTCGCAGAAAAATATCAGCGCAAATCAGCGAAATCTGCGGGAGATTCTTTGGCCTCGGATAGAAATAGTTGACTTTGTGAACACGCACTAATTAGTGTCTATCCATAAAGTCGATACTTTTCTGATTTCGCCTGCACGACCCCTTAGTCCCCTAAAGGGGAAACCCCCCGCTGCCAGTGCGTTGGCTGGTTCTCCCCTTTAGGGGAGTTAGAGGGGTGTGGGGCGGAATATGAGTTTATAGATGGACACTAATTAGCCCCTCCATTGCCTGAATGTTTCTTTGCCATAAATAATCCTTTATCGGTAAGACACCATTCAGTTTCTGTGGTAAAATCTATTAAACCATCATTTTTCAATGTCAGTAGTGTTTTTTTGTTGTAGCCGGGCAATGCTTTTATAATATTAAGCGAGTGCTGATGTTTTACATTTTGATGCGTAATGCAGGTTTGGTAAAGCCCCTCCAGCAATTTGCTTACAGCTAAAGATTGGCGATTTTTTTGTTTCCCAATCAATTTTGCCAACCATCCTCTCCCGGGGGCAAATACAAAAGATATTAGTACGATTACGATAGATACCAGCACAATAACCGGCCCGGTTGACAGGTTATTACCAACACTTGAAATTCCTGTGCCCACAACCCCCGACAGTATTCCAAACAATGCCGAAAGGACAACAACACCACTTAAACGGTTAGTCCATTGCCGGGCAGCAGCAGCCGGGGCTATTAATAGTGCGCTCATCAATATTACCCCTACCGTTTGAAGTCCTATTACAATGGCAAGTACAATCAATGTATTGATGGCAAAATCAAGAAATCTTGTATTAAAGCCCAGGGTTTTTGCATATTGTTCATCAAACGAAAACAGTTTAAATTCTTTCCATAACAACACAACCACGATCAACGAAAAAAGTGCAATCATGGCCATAGTAATCACATCCTGCTGAAGCAAAGTAGCTGCCTGCCCGAAAAGATAAGTTTCGAGGCCGGCCTGGTTGGCGTTTTCAATACGTTGAATGAAAGTTAGTAACACCAAACCAAAACCAAAAAAAACAGACAAAACAATCGCCAGGGCAGCATCACTTTTTATCCTGGTATTTTTAATTATAGCGCCAATCCAAAAAGTAGCCAGCCAGCCTGCAAAAGCTGCACCTGCAAAAATGAATAAAGTATTCTTGGTTCCTGTTAGCAAAAAAGCAAGCGCAATACCGGGCAATGCAGAGTGTGCAACGGCATCGCCCAAAAGGCTTTGCTTACGCAGAATGGCATAAACCCCAAGTACACCACTCATCAGTCCAAGCACAGCGGTTCCAAGTCCAATGGTTTGGGTGGTGTAATCAGTAAAAAGATCAATAAAGAAATTATATAAATCCATAGTTAATCGGTGAGGGCAAATTTAGAACCATAAGTAAGTTCAAGGTTAAGGTTGTTAAAAATTTTGTTTACCGGCCCCGAGGCAATCCGTCTGACATTCAAGAATGTTACCCAGTCGAAATATTCGGTAACCGTTTGCAGGTCGTGGTGGACTACAATCACGGTTTTTCCGGTATTTTTCAATTCTTTTAAAATATTTACAATGGCTTTTTCGGTGGTAACATCAACGCCCTGGAAAGGCTCATCCATAAAATACACATCGGCTTCCTGCACCAATGCCCTGGCAAGAAAAACCCGTTGTTGCTGCCCGCCTGATAACTGACTAATTTGTCGTTTGGAGAAATCGCTAAGTCCTACTTTTTCGATAGCCTTGTCGGCAAGTGCCTTCTCTTTGCTCCCCGGCCTTTTTATCCACCCAAGCTTTCCATAAGTGCCCATGAGCACCACATCTTTCACCGTGGTCGGAAAATCCCAGTCAACACTACCTTTCTGCGGCACATAACCAATTTGGGTTCTAACTTTATGATAAGGTTGTCCCAATAGTTTTACTTCTCCGGCCAGGGGTTTTACAATTTCAAGAATCCCTTTAATAAGGGTTGACTTACCTGCACCGTTTGGCCCAACAATGGCCATCATAACGCCTTCCGGAACTTCGAGATCGATGTCCCAAAGTACAGGCTTATAGTTGTAGGCGACAGTGAGGTCATTTATTTCGATGGCTAATTTTGACATTTAGTTTTTATTTTTATCGATAAAAAAAAGGTATTACTGCAAATTTAGTCGAAAGGCTCAATAATTTTTCAGTCCGCAGTCCCGATAGCTATCAGCGATTTTATATTGAACTTTGATTTTCGTATTAAAAATTGTAACATGCAGTTTTACTTAAACATATCATTTTAATCTATAAAATTAATTATGGCGGCGTTATTTTACTTTGTGTCTCTGTGACTTCGTGACTTCGTGGTCAAAATGTAAACCACAGAGGCACAGAGCCACAAAGGTTCACAAAAAAACATCATCAACATTATTCATTGCCATTAATAATATTAGTAATTGGGTATTTAAAATTTTACAGATTAGTATTTTACAATTAAATCACTAAACTAATATAGTGTGAAAAAATCACTGATAGCTATCGGGACGCTTCCGGTGGTTGACCTCCCTTCCCGGGTTCGGCTTTTTCATCCGAACTGGCACAGCTAAAAGGTGTTTCATTATGTAAATACGCCTTACTAAAATTCCCATCTTATGGACTTGCACGGTGCGAGTGGACTGCCTACTGCGGACTACCTACTAAGGGCATCCACAATGGTTTTTACATTGTATTCGTACATTCCAATATACGTCCCTTCCTTGGTGCCCGCTGTTCCGAGCGCATCCGAATATAATTCCCCTCCAATTTCAACATGATAGTCCCTTGCATTAACCGCGGCCTCCAAAGCCTGGATGTTTCTTTTAGGAACCGAAGTCTCCACGAATATTGCCGGAATCTTTCGGCTGGTAATCAATTCGGCAAGATTCCTTACATCAGCGGCGCCGGCTTCCGAAACTGTGCTAATTCCCTGCAAGCCCACCACTTCAAAATTAAATGCTTTGCCAAAATACTCAAAAGCATCATGGGCAGTAATCAAAACCCTTTTATCCATTGGAACTTTTTCAATCATTTCTGTAACAGAGGTTTTTAAGCCATCAAGCTGGATTATGTACTTTGCCAGATTTGCAGCATACAAATCTTTATTCTTTGAATCGTTTTCTGATAAAATCTTAGCCACATATTTTGCAGCGAGTTTCCAATTTTCGATACCGAACCAAATATGAGGATCGTGTTGGGTATATTCAGCATTGGGCTTAATCAGGTTTTGTTCGGGTATTACATCCCCAATGGCGTAGGTTTTTCTTAATGAGGAATTCATTTTTTTAAGAATATCATCCATCTTCCCTTCGAGATGAACACCATTGTAAATAATAATGTTGGCAGTATATAATTTCGACACATCGCCTTCGCTGGCTTTATAAAGGTGCGGATCCACACCCGAACCCATGAGACCTTGCACTTTTATAGCATCGCCGCCAATTTGTTTTGCAAGATCGGTAATCATTGTCGTGGTTGTAACAACTGATAGTTTACCATCACCACCATCGTTTTCTTTATTGCCTGGCTGATTGCATGAAAATCCCAATACAACCAGCACTGCAAATAATAATTTTATTACTTTATTCATCTTTACATTTCTATTTATTAATATTCGTTTACTTTATCTTGTTTCCCGCAGATAACGTAGATTTTCGCAGAATTTATCTACAGGAAAATTTTTTGTCCCTGGATTAAAATAGTCATCTTTTTGAAAAACCTCTAATTAGTGTCCGGCTATAAAGTGGACTATTTTTTGATTTTGCCCACGCTACCCCTTAATCCCCTAAAGGGGAGACCCCTCGCTACCAGTGCGTTGGGGAGTTCTCCCCTTCAGGGGAGTTAGAGGGGTGCGTGGTCGAGATCAAGTTTATAGACCGACACTAATTAGTATGTTCATTTCGGAAGCCTCCAGCTAAAACCGGCATTGACAAAAAAGTCGGGGGAAATTTCTGATAACCCAATCCCACCAGAAGCATCCAATTGAAAATTGTCTTTGAGTAAAAATGTAATCCCCGCATCTAAGCGATGGTCAGGCTTTTGTTCTTGCGGCAAAAAACCATAACTTTCGATGAACGCACTCAATTTTTCAGTCACACCATAACCAAATACCAGCGAATAGATTCCTTCGGGTTTTGGTGAAGAACCATCCCATCTCGATCCCAAATTTACCCCTAAGCCAAGCCTGTCGGTTAACGAATATTCAATATTGAAGCGCATATCGCTTGCATTATATTCGGGCGAGAATTCCTTGGCTCCTATGTTAGGAAATTCAGTAGTAACCAAGAAGGCCATTTTCGGCATCCATCCGTTTTCATCAAGCATTTTAAATTTTATGCCAAAAAACAATGGGGCAAGCCCGGAAACATTAGAAGTTTCAGTTCCATCAATTTCTTGTGTTGAATTTAAAAATGCCGATCCTACCCTCAATTCAAAGTTCTTGTTTACACCATATCTTAAAAGGGTAGTAAAAAGGCCAAGGTTTTGTTCTTTCATATTCCCATTTTCGTCTCCCTGCAAAACAAATCCTGTTTCCATTTGAAAGTGGCCTTTGGGCACAATGGCTGCCGATTCTGTTTGATCAGGCCTGTCGGTAACCAAATCAGAAACTTCCTCCTCTTGCTGTGCAAAAAGGGAAAAGGAAATAAATAATCCAAATATTAAAAACCTTATTCTTTTCATATTTATATATTTTTTAAGTATGCTTAACTTTTTTGCAAAACTACGTTTTTTTTAAAGGGAATATATTTTTTAAGTAAGCTTAACATTTATTCATTTACTTCATCAATCCATTCAATTAAAACCATAATAATTCATTGATATTGAATGGAGAATTGTCATTTCCAGTCCCAAGCCTCCGCCAGTTGGCGGATGCCTCAAAGTGAAATGACAAAGGAATAGATTTCTCCCCACAAAACTTCCCCGATGGGTCGGGGACTGAGACCCGCTTCACAGCGAGGCAAGCAAGGTGGGGTTCTGTTTTTTAACACCTTACAAATAGTTGTCATTAGTAAAAATAAAAAGTAAATGTCCCTATTTCACAAATAGATTTTCAGCCACTTCAAAAGGCATGATGACATCATCTCCTGAAATGGTTAAAAACACCTTTCTGATTTTTTTATCGATAATTCCAACATTTATTTCCTGACCAATGCCACAGTTTATGCTATTCAAAAATTCTATGGCAACACCGGTGTGCTCAACAATGCGCTCAAGCCTGACTTTTACAGGAGTAGTTACTTCAGTTAATCTTGTCAGATTTTGTTTTGCAAAATATCCCGATTCATCTGGAATGGGGTCACCATGAGGATCAATTTTGGGGTATTCCAGGAATTTATCCATTTCGTTAATCAGGTAATCGGAGGTTTGATGTTCGAGACGCTCGGCCTCATCGTGTACTTTTTCCCATGGGATTTCCAGGACTTCATTCAAAAAGACCTCCCAAAGCCTGTGTCGGCGTATTACACTTAGTGCAATTTTTTCACCTTCGGTGGTAAGGGTAATATCGCGATACTTTTCGTAATTAATTAAATTTTGGAAGGCCAATTTTCTTGACATGTCAGTAATTGCAGCATTGCTGACATTTAACCTCCGCGCCAGCTTACTCGTATTCGCCTTGTCGCCAAGATTAATTAACATATAGACGTTTTTCAGAAAGTCTTCGATAGAAATGGAAGCCATGAATTATCGGTTTTGAAAATCAAACATAAAAAATTTACAGGAAATTGGTGAATTTAGCAATTGTCATGAAATAACGTGACTCATTGCAATAGATGTCTCTCCGGCAGCCAGCACTCCAACTTCTTACACAAACCAGTCATACCTCTCCGCCAACTGGCGGAGAGGTATCTATTTTCATGGATAAAAAGATAGAATAGAACCTCTATAACATCAAGTTATTCAATAACGAATCCTTAGGTGCTGGTTAAACAATTCAATGGAGTTAAGAAAAATTCAAGAATTAATAGCAATCATTAATCCCAAACTCTATGAACTCTTAACTCTTTGAACTCTTAACTCTATGAACTTTTAATGCCGGGCAGAGCCCGGGCATCCTCGAAAAGTAACGAAAATTGTCCGAAGGACTCCTTTGGAGAAAATTTTCTACTTTTCGGGACTTTAAACTCTAAGAACTTTTAACCCTCAACCTTCTCAACCCCCTCAACTCTCAACCCTCTCAACCTTCTCAACCTTCTCAACTCTCATCTCCCATCTCTCCTCTCCCATCTCTCCTCTCCCATCTCTCCTCTCCCATCTCTCCTCTCCTATCTCTCCTCTCCTATCTCACCGGCACGATGTCCCTTCCAAAAGGTGTAAGCGCCAGGCCGGCCAGCTTAAAATGTTGACGGGCAAAAGGGATTCCAAGGATGGTTATGAAGAGTAAAATTCCAAATACAAAATGGCTTGCCGCGATCCAAATTCCACCAATAAATATCCAAATAATATTCATCAGGGTAGATAAACAGCCGGTTGTTGCAGGCCGCTGGACGGTTGTACTGCCAAAAGGCCAAAGCGCCAGCAATCCAAGTTTAAAGGTTTGGATGCCAAAGGGAATACCGATAATAGTAATCATCAATAAAAGGCTGGCTACAAAATATTCGATGGCAATGATTATTCCACCAAAGAGCAACCAGATAAGGTTTCCAAGAAAATTCATAAAATATTGTTTTGGTGAATAAGTGCGAAAATAATGTAAATACCAAAACAAACAGATGTTAAAGACAAGGAGTAATCAGTGTTCGTCTTTTTACTGCGTTTATTGAATTATCAATAGCCCTGTCCTTTAGGGCAGGGATTGAATTGAAGGATGAAAAACCCCCGCGATTTCGCCACGCCTGCGGCGTGGCGAAATCGCGGGGGGAGTATTTCCAATCCATTAACCCCCGGGTTAAAACTAATGCCATTAAGTTTAGCCATCAATAAAAACGTAAGAAGCATTTAATGCAACAACATTATTCTATCAAACACGGTTTATATTTTTTTTGGATTTAGATTGATTGATTGTTTAGCTATAATTAAAT
>Ga0307990_1000527_pt1 | contig 33862 bp, 18 predicted proteins | sample EllFjometagen129_FD_203168 | JGI IMG/M metagenome (GOLD analysis project Ga0307990, IMG submission 203168) | Marine microbial communities from Ellis Fjord, Antarctic Ocean - #129 | ecosystem: Environmental > Aquatic > Marine > Unclassified | place: Southern Ocean | collected 2014-10-08
CATGAGCAAGCGAGCGCCGTGAGCGCATCGAATGGCCTGCCATGAGCAAGCGAGCGCCGTGAGCGCATCGAATGGCCTGCCATGAGCAAGCGAGCGCCGTGAGCGCATCGAATGGCCTGCCATGAGCAAGCGAGCGCCGTGAGCGCATCGAATGGCCTGCCATGAGCGAGTTCACGAAGTGAACGAGTCGAATGGTGACCCCAACGGGAATCGAACCCGTGTTGCCAGGATGAAAACCTGGAGTCCTAACCGCTGAACGATGGGGCCATCGCCAAAAGCGAGCGAGCAAGATAACAAACGGAGCGAACGGCGCAATACAAAATAAGCGCTTTTTTGATCTATGCTTTTGCGCCCCGCCTTGGCATCCTCTGAAGCCTGTTCCCGGGGTGCCTCCATTTTGGAGCGCTGAGATAATACCCGTAGAACCTGATCCGGCTAGTACCGGCGAAAGGGAGTGACGTTTAAAAACTCCCGCAAGAAGAATGGATTGGTGGAATATCGGATTGATGGAGTGTTGAATGAAGATCATTGGGCATAAAAACGCGCCTCTGGATCTTCCCAATCATCCATTACTCCCGCACTCCATCACTCCGTTCATAAAGACGGAGTATTTATGAACTTATTTGTTAACGGCGAAAGCCGCGAACACACCGGCGACGGATCGGTGGCCGCCCTGCTCGCCGAGCTCGGCGCCAACCCTAAACACAGCGCCCTCACCGTCAACGGCGACCTCGTTTTTCCCAGAGATTGGAAAACGTTCAAGCTCACCGACGGCGACACCGTCGAAGTGCTCACGTTCGTAGGAGGCGGATAAAATGAGAGGTCAGAAATCAGAGGTCAGGAGTCAAGGGTTAAACCACGACTCGCAATACGCGACACCTGAAATGAGAAATTTGCCCGCCTCCGGCGGGTCCGCCGCAGGCGGAAAACTCTGTCTAGGCGGTCATGTGTTCAACTCGCGGCTGATTCTGGGAACCGGAAAGTTTTCTGATGCCGCAACCATGATCCGGGCGATTGAAGCCTCCGGCACCGAACTGGTTACCGTCGCGCTGCGCCGCTTTAACCGCGACAAGCCGGACGACGATCTATGCGCGCCGCTGGCTAAACTCAAAAACGTCAAACTGATGCCCAACACCTCCGGCGCGATGAACGCCAAAGAGGCGGTGCGCGCCGCGCAGCTTGGGCGCGAGCTGAGCGGGTCGTCTTTCGTAAAAGTGGAAATCCATCCCAACCCGCACCACCTAATGCCCGACGCGATTGAAACCTACACAGCCGCCAAAGAACTGGCCGCCGACGGCTTTATCGTTCTGCCCTACATTCCGGCCGACCCCGTCCTCGCCAAAAAGCTCGAAGATGTCGGCTGCGCGGCGGTCATGCCGCTCGGCGCGGCGATCGGCTCCGGAGGCGGGCTCTCCACTGCCGAGATGATCAAACTGATTATTCGCGACAGCACCATTCCCGTCATCGTCGACGCCGGACTGCGCGCGCCGTCCGAAGCCGCCCGCGCCATGGAAATGGGCTGCGACGCCTGCCTGGTCAACTCCGCCATTGCTGCGGCCAAAGACCCGGCCGGAATGGCCAAAGCCTTTGCGCTCGGCGTTGAAACCGGCTTCGCCGCGCGGCAAGCCGGCCTGATGTCAAAATCCGAAGTCGCCGTTGCATCGAGTCCGCTCACATCATTTCTGGCGAAATGAAGTCAAAAGTCTAAAGGTCAAAAGTCGAATGTCCGCTATCCAATCCATAATCCGCAACCAAATAGGCGCAGGTTGGCAGAATGATTTGTAGGCAGAATGATTTTTCCCTCAGCGGAGAATCCGATCATTCTGCCTACAAATCATTCTGCCAAAATTGATGTTCCATATAGAAAAACGTGCACAAAAAAAGCAGTTCAAATGAGTTCTACATCCCACATTCCACAACTTGCCGCGCCGGAGCCTTTGGCGAAGGAGGGTCCCACCTTCCACACTCTCCCCTCGTGGCTCGACCCGACGCCTTGGCTCGAAAAGAAATTTTCTGCTCGGGATGTCGAACAGGCGCTCGGCACGGAATCGCCGGACGAGGAAACGCTAGCCGCGCTGCTTTCGCCCGCGGCAACGGAATTTCTCGAGCCAATGGCCGCGCGTGCGCAGGCCATTACAACGCGATACTTTGGCCGCACAATTCAACTCTACATCCCGCTCTACTTGTCGAGCTACTGCTCGGGGGGATGCGCCTACTGCGGTTTCGCCGCCGACCGCAAAACCCAACGCCACGTACTCAGCTTCGCCGCTATTGAGAAAGAACTCACAGCGATTAAAGCCATGGGCTTCGAGGAAATTTTGTTCCTGACCGGAGAACGCTCCGAATATGCAGATCTCGACTATCTGCACAAATGTATCGAACAAGCCGCCCGCTATTTTCACAACATCACCATTGAAGTATTTCCGATGGCCGAAAATGAATATCGCTTCTTGGCGGACGCGGGGTGCACCGGCGTTACGCTGTACCAAGAAACTTACGACTCAAAAATTTACGACCAGATGCACCGCTGGGGCCCCAAAAAAGATTTTGCCGCGCGACTAGACGCTCCATCGCGTGCGCTGGCCGGCGGGCTGCGTTTCGCGGGGCTCGGGGCGCTCCTCGGTCTAGCCGACCCACGCCACGACATGCTCGCCCTCTACCGCCACGCTCGCCACCTACAAAAAACCTTCTGGAAAAGTGGACTCTCCCTTTCCTTCCCGCGAATCCGCAATGAACAAGGCGGTTTTGTTCCAACCCATCCGGTCGACGAAAAAATGTTGGCGCAGATCATCTTCGCCTTTCGCATCTGTCTGCCGGACGTCCCCCTGAACATCTCCACCCGCGAATCCGCCTCTTTCCGCGACGGCATCGCCGGATTGGGTATCAACAAAATGAGCATCGCCAGTAAAACCACCGTCGGGGGCTACGGCGATGGAGGGTCGCGGGCCTCCGCGACCACGGACGACGCCATACCTCCAGAAAAAGGGGAAAGCCAGTTCGACGTCAACGACAACCGCGATGTTGAAACCTTCTGCAAAATGCTCCGCGAACGCGAACTGGAGCCCGTCTTCAAAAACTGGGATGCCTCTTACCGATGAAACCTATTGCAGCAGGCTGAGCCTGCACCCATCTTTTTTCCAAACCCCGGAAGTCGCGAGACACACAGTTTCTCAACAGGAAAGAAAACCTCTTATGAAAAAAATTTACGGACTCTACATGGTGATGACCAACCCATTATTCTGCCCGCGAAACACGCTAAAGCTACGCGAAATAAACGCTTAACATTCTCTCCTTTCGCGAGACTTTCGCGTATTTCGCGGGCAGGCCATTTGTATATATGTTTTGCGGGCGCTATGTTTTTTGCTGTTCCCTTCTATTCCACCTTATCCTCTGTTCCCTTCTGCTAAAAAATCCGTATGCTCTCCCGCATGAAAATTTCTTACGGACTCTACATGGTGATGACCCATCCGGTGGTCGGATACGAGAAATGTGCCAAAGCTGGGGTGGCCTGCGGCGTGCCGTTCATTCAGCTGCGGATGAAAAATTTACCACGCGCCGACATTCTGGAGGCGGCGTGGCGCGTCCGCGAGGTGACGCGTGGCACCGACAGCCTGTTTATCGTCAATGACGATGTGACGATTGCGAAGGATGTGGACGCCGATGGCGTGCACCTCGGACAAAACGATATGCCACTGGCCGAAGCGCGCAAAATCTGGACCGCGCCCGGCAAAATCTTTGGGCTCTCCACGCACAGCGAAGCGCAGGCTGAAGCGGCGAGTGCGCAGAAGCCAGACTATATCGGCATTGGCCCGGTCTTCCCGACGCCGACCAAAGCCATTGCCGATCCCGCGCTCGGGATCGAACGCACCGGCGCGATCGCCCGAGCGACGCCCCTGCCCCACGTGGTGCTCGGCGGGCTCGACGAAACCAATCTGGCCGACGTACTGCGCGCGGGTGCGGTAAACTATTGCGCCGTGCGCGCCATCATGCAGAACGAAGCGCCGGAAGTCGAAATCCGCAAACTCCAGCAAATTTGGGCTGACTGCATCCAATAGTTTCCAATGTTTGGAAGAAATGTTTCCAAACATTGGAAAAATTCGGATAGGCTAACCGGGTCTTTTCTGGAGGAGCGTTATGAAATCAAAATGGATTGTCATTTTATCACTGCTGATCGCGCTGGGCGGCGGAGCACGCGCGGCCGAGCCGCTCACGAATGCGTATGAAGCGATCGCGCTGTTCACGAAGGTGCTCGAAGAGGTGCACCGCAGTTATGTCGATGTCAACGAGGCGGGCTACGACGCACTGATTCGCCATGCGCTTGCCGGTATGCTTCAGGAGCTCGATCCCTACAGCATCTTTCTCGATGGAGAAGAGTATAAGGATATGATGGACGACACGGCCGGCAGCTTCGGCGGCATCGGGATTGTGATCAGTATGAAGGCCGGCGTGCTGACAGTCGTCTCACCCATGGAGGACACCCCGGGCTTCCGCGCCGGAATTCTTTCCGGGGATATTATCGTGGAAGTGGACGGCGAAGAAACCCACGAAATGAGCCTGTCGGATGCGATGAAGCTGATGCGCGGCGAACTGGGTACCGAGGTGCAAATCAAAACGCTGCGGCCCTCTACCCATGAAATTGATGAAATCACCATTGTGCGCGAGGAGATCGATGTCGCCAGCGTGAAGGGCGCGGAAATGATTCAGGACGGCATTGGTTATATCCGCATCACCCAGTTTAATGAACCAACCGGTGACGACCTAAAGACCGAACTCGAAAAGCTTGTCGGCGAAGGGCTGGACGGGCTGGTGCTCGACCTGCGCGGAAATCCCGGCGGCCTGCTGACCTCCGCCGCAGAAGTGGCCGGGCTGTTTCTGCCGCGCGGTGAGCTGATTGTTTTCACCCGAGGCCGTGACAACGCAGAAGACCGCCGTCCGTTTAAATCCTCCGGCCTCACCCACTACACGATGGAGGATTTTCCGATGGTGATTCTGGTTAACGGCGGCAGCGCCAGCGCCTCCGAAATTGTGGCGGGCGCACTGCAGGATCATAAACGCGCCATGCTCGTCGGCGAAAAAACATTTGGTAAAGGCTCCGTACAGAGCCTTCTGCCGCTCCAGGACGGGTCCGCCGTGAAGCTGACCACCGCCAAATATTACACACCGAGTGCGCGCGTAATCCACGGCAACGGGATTGAGCCGGATCACACCGTGCCCATGCCGATCGAAGATCTGTTCCTGCTGTACATACAAAAGACACAGCCAGCCGACGAAGCAGACGAGCTGCTCGAGACCGAGCCAGAAATCCGCGATATTCAGCTCGATGCCGCCATCGGCGCGCTCAAAGGAATGATCATCTCGCAGAAATGGACGAAGTAGCCAATCAAACCACGAATGGCTTAGCGCGGCAGAGCCGCAACCAAAATTAACCTCGCTTTGGAACGAAGCGGCGCGAAGCATAATTTCCGCATGGCCGAAGCGTAGCGCAGATAATTTTCTGAAAGAAAATAACGACCGGCGGGAGTGGTTCAATAACGACCGGCGGGAGTGGTTCAATAACGAGCGGCAAGGGAGTGGTTCAAAATAATTTACGAAGTAAATAGTGAGCGCAGGGAACGGTTCAAGAACGCACGGAACAAAAAAGCAATTCAACTAAAAAGAATTGCCCACAAATGAACACGAATTTTCACAAATCAGGATTCTTTATTCGTGTAGATTCGTGGGGAACCCTGCTCCAATTTCGTTGCTGATGAATGGGAGGCTGTATGCTGGATTTGCTTACATTTGAAACCATCGGGTTTGCGGGTGGGGCTTATTATCAACGTCAAACACGCAAAGCTGGAATACGAACGTATCCTCCTTTAGAGTCTTCCTTTCGTGAAAATTCGTGTTCATTTGTGGTTAAAATATGATCCTGTTAGGAATTGAAAGCTCATGCGACGAAACCGCCGCGGCTATCGTAATCGACGGCGCGGTGAAGGCCAATGCCATCTACTCGCAGATTGCCAAGCATGCACCGTACGGCGGCGTGGTGCCAGAAATCGCCTCGCGCAACCATGTCAGAAAAATGCCGGGCATCATTGAGCAGGCGCTTTCCGAGGCGGGCTGCACCTTCAATGACCTCGACGGCATTGCCGTCACCTACGGCCCCGGGCTGGCCAGCTCGCTGCTGATCGGCTATTCCGCCGCGCGCGCGCTCAGCCAGCGACTCGGCCTGCCGCTGATGGGCATGAACCATCGCGAAGGCCATATCTACTCCGTTTTTCTCGGCGACGAGCCGCCGGTGCTCGAAGGCGCCTTCCCGATGCTCACGCTGATGGTTTCCGGCGGCGACACCCGCCTCGTTTACATGAAAAAGCCGGGGCACTACGAGGTGATCGGCCAGACCATCGATGATGCCGCCGGCGAAGCGCTCGACAAGGGCGCCACCCTGCTCGGCCTCGGCTATCCCGGCGGCCCGGTGATCCAAAAGTTCGCCGAAGGCGGCAACCCGAATGCTGTGCGCTTCCCGCGCGGACTCGACAACCCGGGCGGCGAGTGGACCTACGCCTATGACCGCAAGCTCTGCTTCAGTTTCAGCGGACTCAAAACCTCCCTGCTCTATTACCTGCAAAAGCATCCCGAAGCATTGGAAGATGAATCCATCAAACGCGATGTCACCGCCAGCTATCAGGAGGCGGTCGCCGACGCGCTAACCGTGCGGATGGAACGGGCGCTCAAAAAAGTCGACTGCGCCTCCTTCGCCTGCGCCGGCGGCGTATCGCTCAATAAACCGCTGCGCGAAAAACTCTCCGCACTCTCCGAAAAAACCGGCGTACCGCTCAAACTGTCGTCGCCACGACTGTGCACCGATAACGCCGCGATGATCGCCGGAGCCGCCGCCATCAAACTGCAGGCGGGTCTGCCCTTCAATTCGCCGGACGATGTGAACCCCAACCTCGCCCTCGAAAACTGGGCAGACTGAGGTCGATTACGTAGAGGCGCACAGTAAAACAAAACGCTATTTGAGGTTTTCCCGGCCAGAGCGATTCGTTATGGTCTGCGACTAATTATTCGGGCATGTGGTGAAATTGGTAGACACGCAAGATTTAGGATCTTGTGCTTTACGGCGTGCGGGTTCGAGTCCCGCCTTGCCCACTCGGTAAACGAACAGAAAGAACAATTATGCTGCCACAACACGGAGGCGTACCCAATTTTAGACTGCGTATTTCGGGGCCCATCATTGCGCTACTGGTTCTGACGCTGCTTTTCGGCCTGTTGATCACGCTCTCTCTTTATCTGAATGTCGAGCCCGGCGATGTCACCGCAAAATGCAACGCCACCCTCTCTCTGATTATCACCCTGCTGCTCGCCTTTTTCATTTTACTGGTTGGCACGGGCCGCTGGTGGCACCTACACCTCTGGCGGCACGGCAACAGCCAACGTCAACATCGCCACCGCACACGAGGACACAACACCCGCCACCGCCACTGATCGGCCTTTTTGGTTGCGACGCCCTGCGCCGCGCAGTAGATTTTCCGCCCTTCTTTCAAACGGACGCGTAGCTCAGTTGGTAGAGCAGCTGACTCTTAATCAGCGGGTCCAGGGTTCGAGCCCCTGCGCGTCTACCACTTCACGTTAACCCGACCCGTTCCCGAAGACGGGACGAAGAGCGCAGTTTAATTAATACGCTCCGGTCGCGGCATCCTTTGCGCCGGTGCACATGGCGACGCTGGACGACCCGTTTGCGCCGAGCCGATCGACGCCCATATCGACAAACCGTTGCGCCCGCTCCAGATCCCGAATCCCGCCGGAGGGTTTCACCTTGATGCGCCCGGCGGCGGTTTCGAGCATCCGCTTCACGTCCTGTTCCTTCGCCCCCTCGCCGTTGAATCCGGTGGAGGTTTTCACAAAATCTGCGCCGGCCTGCACGCAAACCTCGACCAGCGTTTTGATCGCGTCCGCGTCGAGCTGCGCGGTTTCGAAAATGACTTTCAGCGGAATCCCCGCCGGTTGGGTGATGGCGGTCACCGCGGCAATATCGGCCTGAACCTCATCCCACAGGCCGGATTTGGCCCAGCCATAGTTAGCAACCATATCGATTTCGTCCACACCCATGTCGACATAGCGCTTCGCCTCGTCCGCTTTGGACGCAGAGAGCTGCACCCCGTGCGGAAAGCCGAGAACAACACAAACGTGGGTGTCGGTTCCTTTGCAAAGACCCTGCGCGAGCTCGATGTCGCACGGCCGCACACACACGCTGTAGGCATTGATATCGATGCACGCTTTGATGGATGCGACCGCTTCCTCACGCGTGGTTTCCGGGGCCAGAATGGCGGCATCAAGATAACGACTGATCGGATGGCTCACGATTCACTCCTTTTGACAGACGGGCTCTGTATTTGAAAACAACGACTCATTAGACGATATAGGTGGAGGCGGCGGTGTCGCCGCCGCGGCCGGTCCAGTTGGTATGGAAGAATTCGCCGCGCGGCTTGTCGAGCCGCTCATAGGTGTGTGCGCCGAAATAGTCGCGCTGCGCCTGCAAAAGGTTGGCTGGAAGACGCGCGGCGCGGTAGCCGTCGAAATACGCCAGCGCGGCGCTGATGGCGGGCATCGGGATGCCGAGCTCAACGGATTTGCAGATGACGCGGCGCCAACCGGCCTGCGCGGTTTCGACGGCCTCTTTGAAGAACGGGTCGAGCAGTAGATTGACGAGATCGGGATGGGTGTCGAACGCCTCTTTGATCTTGCCGAGGAAGACCGAACGGATGATGCAGCCGCCGCGCCACATGAGCGCGATGCCGCCGTTGTTGAGTTTCCAATTGTACTCTTTGGCTGCTTCGCGCATCAGCTGATAGCCCTGCGCATAGGAAACAATCTTGGCGGCGTAGAGCGCCTGTTTGAGGTCGGCGATCAGCGCGGCTTTGTCGCCGTCAAATTTAACACTCGGGCCGCGGAGCACTTGGGACGCTTCAACGCGCTCCTCTTTCAGTGCGGAGAGGCAGCGAGCAAAGACGGCTTCGCCGATCAGCGTCAGCGGCTGGCCAAGGTCGAGCGCGGAAACGGCGGTCCATTTGCCGGTTCCTTTTTGTCCGGCCGTGTCGAGGATGGAGTCGATGACGGCCTCGCCCTCTTCGGTTTTGAACCCGAGAATATCGCGGGTAATTTCGATGAGATAGCTATCGAGCTCACGGGTGTTCCACTCGGTGAACACCGCGTGCATCTCCTCGTTGGAGAGACCCAAGCCTTCTTTCATCATCTGGTAGGTTTCGCAGATCATCTGCATGTCGCCGTACTCAATGCCGTTGTGGACCATTTTGACAAAGTGGCCCGCGCCGTCGGCGCCGACCCATTCGCAGCAGGGTTCGCCGGCCTCGGTCTGCGCACAGATTTTCTGGAAGATCGGTTTGACGACCGGCCAAGCCGCCGGGCTACCGCCCGGCATGATGGAGGGCCCTTTCAGGGCTCCTTCTTCGCCGCCGGAAACGCCGGCGCCGATGTAGAGCAGGCCCTTGCTTTCGGCCAACTTCACGCGGCGAATGGTATCCGGGAAATGAGTATTGCCGCCATCGATAAGGACATCGCCCTCTTCGAGGTGCGGGATCAGCTGCTCGATGAGTGCATCGACCGCCGCACCGGCTTTGACGAGCATCATGACTTTGCGCGGACGCTCGAGCAATGCGACAAATTCCTCAATGCTGTGCGCGCCGATGAAGTTTTTGCCCGCGCCGCGGCCTTCGATAAACTTATCGACCTTCTCGACCGTGCGGTTATAGACCGCCACGGTAAGCCCTTTGCTCTCCATGTTGAGGACGAGGTTTTCGCCCATCACTGCCAAGCCGATCAATCCAATATCTGCCTTCATAATCTTTCCTTTCGGGCGGACACAAGGCCCGCCAACAAATCCATCGCCGGCGATGCGGTCGAACCCGCCAATTTCGCGACCGGCCGGCTTGCGGAAACGCAACGTCTTCTTTTACCGAAGAACGGTGTCGCCCATCAAGTAAAACTCGATCGGCCGGACGGCGCGGCGGCCTTCGTAGCTGACCTAGACGACGAGCGACTGTCCGCCGTGTGGAGTCGCTGGGTACTACGGCCGCGCAAAGTGACAGCTTACCGTTTGATGAAGGGCATCGGCAATGATGCGGATGCCGCCGTTTTGGGCAACGTCGGCGGCGTCGATGACACGGACGGTGTCTTCCCATTTCCCGGCAGAGGGGACGAGCTCGAGCAGTTTATTGGGCGCTTCCTCAAAAAAGGCGGTGTTGAGGAAGTTTCCGCCTTTGTCCGGAAAAAGGGCGAGGTAGAGCATTTTCATTTCAACCAGCTCGTTTAGAAAATGAGTGCCGAGGGAAACGTCCGGTACGAGGTTGTCGTGCATGGCGACAATTTCGCAGAGAATGGAAACCTTATTGATGTCGCTAAACGAGACGGGGATGCCGAGCGAGGGGCTGCTGGTGCCCCAACGGCCGGGGCCGATGATCATGGTGTTCATGGGCACATCCTTTTTTTCAGCGCGGTTGATGTCGCCAATCAGCCGGGCGATTTCGTGCCTCGTGTTGACGGGCAGCTGGCCGTAACTGGAGGGAACCACGTAGATAAAGCGGTCGATCTGCCCGACGCGGCTTTGGCCAACAACCGCACCGTGCGCTTCGACGATGCGGTCTTCGGCGGCGACATCGACTTCGGGTAGCTCGATGGATTCGGATCCGTATACTTGGAGCGGTCGGCATTGGAGGAGGTTGATGCGGTAGTTGCCGTCTTCCATGTAGTTGGCGGTGAATTCGATATCGACGGGATAGTTGTAGGCCGCCTTGATGGTATCGAGGATTTCGCGCATGTCGGCCACGAATCTGGTTTCGTTCAACAATTTATCGAAGGTCAGGATGCGGTGGGGCGTTGCACCCCGCGGCTGGGTGGGATCGATGGAGGAAAACATTTCAATGGGCAGGTTGTCGGCATCCTTAACCAGGTCCATGAAATAGTCGGAAACTTCCTGATTGGCTTCAAGGTCGAGATAATCGACGCGGCGCTGGGCGTATTGCGCGACCTCATCGAAGTTGGCCTCGGGACGCTTGTCGGGTGCGTTGAGGGCGACGATGCGGGTGTAGTCGTCGTCGGACTGATCGACGGCGCGGGTGCCGAGGCCAAAAACCAGGCGGATAACGCCGGCGTTGGGATTGATGCTTTCGTGCCAGGCGTAGGGGTTGAAGGAAAAGCCGACACCCGCCATTTCGGGGTAGAAGTTGCGGCCGTGCATGGTGCCGGAGACGCGCATGACCAGTAGCGCCATCTGCTCGTCGTGGTCGAGCATGCTGCGGCGGGCGCGGTAGCGCAGCGCCTGTTCGCTCATCGAACTGGCATAGATGCGCTTAACGGCGGCAACGAAGTCCTGCATGCGGCGCTCGCGCGGACCCTGGTTGACGCAGAAGACGCTTTCGTATTTCCCAGCGAACGAGTTGCCAAAGTTATCTTCGAGCAGAGAGCTCGAACGCACGATGAAGGGAGACTGGCCAAAATAGTCGAGCATTTCGTCGAACTGCTTCAGGATGTGTTCAGGGAATTCGCCAGTGATGATGCGGCGGCGCGCCTGCTCAGCACCCTCCATAAATTTTTCGGGATCGCGCTGGTTCTGGCGCACCCACCAGATGCCGTTGCGCACCAGGAAGGAGAAAAATGCATCCGACCCGATGAAGAAGGAGTCCTGCGCCTCGAACAGATCGATGAAGCGAGGGCTGTTCTTCTTGACGATCGCCTGCGCGAGCAACATGCCGACCGTCTTGCCGCCAATGAGCCCGGTGCCGATCATCCGCTTCCGGATATCGAGGATATCCTGCAGGGTAAAGTAGCGGGCGATGAGCTTCTGCATACTTTTGTCCCGCGAGATGACCATGCGCACCAACCGCTCATAGACCGACTTTCCTTTTTCCGGAAGGTCGGGGCGGTATTCACCCGACTTGAGCAGTTCGCGCGCCTCCAGGAACGAGGTTTCCCAAAAGCCGAGGCTGCTGTCGGAGTGCAGGCCGGACCATTTGGCCGATGTCAGAATCTCCGAGATAACGGCGCTGGAAGTCACGGGCAGGAACTTTTCGGCGTGGCGCACATGAAGCATATTCATGGTGGGCGAATAGCGGTGCTGCGCCTTGATTGGCCGCACGTAGAGTTCGTCCTTATGACGGTAGACGTCGAGGAAAAGTTGCGTGGTCTTCTGGATCGGGACAATGGCGTGCGAGGTGTGATAGTTGCGGAAGACGGCAAAATAGGCGACCGTCTCCATATTGAACAGATAGGGGCAGGTGAGCATGAAGAAGTTGCCCAGCATTTCGTCGGAATACCAGTCAACGGCCAGCCGCGAGAGGCAGTCAAAGACGTAGAACGCACCTAGGCCGGTCTGCTTAATGACCGCGTGAATAGATGCAATGAAGTTTTCGAATCCTTCTTCGGGGTCGAATTCGTAAACCTCCGCACCCATTTCCGCTGTAACAAGTGCCTCATGGCGGGCAAAGCGGAAGTAGACCAGCTTTCGCCCGTTCTTAACTGCCGCTTCGCAATACGGTGTGACGAGCTCCTTATATTCCGCAGTTGAATCGACCTGCCAGACAATGTTGTCGCCGGTCAATATCCCCTTCAAAACCTTGTCGAGCCCCGGCAGTCCGGTGGTCAATCCCACATCGATCGTACTCATGGCCGTCCATCCTTTCGTTAGCCGCCTCTTCAGAACGCTTATTTCAGAGCGGCAAGGCGGCCTTTTAGCTCAGAATAATGAAAAAGGCTGTTGAAGTCGATTAGGCCGGAGAGAGCGCTCGACTGGATATGGCTTCCCGTTTCCTCAAAAATCGACATCGGGTTCAAGCCCCCGATGATAATCGCGCCGACTCGCTGGGGGCCAACGGGTACACCGTAAAGGCTCTGCCCGGGATTGCCAAGGCATAGCAGACTGCCCAATCCGAGGGTTTCGAGCTGCTTGGAAATCCCTCGGACGGCATCGATGCTATCGGCGGGAAATTCGCGGAAGCTGGCACCGATGCGTCCGTTTCCGGTGGTGACGGCTCCGATATAGTCGGCCATGCCGCTCCGGATAAAGACCACCAGCGGATCAATGCTGGTTCCGTCGTAGTGGATGATGTCGACAAAGCGCGCCGGAACCCCGTCGCGCAACTCGATCAGCCCGCCAAACCGCGAAACGGTCGGCACGCCACGACGCAACAGCACGCCATTGAGCGTGATCGAACACACGGTGCCGATTCCAACGTGGCCTTCAGGAATTGAAATGCTCCCGAATTTTTCGCCGGGCGAAAACAGGGCGAGCAGCGTTCCCATGGAGTAGCCTTTGGTGAACACCTCTTCGATGAGCCCACATCGCTTTTCGGTGAAATCGGCAAGCGGAATAACCGAAACATTGATGACCACAGAGCCGCGGCGCAAAGCGGGATCGAAATCCATTCGATACGACATGGCATCGATCTTTCCTGAGAGCAGACCAATGCCTTCGAGCACCCGGGAGGCATCGGCCTCTCGCTTACCTTCTTCGGTAATGATCCGTCCGCGGCGACCCATATTGTCGGTCAGCCCCTCTTCGTCGAGCTCGCAGAGGTAGAGCCGGACGGAACGCTCACTGATATCAACATCCTGACCCGTGAGCAACTCGGTGATCCGGGTGCTGCTAAGCACCTGCCCGCTCCGGTTGAGCACATCGAGAATCGCGAGTCGTTTTTTCTGCCGTTTATCCACCGAATATCCTCCAATTAACGGCAATATTGCCGGTAAAAATATTTTACTCAAGGTTTTAAAAATAATATTTGCGTAAATACCCAGCATTGTCTATAAATGATTCTGTCTTTCGGCATAATGGAGTCATTATTGTGGCAACGAACTGCAGGTAGCTTAATTAAATCAATAAGGAGATATCATGAGTTATGTAGACCGCGTATGGGAAAAAGTCTCGCAGCGCAACGCAGGAGAAGTCGAGTTTCTGCAAGCTGTTCGCGAAGTGCTCGATTCACTCGAACCCGTCCTGGAAAGAAACCCGCAATATGAAGCGGGCGGCATCCTCGAACGCATGGTAGAGCCCGAGCGCCAAATCATGTTCCGCGTGCCATGGACCGACGACAAAGGCAAGGTGCAGATCAACCGCGGATTCCGCTTCCAATTCAATAGCGCCATCGGCCCCTACAAGGGCGGTCTCCGCTTCCACCCGACCGTCAACCAGAGTATTCTGAAGTTTCTCGGTTTTGAACAGGTCTTCAAAAACTCGCTAACCACCCTGCCCATGGGCGGCGGCAAAGGCGGATCCGACTTCGACCCCAAAGGGAAATCCGACAATGAAGTCATGCGTTTCTGCCAATCGTTCATGACGGAACTCCAGCGCCACATCGGTCAGGACACCGACGTTCCGGCTGGCGACATCGGCGTAGGCGGCCGCGAACTCGGCTTCCTGTTCGGGCAATACAAGCGTATCCGCAACGAGTTCACAGGCATTCTTACTGGAAAAGGCCTCAACTGGGGCGGCTCGCTAGTTCGCCCACAAGCCACCGGCTACGGCTCCGTCTACTTCGCAGAAGAAATGCTCAAGACGCGCAACGAGACCTTCGACGGAAAAATCTGCACGGTTTCGGGCTCCGGAAACGTGGCGCAATACACCGTTGAAAAAATCACCGAGCTCGGCGGCAAAGTCGTTTCGCTCTCCGACTCGGCAGGCACCATCTATGATGCCGACGGCATCGATGCCGAAAAACTGGCTTGGGTTATGGAGCTCAAGAACGTCCGGCGCGGTCGCATTAAAGAATATGCGGACAAGTTTGGCGCTAAATATCTCGAAGGCGAACGCCCCTGGAGCATCCAGTGCGACTGCGCATTCCCAAGCGCCACGCAGAACGAGATCAACGAAGAAGACGCAAACAAGTTGCTGAACAGCGGCTGCTATCTCGTCTGCGAAGGAGCCAACATGCCCAGCACACCGGAAGCGGCCAACTTGTTCGTTCGCAACCGCATCCTCTATGGACCGGGCAAAGCCGCCAACGCCGGGGGTGTCGCCACCTCCGGTCTTGAAATGAGCCAGAACTCCATGCGGTTGAAATGGTCCAGCGAAGAGGTCAATGAAAAACTCAACACCATCATGGTCAACATCCACGAAGCCGCCCGCGCGGCCGCCGAGGAATATGGTCAGCCAGGCAATTATGTCTTGGGAGCCAACATTGCGGGCTTCATCAAGGTGGCCGACGCCATGCTCGACCAAGGCATCGTCTAACCAAAAAAAACCTGACGGGTTTCCAAGGAAACCCATTGGATAAAAGAAAACCCGGAGTTTCCAACCATTGGAAATCTCCGGGTTTTTTGTGTTTTCCAGTGCCAACGGGTCAACGAGCAAAGAACAAGACCCCCTCTTCATCTATATGTTGGAGAGACTTGCAAAACCTCTGGTTTTGCCGTCCCAAATAGAACTGACACGTTGCCATCAAATGCCCTCATGACAAGTGAGGCGGACTGCCCCTTAGCTAAACTGTTACGATATTTATGATTTACGTCCGACCGCCGTCAATTTTACCTTGAACCATGACCTCGACGCTCTTTTTTCCAAGGTCTGGAAAGATTTCAGGCCAGAGCTTCCAACTATTGGAAAAAAGAGGTAAAAATATTCCAATCTTTGGAATATTACGGAGGACGGCATGGGGTTGGTTGAATTTTCAGGAATTAGGGACAATCACAAACGGGGCAAGGTTGGTGAATTCCTGCGTGAGAAGATCCAGTCTGGGTCAAAACTCTCATTTGTATCTGCTTATTTTACGATTTATGCCCACCATGCCCTGAAAGAAGAGCTGGGATCTATCGACCATCTTCGTTTCCTGTTCGGGGAGCCGCGTTTCATTCAGTCGCTTGATCCCGAGAAGACGGATAAGAAGGCGTTCGATATCGAAGACTCCGAGTTGCAGCTGAAAAACCGTTTGGAACAAAAACGGATTGCAAGGGAGTGCGCGGAGTGGATTCAAGCGAATGTGGATATCCGTTCGGTGAAGTATCCGGGGTTTCTGCACGGCAAGATGTACCATATGGATAATGGGGGCGTGCAGGAAGCGTTGCTCGGCAGTTCTAATTTCACGGTAGGCGGTCTGGGGCTTGGAAGCGGACATCGAAACAATATCGAGCTGAATCTTGAGGTGAATGACAATCGCGACCGGAAAGACCTGCTGGCGTGGTTTGATGAGATTTGGGACGATGCTTCGGTTGTGGAGGATGTCAAAGAGGAGGTGCTTCTCTATCTCGATCAGCTCTACGCCAATCATTCACCGGAATTCATCTATTTCAAAACGCTTTACCATCTGTTTGAGGATTATCTCAAAGAAGCAGAGCAAGGCGGGTTGCTGGATGAGAAGACCGGCTTTTTTGAAACGGGTGTTTGGGAGATGCTCTATCCTTTTCAAAAAGATGGAGTCAAAGGGGCGATCAACAAAATTCTGAAACACAACGGCTGCATTATCGCCGATAGCGTTGGGCTGGGTAAAACCTTCGAGGCGTTGGCGGTGATTAAATATTTTGAGAAACTCAACCACCGTGTGCTGGTGCTGTGCCCGAAGAAGCTGGAGGATAACTGGCAGGTGTTTCGAGATAACGATGTTCGCAACCCTTTGCTTGAGGATGGGTTTGATTATGACGTTCGGGCGCATACCGATTTGGGTTTGTCTAAGTATTCAAATGTCAACTGGGGCAATTATGGGTTAATCGTGATTGATGAGTCACACAACTTTCGCAACAACGCGAAGGGGAAGAAAAAAGAGGATGGGACCCGCCGTCGCTCGCGCTATGAAATCCTGATGGAGGATGTGCTGCAAAGTGGAGTGGACACCAAGGTGCTTCTGCTTTCCGCTACGCCGGTGAACAATAACCTCAAGGATCTGCGTAATCAAATGTTGCTGATCACACAGGATGAGGATCACGCATTTCAGGAGTCATTGAATCTATTCAGTATTGCGCAGGTGATGAAGAACGCACAGACGCACTTCACCCACTGGGCCGATCCAAAAAAGAACCCAGAGCGTAAGGCGATTAGCTTGCTGGATGCGCTGGATTCAGGCTTTTTCAAGCTGCTCGATGAATTAACGATTGCCCGCTCCCGAAAACACATCGTCAGCTATTACGGAACGAAGGGGATGGGAGAGTTTCCGAAGCGATTAAAGCCGATGGCTCGTTCCACCGTGACGGATTTGAAAGGATATTTTCCAACCTACGACGACCTCAATGATGCCATTGCGGGATATAAGCTCACCATTTTTAATCCCTCGGCTTATATTGAGGACGCACATGTGAACGACTACATCCAGCAGGGGCAGCTGGCGTTGTTTAACGATCAGAAAAAACGCGAGTTCTATTTGATCGGCATGATGCGGGTCAACTATCTAAAACGTCTCGAAAGCTCTGTGCATAGTTTTGAGGTATCCATCGACCGCACCATTAAAAAAATCGACGCGCTGTTGGGGAAAATTGATCATTTTGAAGGGAGTTTTGACGAATATACTCGTCCGGATCTATTTAAAGATCAAGGGGATGAAGAGGAGGCCGAGCTACTTGAAAAGTTGCAGGTGGGTAAAAAACTTCCGATCCAGTTGAAGCATATCAAGCGAGCGGATTGGAAAAAGGATCTCAAAAAAGACCGAGCGCAGTTGGTCGCTATTCACGAGAAAGCGGCGGCGGTCACGCCGGATCGTGACGCCAAGCTACAAGAACTGAAAAAGTTGATTGCGGAAAAAGTTCGCAACCCGATCAACGATTCAAACCACAAGGTGTTGGTTTTTACCGCATTCTCGGATACAGCGGACTATTTGTATGCTCAACTGAAGGAGTGGGCGCAGTCTGAACTCGGCCTGCACATCGCGCTGGTTTCCGGCTCGGGAAACAACCACACCACATTCAATCCGGCGGGCTTTACGACGCAGACGGACTTCCTTTCGATTCTCACCAACTTTTCGCCGCGCTCCAAAACCCGCGGAAAAATGTCGAGTATGCCGCAGGACGATGAAATTGATATTCTGATTGCGACCGACTGTATTTCTGAAGGACAGAACCTTCAGGACTGCGACTATCTAATCAACTACGACATTCACTGGAATCCGGTGCGCATCATCCAGCGTTTCGGGCGAATCGACCGTCTGGGAAGCACAAACAAACAGATTCAGCTCGTCAACTTCTGGCCGACCGATGACCTGAACAAATATATCAATCTGAAAGACCGCGTGGAGTCCCGTATGGCGTTGGTCGATATCGCGGCCACGGGGGCGGACAACCTGCTCAACCCCGAACAGATTCACGACCTGATCGAAGAAGAGCTGACCTATCGTGAAAAACAGCTGATCCGGTTGAAAGACGAAATCATCGATCTCGAAGAGATGGACGACAACGTCTCACTCAACGAATTTACATTGGATGACTTCCGCATTGAATTGATGAACTTTTTGGAAAGCAATCGCGAAAAACTGCGAGATGCCCCAATGGGGCTGTATGCGCTTGCGCCGACGCTCGATCAACGAAAAGACGCAGAGTTATTTGATCAAAAACTGCACGAAATCGCAAAGCCGGGAGTCATCTTTTGCCTGCGCCACAAAAACCAGCCGCAGGAAAAAGCCTCCTCCAATGTCAACCCGCTCGGCGCGTACTATCTACTTTATATCCGAGACGATGGCACCGTGCGCTTCAACTTCACCCACGCCAAAAACACCTTGACCCTTTTTCAGAAGCTTTGTGCCGGCCAGGTTGAACCCTATAAAGAGCTATGCGATCTCTTTGATCGCGAAACCGAAAACGGAGAAAATATGGCGGTCTACAACGACCTGCTGGGAAAAGCCGTCAAAAGCATCACCGGAACCTTTAAAAAGCGCGTAGCCGCCGGACTGACTGCCGGGCGCGACTTTGTGCTTCCCGATCAAAGCGCACAGGTTAAAGATGAAAACGATTTTGAACTCATCACCTGGCTGGTAATAAAGGATTGAATGTGAGCGAACTGAAACAGAAAATCCAAGACCGGATCGCCGCCTTTCACAAAGGAAGCCTGCGTGACAACGCACGGGCTCTGTTGAAGACCCTTGGTTATGCCAGCGAAAAAACTCTCGACATCGGCGGAGCGCCGGATGCCTTCCTAGAGCAGTTTGATGCTTCCGGACAACTTGCTGCCCGCAAGAAAGCGCTTTCCGAAAATTGGAAATCCATTCATTTTTTGTTTCAGCTCACGGATGATGAACTGAAAGGTAACTCCGCTCAGGCAGAATTGGCGTTTGACTCAAACGCGGAATACAACGGCAAGAACTACAAGTCCTTTCTCTTTTTCGTATTGGAACTGAAAAAAGGAGCTTACACCCGCACGCAGCTTTCGGACATCACCCGTGAGATCAACCGGCTGTTCACCATGCCCGCGCTGATTCTTTTCAAACAGGGCGGACTTCTTACGCTGGCCGTGATTGACCGGCGGATCAACAAAAAGGATTCTGGCAAGGACGTGCTTCAAAAGGTCACGCTGATTAAGGACATCCAGATTGAAACCCCGCACCGTGCTCATATCGAAATTCTGCACGATCTTTCGCTGGGTCAGCTCACCGGGAAAGACAAAACAGCCCCGCATAATTTTGTCGAGCTGCACGAGGCATGGCAGAAGACACTGGACATCCAGACCCTGAACCGCCGTTTCTTCATTGAAATTCGTAACTGGTTCTATTGGGCGCGACTCACCTCCCGGTTTCCTGAAGGTGCGGTAAAAGATGCGGGCGGGCGCGATTCTGAAGCACTGATCCGGCTTCTCACCCGGATGATCTTCTGCTGGTTCCTGCGGGAAAAAGGACTGCTGCCTGACTCGCTCTTTTCTGCGCAGAACATCGAATCGCTTTTACGAAACTGGCGCAAAACGGATTGCGACAAAGACAAGGCCGGCCGGTACTACAAAGCCATCTTGCAGAACCTCTTTTTCGCCACGCTCTCCACTCCGGTTGAAGAGCGCAAGTTCAGGGCGGCGCGGAGTTATAAAGGGGTCAATAAGCATTACGGAGACCAGCAGGTTTTCCGGCATGTCTCGCTGTTTGTTGAAAAAGCTCCCATTGAGGAGCTTTATAAAACCATTCCATTCCTCAATGGCGGCCTGTTTGAAAACCTTGATGAAATCCCCGGACGTGATCCGGACGTTGAAAAAGAAATCCGCGTGGACGGCTTTTCTGACATAGTTTCCAAGCAACCATCTATTCCCGACTTCCTTTTCTTCGGTGCCGAGCGCCCAGTTCCGGAACTTGCAGAAGTACTGAGCGAAACCGCCGCACCGAAAGGCCGCGGACTGCTCAACATCTTTCGTGACTACAAATTCACCATCGAAGAAAACACTCCGCTCGAAGAAGATATTGCCCTCGACCCCGAGCTGCTGGGGCGCGCCTTTGAAAACCTGCTAGCCGCCGTCAATCCGGAGACCGGTACCGTCGCCCGCAAATCTACCGGCTCGTTCTACACCCCGCGTGAAATCGTCCATTACATGGCGGAGGAATCACTGGCCCGCTTCCTCATCACCGCTCTGCAAAAGGCGGGGCATTCCAAAGCCGGATTGGAAGATCGTATCCGGGAATTGGTCTCTGAGTTTTCGCCGGAACACCATCTTTCCGATGAAGAGGCGGATCGTGTGGTACAGCTTTTGGGAACCTTAAAAATTATCGACCCCGCGTGCGGTTCCGGCGCGTTTCCGATGGGACTGCTGCAACTGCTGGTGCATATCCTGCGCAAGCTCGACCCGCACAACGAACGGTGGAAAGCCGCCAAGCTGGACGCACTGCCGCCCGAAATGCGTGAAAAAGCGGAACTCGTCTTTGAAAAAGAATCGTTTGACTACACCCGCAAACTTGAACTGATCAAAGACTGCATCCATGGCGTCGATATTCAGCCATCCGCCATCCAGATCAGCAAACTGCGCTTCTTCCTCTCGCTGGTCATCGAACAGACCAACCCGAAGCACATTCGCCCGCTACCCAATTTGGAAACTAAATTTATTTGCGCCAACGCCTTGCTCGGCTTACCCCGCCCGGATGGAGCGGAACTCTTTCAGCATCAGATTGAACCCAAAGAACGCGCCCTGCTTGAAACCCGCTCCCGCTACTTCTTTGCCCAGACCAAAGAAGAAAAAGATGCGTGTAAGACCAGTGACCGCAAACTGCGCCGCGAACTCAGTGATTTTATCAAAGGTATTGGCGGCAGCGATGCCGAGCGGCTCGCCTCAGCCGTTGCTTCGTGGGATCCTTACCACAGCGACCGCCGCGCCGGATACTTCGATCCCGAATCTATGTTCGGCATCCGCGACGGATTCGACATCACCATCGGCAATCCGCCCTATGTGCGCGCCGACGAACAAAGCGACTGGAACCAGCGCCAGCGCAAGGCCATTCTCGACAGCGAGCAGTACGACACCCTGTGGGAAAAGTGGGACCTGTACGTTCCCTTCATCGAACGCGGTTTCAAACTCCTGCGCCCCAACGGTGTTTCGACCATGATCGTCTCCGACGCCTTCTGCCATTCCAAATATGCCCAGAAACCGCAGAACTGGTTTTTGAAAAATGCCCGTATCTTGCGGCTAGACTTCTGCGCCGAACTTAAAATCTTCGATGCCGCCGTTCACAACGTTATCACCTTCCTGCAAAAGGCCGACGGCACCCAATGGAAGCCCGATCGCCGCGTCCATAAAGAATCTTTTGGCGAAGTCACGTTGCTTCCCTCCGACGCGCAGCAGAATTTGACGTATCGCGCGTTCTTCCCGGAACTTAATGCGGCCATGAATTTTGAAAGAGAAACTCTTAAATTATCCACCATTTGCTACATTAGCTATGGTTTGGCGGTAACAAGTGATGACAAAGGCCACAAGGGTGAATTTGTTACGGCAGATGTTACTCAAATGCATGAAGACGACATCCACCCGAAACGTTTTGTTGAGGGAAAAGATTTAGATGTATGGCTGCCGCGTGAACACAGGTGGCTTGAATGGGGAACCGCCCGCGCACCACATCGATTTAGGCGGAAAACGTTTCCTGAGTTGCAAGAAACAGAGAAAATATTTGCACAGCGAAGTCCAGGCCCAGACCCAAAATGTTGCCTTGCTATCAAGGCGACATACTTTAATGACAGCAGTGTTGGGTTCGTTCCTTGGGTTTATTTCTCCGGCGTTCGCAATAACTCATTAAAAAAAGCCGCAAGGTATGTTGGAGAAAGACCGCCGCGTCCAGACCTACCGCGTCGCGAGGAATTGGAAAAAACCAGTCAGCGCTTTTCGGTTAAATATCTGCTGGGGGTAATGAACTCCTCAACGGCCCGCGATTTCCTGCGCGCCAACCGGCGCAGCAACATCCATCTTTATCCTGATGACTGGAAAAAACTCCCGATTCCCGACGTTTCCGCCGTACAGCAAAAACCCGTCGTGGATCTTGTTGATCAAATCCTCGTCGCCAAACGCGCCAACCCCGACGCCGACATCGCCACCCTTGAAAAGCGGGTGGATGAATTGGTCGCCACCCTCTACGGGGTCGAACAGGCTGACGAGTCCGCAGTGTCTGCTCCTATTAAACCCGCCATAAAAAAGAAACTCTCTCGGCCGGATGATCTTAAGGATTTTTTGCGCGATGTGTGCCTCCCCGATCTGAAAATAAAATATCCTTATTTCAACGTGGAGACACTCCGCGCTTATCTCGCCGGAAAAAAAGTTTCATGGAACGCCGCCACGCTGAACCGCTATATGGCCGAGTTGACTGAAGGCGGGTTCGTGTTCGATGCCGGGCGTGGCTGGTATTCCGCGCTGGCCGAACCGTTTGTCCTGAATGCCACTCCGGTACAAGAGTTGATTGTGGCGCTTGAAAAGCGTTTCCCTCTCCTCGACTTCTCCTGCTGGTCTACCCTCCAGGTCAGCAGTTACGGCCATCACCTGCTGGCTAAGTTCGTGACGTTTGTCCATACGGACCGCGATGCGATGGAAAGTGTCCACAAATTCCTGCGCGAGTCCGGGTTCGATTCCCGTCTCAATCCAAGAGGCGAGGCCGCCGGTAAGTTTTCCATCGACGATCGAACCGTGGTGGTGCGGCCTAAAGTGACAACACAGCCGGGCGATCATCACATCGTTCCCGTCGAAGGGTTGCTGGTGGAATTGTTTATCGAAAGTCGCAATCTTTCTCTGATGGATGATTCCGAATTTTTCAGCCTGTTTAATAATCTGACCCGTCAGGCAAGAATTTCCATAGCGGTGTTACTGGAGTATGCCGGGAAGCGGAAGACGGCGGCGAACGAGTTGTGTGAGTCAATTAAAAGAGAATTTTTGTAAATTTCTCCATTAATGGATCAAGGAGTTTTTAATGATTAGCGGAGAATGCTTTACAAAAGAATGGATTTCAGGAAAGGCGACTGAAATAGGAAGCCGTAATCCGGTGATGCTTGAAAAAGCGACTGCGGCGCTTCAGCTTCTTGGTCACCTTGCGGAGAGCGGGTTGCCGTTCCAGTTTAAGGGCGGAACCAGCCTGCTCCTCCGTCTGAATCCCATCCGACGACTCTCCATTGATGTGGACATTGTTACACAAGCCTCTCTGGAAGATCTGGTGGCGGTGCTGGAAGAGATCAGCGGAAAAAGCCTGTTCACCAGCTATCAGCACGATGTGGGGCGAGACAGGGATTTACCCCCGAAAAAACATTTTCGATTTTTTTATCCATCAGTCATCGAACCAAAGAACGATCACATTTTGCTCGATGTACTTTTCGAAAAGGATCCGGCCCCCGGCTGTGAGTCCGTGCTGATTCATACGCCGTTCATCCTGCTGGAACGGGAGGTCTTCGTTTCTGTTCCCACCGCGAACAGCCTGCTCGGCGACAAGCTCACCGCCTTCGCTCCGAAAACCATCGGGATCCTGTATCACCCGAATCGCAAAACGGACATTGCCAAACAGCTCTTTGATGTAGGTGCTCTTTTTGATGCCGCCACCGATCTGCAGGAAGTTGCCGAAATCTACGAGGCCATTCATGCAAAACAATTGGTGTATCGCAATGCGACCCATACCGTTGCTGACACGCTGAACGACACCATAACAGCCGGGTTTAAATACAGTCAGCTCGGCCTGCGCGGTGGAACCGTGACGGAGGAAGGGCAGTCTATTCAGGCTGGCGTGAGCAGTCTGCAAAACCATCTGATTAACCTGCCGTTCCAACGGGATGAGGCGCGAATTGCCGCGGGCAAGGCCGCCTGTCTGGCCGCGTGGATTCAACGCCGGACCGGACTTGAACCCGTTGAAAATCTGCGCTTTGCACCGGATAAAATTCAAGAGCTGAAAGACAAACGGATTCTCGCGCCTTGGGCCCCCCTGGATCGGCTCAAGGGCGGTAATCCCGAAGCCTTTCACTACTGGTATCAGGCCCAACAGATTTTAACTGGAGACGGGGTCCGATAATCTGACAACGCGGGTTCCAATCATTGGAAAATTCGGATCATATTTTTCCAACGTCTGGAACGGTTTTTTCCAAAGTCTGGAAAACTTAATCGGAAAACTTCCAATGCTTGGAAACCGCGCTCGGAGGTCGCGTTCCACCTTCGTGTATCCCGTGTTTAAGATGCACCTGAACGGGATCGCGATGCGCGAGTAGACAAGCAAGATGCCGGTTCCACTTTCAATGCCTGGAAAAAACAAAACCCGATTTTCCAAGGGTTGGAAAAACGAGTTTAACGTAGAACGAGCGTCTCGCTCGTTGAGGCAAGCGGGACGCTTGCTCTACTATGGAAGGATGGTGTTGCCCATCAGGTATTTGTCGACCTCGCGGGCTACACCGCGCCCTTCGTTGATGGCCCAAACAACAAGCGACTGCCCGCGACGGGCATCGCCGGCGGCGAAGATGCCTTCAACGTTGGTGGTGTAGACTTCGTGCTCGGCTTTGTAATTCGAACGCGCGTCGCGCTCCACGCCGAGCTGATCCGCGGCGGCACCTTCCGGCCCAAGGAAACCCATCGCCAACAGAACGAGGTCGGCTTCCGTACGCTGTTCGGTTCCGGCAACCGCTTTCGGCGCACGATCAACCCACTCGACTTCGACGGTATGCAGCGCCACCAGATTTCCATCGGCATCGCCTTCGAACTTCTGGGTCATCACAGAAAAATTGCGCGGGTCTTTGCCCTGAATTTTGATCGCTTCCTGCTGACCATAATCGGTCTTGAGGTTGGCGGGCCACTGCGGCCACGGGTTGGAAGCGCGGTTGCGATCGGAGTCCGGCTTCGGAAGAATCTCCAGCTGCATCACGTTCTCGCACCCATGACGGAGCGAGGTGCCGACGCAGTCAGTTCCAGTATCTCCACCGCCGATGACGATCACCTTTTTGTCCTTGGCGGAGATGGTTTTGCCGTCTTCAAGGTTGCTGTCGAGCAAGCTCTTGGTGTTGGCGGCGAGAAATTCCATCGCGAAGTGAACGCCCTTTAGCTCGCGTCCTTCAACCGGCAGATCGCGCGGGTTGGTGGCGCCGGTGGCGAGAACCACGGCGTCGAATTGTTTTTTGAGGGCGTTTGCGGAAATGTCTCTTCCGACTTCGACACCGGTTCGGTAGACGACGCCTTCGGCCTCAATGATATCGATGCGGCGCTGCATCACGCCTTTATCGAGTTTCATGTTTGGAATTCCATACATCATCAGGCCGCCGATGCGATCGGCACGTTCAAACACGGTAACCGTGTGACCCGCGCGGTTGAGCTGCTGGGCGCAGGCGAGACCTGCCGGACCCGAACCCACGACGGCAATGGTTTTGTCGGTACGGCTTTGCGGCGGTTCAGGCACCACCCATCCGTTTTCGAAACCTTTGTCGATGATGGTGCGTTCGTTGTCGTGAATGGTGACCGCCGGTTCATTGATGGCCAACACACAGCCCGCTTCACACGGAGCCGGACAAACGCGACCGGTGACTTCCGGAAAGTTGTTGGTATGGTGCAGGCGGTCGAGCGCTTCGCGCCAGCGGTTGCGGTAGATCAAATCGTTCCACTCGGGAATCAAATTGTTGATTGGGCAACCGCTTGCGCCGCCTTCCATCATTTCACCCCGGTGGCAAAACGGCACGCCGCAGTCCATGCAGCGGGCGCCTTGCTCGCGACAAGATTGCTTATCGCGCAAAATATAAACTTCATCCCAATCCTTAACACGCTCAAGTTCGGGGCGCATCGGATTGGTCTTCCGGTCAAACTCTAAAAATCCTGTTAGCTTTCCCATAACAAAATCTCCTTCGATTTAAGGCGGGCGATGTGCATATCAAACGCCGCATCAATAATCTGATCTTCTGTTTTATATTCACCGGTCGCGCGCGCCTGTTCGATATAGTTGAGCATGCGCTTGTAGTCAGTTGGAATGACCTTCACGAATTTTCTCAGCGTGTCGTCCCAATGGGCCAACAGCCTGGCCGCGACGACCGACCCCGTCTTCAGTTGATGCATTTCAATCTGTTTCTTCAGGTCCGCCACATCGACCGCAGAGCGAACCTTTTCGAGCTCAATCATTTCCATGTTGCACTTGTTGGCAAAATCGCCGTCGGCATCGTAGACATAGGCCGTGCCACCGGACATGCCCGCGCCAAAGTTTTTACCCGTCGCGCCGAGAATGATGACCTTGCCGCTCGTCATGTATTCACAACCGTGGTCGCCAATTCCTTCAACCACCACTTCCACGCCGGAATTTCGCACGCAGAAGCGCTCACCGGCTACGCCACGAATGTAAGCTCTGCCGGCTGTTGCGCCGTAGAAACAGACATTACCGACCAGGATATTGTCTTCAGAAACAAAGGTTGCGCCTTTATCGGGATAGATAGTCAGACTGCCACCGGAAAGTCCTTTGCCGACAAAGTCGTTGGCGTTGCCTTCGAGTTCTAGCTCGATGCCTTTGCACATAAACGCACCCATCGACTGACCGATCGAGCCCTTCAGCTTGAAGTGCACCGCCCCGTCAGGCAATCCCTTGTCCTTGTAGATTTTGGTGATCTCATGCGAAAGGATCGCACCCACGGCGCGGTCGGTATTGACCACATCGAAGCTAGCCGTAACGTTCTCGCCTTTTTCGAGCGCAGGCTTGGCGGCATCGATCAGCTTCCAGTCCAGCACCTTTTCGAGCCTATGATTCTGGTTCTTGGAGTGGAACGTGCCTTCTTCTGCGCCGATCGTTTCCTTGTAGAGAATCGGAGAGAGATCGAGATTTTTATATTTCCAATGGTCTAGGTTATCGAGAAACTTCAGACACTGCGACTGTCCGACCATTTCATCAATCGTTTTGAAGCCGAGTTCGGCCATGATTTCACGTAACCCATCAACGAGGAACTTGAAGAAATTGACCACATAATCCGGATTGCCTTTGAACTTGGCCCGAAGGTCTCCGCGTTGGGTGGCGATTCCGACCGGGCAGGTGTTGGAGTGGCACTTGCGCATCATGATGCAACCCTGCACCACGAGAGCGGCAGTAGCCACGCCCCACTCTTCCGCGCCGAGCAACGTGGCAATGGCGAGGTCGCGTGAGGTTTTCATCTGACCGTCGGCCTGAACCACGATGCGGCTGCGCAGGCGGTTACGGACGAGCGTCTGATGCGTTTCGGCCAGGCCCAACTCCCACGGGAGTCCGGCGTGCTTGATCGAGCTGAGCGGCGATGCGCCCGTTCCCCCGTCATACCCAGCAATCAGGACCGCGTCGGCCTTGGCTTTGCACACCCCGGCGGCAATCGTACCGACGCCGGTTTCCGAAACCAGCTTTACATTGATGCGGGCATCGCGATTGGCATTCTTCAGGTCGAAGATCAGTTGGGCAAGGTCTTCGATCGAATAGATGTCGTGGTGAGGCGGCGGGGAAATGAGTCCCACGCCCGGCGTGGAACCACGCACGCGTCCAATCCAGCCGTTCACTTTATGCCCTGGCAGGTGTCCGCCTTCGCCCGGCTTGGCCCCCTGCGCCATTTTGATCTGCAATTCACTGGCGTTCGCTAGATAATAGCTGTTCACCCCGAAGCGGCCCGATGCAATCTGCTTTGTGGCGGAGCACATGTCGTCGCCGTTGGGCAACTTTTTGTAACGCACCGAATCTTCGCCGCCTTCGCCGGAATTGGAGCGCGAACCGATGCGGTTCATCGCGATCGCCAGCGTGGTGTGCGCTTCCCACGAGATGGAACCAAACGACATCGCGCCGGTTGCAAAACGCTTCAGAATGTTTGCAGCCGGCTCGACTTCTTCGAGCGGAATCGATGCGCGATCAGAACAAAATTCCATCAGGCCGCGCAGGGTATAGGCGGCCTTGCTTTGCTCATTGACGGTCTTACAATATTGCTTGTACTTCGCATAGTCGTTTCCGCGGGTGCATTCCTGCAGCAGATTAATGACCGTCGGATTGAACAGGTGGCGCTCCCCGTTTTTACGCCAAGAATAATCGCCGCCCGAATCGAGCACTTTCTGGCCGCCGCTGCGGATCGGGAAGCCTTGGCGGTGCTTGAGCAGGGTTTCCTTGGCGATATCGTCAAGGCTTAGGCCCTCGATACGGCTGACCGTGCCGGTGAAATATTTGTCCACCACGGCTGAGTTCAACCCGACAATCTCAAAAATCTGCGCGCCCTGATAAGAGGCGAGCGTCGAGATGCCCATCTTGGAGAAAATCTTCAGCAGTCCGCTGTCGATGGCCTTGATGTAGTTCTGGATCGCTTTTTCGCAAGAAAGGCCGTCGAGCAGCTCGTCTTTTTCCATGCTACAAATGGTATCGAGCGCCATGTAGGGGTTGATGGCGGAAGCGCCGTATCCGAGAATGGCGGCAAAGTGGTGCACTTCGCGCACGTCGCCGACTTCCATCACGATGTCGGCCTTGCCGCGCTTTCCGACGCGAATGAGATGGTGGTGCACCGCCGCCGCGGCCAGCACGGAGGGAATCGCGGCATGGCCGGGATTCGAGTTGAGATCGGACAGGATGATGATCGAATAGCCTTCATCGATGGCGTCTTCTGAATAGCGACAGATCCGGTCGAGGGTTTTTCCCAGCACGCCGGGCGCACCGGTGGCGGGAAAGAGGATTTCCAGCCGCTTGGCCTGAAAGTTGTGGTGGTTGAGACCGACGAGCTTAGAGAGGTCTTCGTTGGTTAGCACGGGCTGGTCGATGGCCACCCGGCGACAGTGTTCCTCCGATTCAGTCAAAATATTTTTGAATCCACCAACGTAGGTGCGCAGATCCATGACGATGCGCTCGCGAATCGGGTCGATCGGCGGGTTGGTCACCTGTGCGAAGAGTTGCTTGAAATAGTGCGACAGCTGTGCCGGACGGTCCGACAGCACAGCCAGCGGATTATCCGCCCCCATGGAGCCGAGCGGTTCTTTACCGCCGGTGGCCATCGGCTGCAGGATTTCGTTGATGTCTTCATAGGTATAGCCAAACATTTTTTGGCGGCTAAACAGAATTCGATCCGCGGCAGGCTTCGCATCGTAGTCGGGCGACGTTGGCAGGTCTTTGAGATGAACCATGGTCTGATCAATCCACTTCTGATACGGCTGACGCGAGCAGAGATCGGCTTTGAGCTCTTCGTCGGAAATGATCCGTCCCTGTTCGAGGTCGGCAACGAACATTTTCCCCGGTTGCAGACGGCCGCGAATTTTTACCTTAGAATGGTCCACCTTAATCACGCCGGTTTCGGACGCCATGATCAAGGTGTCGTCTTCGGTGACGCAGTAGCGCGACGGACGCAGGCCGTTGCGGTCGAGGGTGGCCCCCACGAGCACGCCGTCGGTGAAGCAGACGGATGCCGGGCCGTCCCACGGCTCCATCATCGCGGAATAAAATTCGTAGAACGCGCGCTGGTTCGGATCCATGTCCGAATCGTTCTGCCACGCTGCCGGAATCAGCATCATCAGCACGTGCGGAAGCGAGCGACCGCTGAGCACGAGCATTTCAATGGCCATATCGAGGTTGGCAGAGTCGGATGCAGCGAGGTCGCAGATCGGGAAGATCATTTCCAGCTCTTCCCTAGAGAAGGCGGTGCACTCGAGCAGCACTTCCCGGGCGCGCATCCAGTTGATGTTTCCTTTGTTCGTGTTGATCTCGCCGTTGTGCGCGATGTAGCGGAACGGTTGCGCCAGCTTCCACGACGGGAACGTATTGGTCGAGAAACGGGAGTGAACCAGCGCGATGGCCGAAACAGCGGATTCGTTCTGCAGGTCGAGGAAATAGTGCGGCACCTGCTCGGTAACGAGCTGACCTTTATAGTTAATGGTCTTGTAGGAGCAGGAAATGATGTTCAACCCAGCCGGACCGATCCCGGCAACCGTTTCATTCGCAACGCGCTCAGTATATTTACGGAAAACAAACAGTTTGCGGTCAAACTCTTCGGCCGTCATGCCTTCCGGCCTGCCGATAAAAATCTGCTGAACACTCGGCTCGGTTTCAGCGGAATCGCGACCTAGATCGGAATTGTCAACCGGCACCACTCGATAGCCGAGAAACGGCAGTTTGAACTTGCCGAGGTTGCGCTCGACGATTTCTTTGCACTCAGCCTGTTTGACTTCATCGCGCGGAAAAAAGGTCATCCCGACGCCGTATTCACCAAATTTCGGGAGCTTGATGCCGTCTTTCGGGCACTCTTCCATAAAGAGTTCATGCGGAATCTGGAACAGAATTCCGGCGCCGTCACCGGACTTCACATCAAAGCCTGTGCCGCCGCGATGCTCCATGCAGGACAGCATGCCGAGCGCATCCGTGATCACCGAATGTTTCTTGCGACCCTTCAGGTTTGCAACGAATCCAATTCCACAGCTGCTGCGCTCGAAATCGGAACGATACATCCCTTTTCCTTCGAGCTGCCCGAAGGCATTCCGTTTCTCTTCTCTTAAAGTCGTCATATTTTTGGGCATGATAAACCTCGCATTGGTCTAAATAAAATAGCGGGTTAATTTGGACACTGGCCCCCACCAAGTCAATCTTTTGAGAGCAAAAATGGGGCCAAAACCCCTACAAATTTGTCGTTTTTGCACAGAAAGGCCACGCATTTGCCTGCTCCCGTCCGAAGGCCGTCCCGATCTTTACCGGAACGGAAAACGGCACAAACGCTGACCACCTAGGACAAATAAATTTAGTCAGAATAATTACGGTCAGAATGATTTTATTCATGCATACAGAACTCTCTTCCCATTATTTTGACCTTAATTATTGCCGCTCCGCTGCCGTCTCTTCGAGCCAGCCTCACTTCGTGTCTGATTAAAACATTTCCATGTTGGTGTGCGGTCAATTTGTGTTTTGCAAAATCATGGATGGCAAAATCATTTTTCAAATGCGGATCAGTGGAAAAGCTCAAATGCGCCTCCTCTTCGTGAACTTCGCGACCTTCTGTTAAAAATATTATTCAGGTTGATTCCATGTTTTTGCAAAATCATGGACAGCCCCGAACGATAGCGACGGATAATTTTCGGAGCCGAAAGCGTAGCGATAGATAATTTTACGAAGAAAAATAACGAGGTCACGAGTGGTTCAAATAACGTAATGGTTCAAATCATTTTTCAAATGCGGATCTGCGAGACAAACTCTTCCAACCCGCCTGTTTTTGACCGCTAATTACGCAAATGGGCGCGAATGGGTAAAAGGAAATAAAAAGGGGAGTTTTTTGACCGGATAACAGGATGAACAGGATCAAAGGCATAAACCCGTTCATGAAGATATCCTGTAAATCCTGTTATCCGGTCAAAAATTCTTCATGGTCGCACCGTCTCTCCCAGCCAGGCCTCAGAGGAAGTTTGGGGCAGTTAACGTTCGGCTCTTGGGGCGTATCCTGCTATACACGGCGCTCATTTTTTAGATTCAACTCAGGGCGCCACCTATGATCACGACATCCCAAATCACCATGCGCTTCAGCAAAACCGCTCTTTTCGAAGATGTTTCGGTGAAGTTTATCCCCGGCAACCGCTACGGACTGATCGGAGCCAATGGCTGCGGAAAATCCACCTTCATGAAAATTCTGACCGGGCAGCTCGAGCCGAGCGAGGGCGAGGTTGGTATCGGCGAAGGCTGTACGCTTGGATATCTACGTCAGGATCATTCCGCGTTTGATGAATACACCATTCTCGACACAGTCTGCATGGGCAATCCCGAGCTTTGGAAGCTGCATTGCGAACGCGAAGATCTCTATTCGAAAGAAGATCTGACCGACGAAGAACATGAGCGCTGCGGTCATATTGAGGATGAGTTCGGTGAAGCCGGAGGCTACACCATGGAATCGGAGGCGGCCGCGCTACTGGTCGGACTGGGCTTTACGGAAAATCTGTTTGAACAAAACATGACCGTTCTTCAAGGGGGCTTTAAATTGCGCGTCCTGCTGGCGCAGGTTTTGTTCGGGAAACCGGATCTGCTGCTGCTCGATGAGCCGACCAACCATCTGGACATGGAATCGATTGAGTGGCTGGTCGACCTGCTCAAGCGCTACAGCGGAATGATCATCACCATTTCGCATGACCGCTTTTTCCTCAATCAGATCTGCACGCACATTGCCGACCTCGACTTCCATGAAATCCGACTGTTCCCGGGCAACTATGACGACTTCACCATCGCCAGTCTTGAAGCGCGCGAGCTGCAGGAAAAAGCCAACAAAAAGGTCGAAAAGCAGGCGGACGACCTGAAAGCATTTATTTCGCGATTCAGCTCCAATGCCTCTAAAGCCAAGCAGGCCACCTCGCGCAAAAAGACGCTCGATAAACTGGAGATCAAAAAATTCAAGGCCAGTAGCCGGGTCTCTCCCTTCATTCGCTTTAAGCCGAAAAAACGCCTAGGCGACAAAGTGATCGAGGTCACATCGATCTCCAAGTCGTATGACGAAGAGATTTTTAAAAACTTTTCCATCACCATCGGGCCCGAAGAACGCATCGCCATTATTGGCAAAAACGGCATTGGTAAAACCACGCTGCTGAACACCCTTTGTGATCAGTTGAAAAGCGATACCGGACAAATTGTGTTTGGCGAAACCGTCCAGTTCAGCTTCTTCCCGCAAGATGCCTCCGCCCTGCTGGAGGCCGACAAACCGGCGCTCGACTGGCTCAGCCGTTATTCCGACGCCGATACCCCCGAAGTCGACCTGCGCTCCTTCATGGGGAAAATGCTCTTCAAGGGTCAGGACGTCCTGAAAAAAGTCGGGGTTCTCAGTGGCGGCGAACGGGCCCGGCTGATCCTTTCCAAAATGATGATGGAAGGCGGCAATGTGCTGGCACTCGACGAGCCCACCAACCATCTGGACCTCGAATCCATCGAAGCGTTGAACTACGGCCTGTCGCTCTTCCCCAACACCCTGCTCTTCGTATCGCACGACCATCGCTTTATCGCGACGCTCGCCACGCGCATCCTCGAAATCACCGACGATGGTGTCGTCGACTACCCCGGCACCCTCGACGACTACGAAGCTGAAAAGCAAAAGCAGAAGCGGCTGGGATCATAACCACGGAACACACGGAAGTTCTGTAGGGCGGGGTCCACGACCCCGCCTTTTGCTTTTCCACTGATTGCCTGTCCTGAACAGGATCGAAGGAGAATATTTAACCGCGGATGAACGCGGATCTTTCCACCCGAGACGTAGTCGAGAGAGGCTCCCCAAAGCAGTCGGGATCCATGAGGCGCTATTGCCAGTCACTTCGTTCCTTGCCGCACATTCGTGCGGCCTCTCTCCCGGTGGTAAATCAATCGTCCATTCACGCTCACGGCCGCCAAGGCAAAAGGGGGGTTCTTTGGGAAAGGCGCCATTGATGATTTCTACGATAATGGTTGCATGGGTATTCCGCTTCCCTTCTTCGTAGTCTCCGCTGATGGGTGTCGGAATCCTGCGGATCCAGCGGGAAGGCATCATCTCCGTCCTGAATGGTGTCATTATCGGTGTCGGGATTCTGCGGATCGGT
>Ga0307990_1000528_pt1 | contig 33850 bp, 29 predicted proteins | sample EllFjometagen129_FD_203168 | JGI IMG/M metagenome (GOLD analysis project Ga0307990, IMG submission 203168) | Marine microbial communities from Ellis Fjord, Antarctic Ocean - #129 | ecosystem: Environmental > Aquatic > Marine > Unclassified | place: Southern Ocean | collected 2014-10-08
TAAAATAGGAATTGTTCCAGTCCATCCAGTATCCCAGGCGGATGGATTGATCGGTCTGGATTTGCGCGTATTTGCGGACACGCTCCTTGCATTTTTCGACGAATTCGCCGATGCCGTATTCCTCAATGTCGCGCTTGGTCTTGAATTTGAGTTCTTTTTCCACCTCGACTTCGACCCACAGACCCTGACAGTCGAAACCATTCTGGTAACGCAGTTTTTTTCCGTTCATGGCGTGATAGCGCTGATAGGCGTCCTTGAGCGTGCGGCCCCAGGCGTGGTGGATGCCCATGGGATTGTTGGCCGTAATCGGACCATCCAGAAAAGACCAGATCTCGCCGTCTTTATTCTTTTCACGCAAGGTTTCAAAAGCCTGCGTCTCTTCCCAAAATTTGAGAATTTTGTGTTCGAGCTCAACGATGTCGAACCAGGTATCCACTTTCTTGTACATTTACGGCCTCTTGACAGTCTAAACGGCGACGCGCCCGCCCAAAGGATTATTCGCCCAACTTCAAAGCCGGGCGAAAAGAAAGGGCGATTATAGAAAGCTATGGGGATTTGTAAATGCGCCCATGCAACTTACTTAAGCGAGACGACAAAAAATACCGGATCGGACTTCTGTCGTCCGGTCCGGCATCATTGGATTTACATTGCGTGGCGGGAAAGGCTCTAGAAGCCGCAGCCGCCTTCGGAATCGTCGCTGTTTTCGGAACCGGATTCCGGCTCTTCTTGCGTATCTTCATCATCGTCATCGTCGTCTGAGGACGGCGCGGTGAGGATTTCGAAGGTGCTTTCAAATGGTTCGATATGCCCGGTGTTCATAATGGAATCGTCAATGGACATGAACAACGGGCCGTACTCAAAAATGCGATCCGTCGTGTCGTATTCACGCAGGTAATAGGAGTATGATTGATCCTTCTTTGCCGTGGTATCTACGGTGGAATAATCCGCGCCCATGGGATTGTCCTCGCAGGGCACGGTGATGCCAAGCTCGGCGTGGCTCCAAAGCTCGCACGCGCCGGGGGTGGCGGTCTCGCAACGCAATATCTTGAACGCGCCGCATTCGATCTCCTGCGCGGTCTTCCAATTGAGCTTCACGCCCTCTGCGCTTCGCTCGGCGCTGAAATCCAGCATGTCGACTTTGGCTGTGGTATTGCAGCCACAACTATTTGTGCTAGCGCAATAGCAATATGGGTATTCGCCGCCGCAAGTTTGATTACTAAAACCTGTGCAATACATTCCGCTACAACCACCAAGAGCAAAGCACCAATCACCGCCTGCGACATTTGATTGAGGGTCACACCATGTTTGAATTGGATCTCCCTCACAATAGACAGGGCACGAAGTATCCTGAACAGGAGAGAGCTCACAGGCAGCCGAAACGATGCCCGGCATTATCAACATGGCGCTCACAGCCAGCAGAGTAAGTATGCTGAAATTTTTCATCACCATTCTCCTTTAATAAAAATCGGGACTGCCGCTGCATGCCTGCGCCGGGCCGAGTTTACGGACAAATTCCGCGCCGCTGTGGACAAGGAGTTTCGGGGCCTTGTAGGCTGGTTTCTTCGTTTTGCCGGCACAGTTTTTTTGCGCCGTGATCTTCGACTTACAAATTATTTTCATTGGCTTCCCTCCATGTATAATTTTCCAAACCACTCACTGGTACGCCTTTGACGAACACGCGCATCGCACGCATCCGGCGCAGTCGAACTTTTTTTCAAGTTTTTCAAAAACATACTCACTGGCGATAGGTGCCATATCATGCACTAATATTGCTCACAAGACGGAAAAGTGAGGTTTGAAAAAACGGGCCAAAAGCCTAAAGATGACGTCTTATTTTAAGGTAGGTGCCTATGCCTGCCCAATAATAAACGGGCGACCACGGGCGTCGCCCCTAAAATAACTACATTCGCGGTTAAAAACCGCTCCTACAAACTAACCACTGCCGTCAGCAACCGCAGCCGCCTTCCGATTCATCGCTGTCATTCACGCCGTCCGCTGAATCGCCCAACGAAGCGTCGCCGGGATTGTCATCATCGCTCAGGTCGTCGTTGGGCAGATCATCATCGTTTTGATCATCATCTTCATACTCGTCGGAATACAGAAAAGCCGGTCCATAGTGGTTGATGCCGCCGGTGGTCTCGTACTCTCGGAGCATATAAGAATAATTGACGCTGGGATCGGCTGTCTGGTCAATAATTCCGTACTGCGCGCCGTCGAGGCTGTCTTCGCAGGGGATGACCTCGCCAAGGTCCAGGTAATCATCCATGTAACAATTCGAAGTGGAGTCGATTTCGCAGCGGAGTATCGTAAACGCGCCGCAGTCCGTTTCGGAGCCCGTCAGCCAGTACAAGGCGGCTCCCCCGTCCACCCATTCGGCCTCAAAGGAAAGTAGATCAATCGCCGCCGGTAGATCGTGGTCTATAATATAGGCCGCCCCGGCGTCTAATCCTCCCTCATCCTCATGATTCGCCCCCACAATGGCGTAATAGCCGAAAATCGAAACGGAAGAGCCGAAATTATCGTCTGCCGCTGCGTCGTCCGCCATGATCTTGGTGCCCGTATCCCAGGTATTTTCCCCGGTGCGGCTATAGAGATAGGCCGCTCCGGCGTCTAATCCTCTCGTATCTTCTTTATCTGCTCCCACGATGGCGTAAGGGCCGGAGATCGAAACAGAACGGCCGAAATTATCGTCCGCCGCGGCGTCGGACGCCATGACCTTGGTTCCAGTATCCCAGGTGTTTTCTCCGCTTCGGTGAAAAATGTAGGCTGCTCCAGCGGCTGATCCTCCCGTATCTTCTCCTTTTGATCCTACGATGGCGTAATCGCCGGAAATCGAAACGGGAATGCCGAAATAATCGCTGGCCTGCGCGTCGGGTGCCATGATTTTGGCCTGTTGTGGCCACCACTCCCCGTCTCGATGAAAGATGTAAGCCGCCCCGGCGTCTGATCCTCCAGTATCTTCTGCACTTGCTCCCACGATGGCGTAATCGCCGGAAATCGAAACGGAGATGCCGAAATTATCGCGTGCCTCAGCGTCGTCCGCCACGATCTGAGTCGCCTGTCGCCATTCCACCCCGTTGTCTCGATGAAAGATATAAGCCGCCCCGTCCTCTGATCCCACCGTATCTTCCAGAGGCGCTCCCGCGATAGCGTAATCGCCGGAAATCGAAACGGAGTAGCCGAACCAATCGATGTCATCAGGGTAGCCTGCCCAGATCTTGGCCTGCTGTGACCATGTCGCCCCGTCTCGATAAAAGATATATGCCGCCCCGGCGTCCGATCCTCCCGTATCTTCTGAATATGCTCCCACGATGGCGTAATCGCCGGAGATCGAAACGGAAGAGCCGAAATAATCCCTTTCCCCAGCGTTGTCAGCCATGATCTTGGTTCCCGTGTCCCAGGTATTTAACGCTGTTCGATGATAAATATATGCCGCCCCGGCCCATGTTCCTCCCGTACCTTCTCCCCATGCGCCTACAATGGCGTAATCGCCGGAGATCGAAACGGAGCCGAAATAATCCGATTCCTCAGCGTCGTTTGCAATGATCTTGGCTTGGCTGGCGGCAAGGGCGCCCGCAGCGCCAAAGGCGGTGAACAAAACCAGTGTCAACGCAATACTCAGATATTTCATTTTCTTTTTCCTTAATAAAAGTCGGGGGTGCCGCTGCATGCCTGCGCCGGGCCGAGTTTACGGACAAATTCCGCGCCGCTGTGGACAAGGAGTTTCGGGGCCTTGTAGGCTGGTTTCTTCGTTTTGCCGGCGCAGTTTTTTTGCGCCGTGATCTTCGACTTACAAATTATTTTCATTGGCTTCCCTCCATGTATAATTTTTCAAACCACTCACTGGTACGCCTTTGACGAACACGCGCATCGCACGCATCCGGCGCAGTCGAACTTTTTTCCAAGTTTTTCAAAAATATACTCACTGGCGATAAATGCCATATCATGTACTAATATTGCTCACAAGACGGAAAAGTGAGGTTTGAAAAAGCGGGCCAAAAGACAGGTTGCGCCCTTATAGTTCTGTAAATTTTGAAAGGCCATAGCACTCTTGCTAAAGGTTTTCGGAAAAACTGCCTTGACGGTCGGCGGCGGCTATCGATATAGTCTGTCGCTGCCAAGGGGAGCAGCGCGTTCTTTGACATCCGGGGCTCAGATGACCGTACTAGACGGGGAGTTAGCCGTTCCTTGTCGCCCGTGGCTATAGCGGGGTCGAATTCCCTCTTTGAGGCTTTGGCGCCAGGCCGGGTCCGTTCCGCAGGTCAGCTGCCCGGGTCTCACGCAATGAGATGCCGTGAACTCCGTCAGATCCGGAAGGAAGCAGCGGTAAGCGGAATGTTTTCGTGTGCCGTGAATCGCCTGGATTAGCAACCAGTGGAAAACGCCGGAATGACGCCAATTCGATTTGAGGGTGTACGGTCTTCCGGTTCCCGGATTTCTCAGGGGCGTAACCAAACGCCCCCACTCATGCGACGCAAATAATGTCTTATCTCGTTTTTGCCCGAAAATACCGCCCGCAGACTTTTGAAGAGGTCGTCGGGCAACGCCATGTGACGCGAACCCTGGCCGCAGCCATCAAGGCCGACCGGATTGCGCACGGGTACATTTTCTCCGGTACGCGCGGCGTGGGAAAGACCACCGTAGCCCGCATCTTCGCCAAGGCGCTCAATTGCGAAAATGGCCCGACGCCCACGCCCTGCAACGTGTGTCAAAGCTGCCTGGAGATCACGAAGGGCAACGCCGTGGACGTCTTCGAGATTGACGGCGCCTCCAATCGCGGCATTGACGACGTGCGCGACCTGCGTGAGCAGGTCAAATATCTGCCGCAGCGATCCCGCAATAAGATCATCATCATCGACGAAGTGCATATGCTCACCAAGGAAGCTTTCAACGCCCTTTTGAAAACCCTGGAGGAGCCGCCACCACATGTCGTTTTCATGTTCGCCACTACGGAGCCGGACAAGATCCCTGATACGATTTTGTCCCGCTGCCAGAAATACGATTTTAAAGCGGTTTCCGTTCGTGACCTCCATGCCCACATCAAAATGATTGTGGACAAAGAGGGCGTCGATTACGGCGAAGACAAGCTAGCCCTAATCGCCCGAAAGGCTGAAGGCTCAGTCCGCGACGCCATGAGCTATCTCGATCAGGCGATTTCTTTTGCCGGAGCGGAATGCTCCATCAGTGATCTCTCGGACCTGCTGGGCATCATGGACAGGCAGGTGCTTCTAGACCTGTCGACCAATATCCTTGGCGGCCAGCCCGGAAAAACCCTCGAAATATTCGACAAGCTCTCGCAACTCGCCTGGGATGTGAAACAGTTCTACGGCGATCTCATGGAGCACTTCCGCAACCTGATTGTGGCGAAAATCTCAGACAATCCAAAAACCATGATCAACGCCTCCGCCGACGAACTCGAACAAATGATCACGCAGGCGAAAGGCCAAACGACGGAGACGCTGGAAAACCTATTTGGCATTTTGGTGGAAAGCGAAGAGGAGATCACGCGTTCGACCAACTCGCGACTGGTGCTGGAAATGGTGCTCCTTCGCCTGGCGCTGGCGCAGCCGGTAACGCCGCTGGACGAGTTGGCGAAGGAAATCGGGAAATTGCGCAGAGCGCTGGCGGCGGGAAAGTTCCCCGACGGCCCTTCTGCGGGAGGCAGCGGACCTGAAGGTCGCTCTAAGAGAAATGACGGGCCGCCGCCGGGCGACCGTGAAAAGAAAAGCGTCGCAAGAAACACAGCAGCAGCCGAGGCTCGGAAAGAAGCGAAAGGCGCTGTCGCGGGGGAAAAAGTTCTTGTCGCGGAGGAAAAAGCTCTTGTCGCGGGGGAAAAAGCTCTTGTCGCGGAAACAAAAGCTCCTGCGGCGAAATCAGAAGCTGTTGTTGCTGATCGCAAGGGCCTGATCGCGGCGGTGAGAAAGTCCGACATGAAGTTGTCGTCCGCGCTGGATAGAGGTGTTATCACCATCGAAGACAACCACGTGTCGGTTCTCGTACAACCGGGATTCGACGTTGATGTTGTCGACTCAGGTAAAGAAACGCTGGGGAAAATTGTTAAGGAAGTCTTCGGCGAGGCCACGACGGTGCAAACGACGGAAATCGCTGCTTCAAGCATAAACAACGAATCGGAAATAGCCAGAGACAAAAAACAGATCGCTCGGCAAAGGCGCGAGGAGGCCCGGCAAAAGATCCTTAAAGATCCCACAGTTGGCGCATTTTTAAAACAATTTCCGGGAGCGGAAGTCAAAGTGATTCCCTCGCGCTCCTAACACCTTGCTTTGCTTCGCCCTTGACGTGAAAAACTCTTTTTGACCTGATGGCCGCGAAAGCGATTTTTAGAATCTAAGGAAAAAACATGAAGAACATCATGGAAATATTGAAAGCGGCCAAGGACGCGCAGTCCAATATCGCGCAACTGCAAGAGGAGCTGGGCGGCCGCGTGGTGGAATCTGTCGTCGGCGGTGGGGTCGTCACCGCCCGCGCCAACGGCAAGCAGGAACTCATCAGCCTGGAGATCAAACCCGAAGCCGTTGACATGGAAGATCTGGAAATGTTGCAGGACATGGTCCTGTCCGCTGTCAATGAGGCGATTCGGAAATCCAAAGCCATGGCCGCCGAAGAAATGAACAAAATCGCCGGAGGACTGAATATCCAGGAGATGCTAGGCGGCCTGAATAAATAATTTCCAGTGTTTGAGGAATGTTGAAAAAGAAACACAGGCGAGGACGCCTGTGCTACACATTTTTCGCTTGGCAAAAGTTACTTGATGACCAGAACAGATGGATATGAGGTCCAATTAAATCCGCGAAAAGCAAAGGGTGTGTGGCACTCAGCGCCCCCACCTGTGTTGCCGCTCCTCGCGGCTATTGTTGGCCAAAAACCTTAACCAAGAGTCGAGATCAACCATGTCTTTCGATGCCGGACCGATCAATGACCTCGTAACGCAATTGAAGCGTCTGCCCGGAATCGGCGAAAAAAACGCCACCCGCATCGCTTATTATATTCTTCGCCTCACCGATGACGATGCCCGCCTTTTCGCCGAAGCCATTATCGGAGTCAAAGAACGCATCCGCCTTTGTGAAAAATGTTTCAACCTGACCGACACGCAGCCATGCCGAATCTGCGCCAGCGCGAACCGCGACCATTCTGTAATTTGCGTCATCGAACAACCACCCGACGTGGCGGCCTTCGAGCGCATCGGATCTTATCAAGGCGTTTACCACGTCCTGCACGGAGCCCTGTCGCCGCTGGACAACGTGGGGCCGGACGCCATTCGAATCGCGGAACTGATCACGCGGGCGAAATCCGACGAAGTTCAGGAGATCATTTTGGCCACGAACCCAAATCGTGAAGGAGAGGCCACGGCGCACTACCTTGCCGAAGCCCTGGAGTCCTGCGACGTCAAGGTTTCGCGCATCGCCCACGGCGTTCCCGCAGGAAGCGAGCTGGAATATGCCGACTCCGTAACTCTTGGCCTGGCTTTAAAAGGCCGGGGGTTGATGAATAAAGCAGACGAGTGATGAGTATCAGTGAGTAGGAGCGGTTTCCAACCGCGATTGTATGGGCGATCCCCCGTGATCGCCCCATCGACAGGGCGGGCGCTCAGGACCTGCCCACAACTATGGAACAATAAAGACGCAAACCCATGGGATTTTGGAAACACGCATTCGCCATTAATGAAAAAACCGAGCAGACTTTCACCGACGAAGAGCGGGAACTCGTTCGCCGACTGGCCGTAAAAATCGTCGGATACGGCATGGCAATTCCCGGAATTTTGTTTGTCGAATCGGCGAGACCGCTGAACTTCATCACCTCCCAGGCCATGGCTTGGTTCGAGCCAATCATCAAAGGCTTGTTTTCCTGGGAGGACTATGAGAAATTCCGTCTGGTTTTGGAGCGTCGCGGCAGCATCGAATTGATTATCAAGGCCATTGAAGAAGCCGAAGTTGAGCGCGGCATCGAGATCGCCAAGCTCAAGGCCGAGAAGCGGCCCGGCCTCATCGTGCGAACCGTGCGGCGAATGCGAGGCTTGGCGAAGGAGAATCGGGAACCGGAAAATTCAAGCCAAGCCGCAAGCGACAACTCATCAACCGACGGGAAATAAGGAAAATAGGCGGTCCGACAAGACGCCTTTGAAATTTCAATCATCATCAAATTTTAAGGAATGCTGATGAGCATGGATCCGGAAAAAGTCAAAGTTATTTTGGCGACGGACTGCGGGTCGACGACAACGAAGGCGATCCTCATCCAAAAGATAGACGGCGTTTTCAGGCAGACCCACAGGGGCGAAGCGCCGACCACCGTTGAAGCGCCCTTCGAGGACGTGACCATGGGCGTTCTCAACGCCGTCACCGAAGTGGGCGAACTGGCCGGAAGGCCGCTGGTGGATGAAAACAACCAGATCATCCGTCCCGCCACGGAAAACGCCGGTTGCGACCTCTATATCTCCACATCCTCAGCCGGCGGCGGCTTGCAGATGATGGTGGCGGGCGTTGTGCGGAAAATGACCGCTGAATCCGCCGAGCGCGCCGCGCTGGGTGCCGGCTCCATCGTCATGGACGTTATCTGCGCTAACGACAGTCGTTTGCCCCACGAGCAGATTGAGCGCATCCGGCAATTGCGCCCCGACATGATCCTTCTGTCCGGAGGAATAGACGGCGGCACGAAAAGCCACGTGGTGGAACTGGCGCAGATCATCGCCGCCGCCAATCCCAAGCCGCGCCTTGGCTCGGATTATAAGCTGCCGGTCATATACGCGGGCAATGTCGACGCCCGCGAACATGTCGCCGAGGAACTGGAGAAAAAGACGGACCTGGCGATGGTGGAAAACCTGCGCCCCGTGCTCGAACGAGAAAATCTCGCCCCGGCCCGAGAGAAAATCCACGATCTGTTCATGGAACACGTCATGGCGCAGGCACCGGGATACGGCAAGCTCATGAATTTAACGGACGCTCCAATCATGCCGACGCCGGCAGCGGTGGGGAACATCCTCAAAACCATTGCCGAGCGTGAGGGCATCAATGCCGTATGCGTGGACATCGGAGGCGCCACAACGGACGTGTTCTCGGTCTTCGGCACCGAGTTCAATCGAACTGTCTCGGCCAATCTGGGCATGAGCTATTCCATCTCCAACGTCTTTGCCGAAGCCGGACTGCCCAATGTCATGCGCTGGGTGCCTTTCGACATGGATGAGCTGGACCTGCGCAACCGTGTAAAAAACAAAATGATCCGGCCCACGACGATACCGCAAACTTTGGAAGAGCTTATCTTCGAGCAGGCCATCGCCAAGGAGGCTCTGCGTCTGGCGTTCATCCAGCACAAATCCTTTGCCACGAAACTCAAAGGCGTGCAGCAGCAAAGAACCATCGGCGACACCTTCGATCAAAGCACCTCCGGGGAATCGCTCGTGAATATGATGGCCCTGGACTTGCTGGTCGCCTCCGGCGGCGTCTTGTCTCACGCGCCGCGACTGAGCCAGACCGCCCTGATGCTCGTTGACGCATTTCAGCCGGAAGGCTTCACCATGCTGGCCAAGGATTCTATTTTCATGATGCCTCACCTGGGCGTAGCGGCGCAGGTTCATCCGCAGGCGGCCACGGAGGTCTTCCAAAAAGACTGCCTGGTATATCTCGGATCATGCGTGGCGCCTGTGGGTGCGACGAAAGCGGGCAAGGACGTGGGGAGCTACAAGATTGAACTGCCCTCGGGGACGCAGGAAGGGACTTTGAAGTTCGGCGAAATGAAGCTTTTTCCCCTGGCTCTGGATGAAACGGCGCAAATGACCTTTAACCCTGTTCGCGGATTCGATGTGGGCGAGGGAAAAGGAAACGCCGCGACGAGGGAAGTCCGCGGCGGCTCCGTGGGACTGATTCTCGACGGACGGGGGCGACCCCTCCAACTGCCCGAGGATCCCGCCGACAGGGTAAAGTCTTTGAAATCCTGGATGACGGAACTTGGAAACTATGACGCCGAAACTTTGGACAGATAATATTTTCGTTATGAATAGAGGTTGATAAAATGTCCCATGCTTACACGCCCGGCCTGAAAGTCACTGCCGGAATGATCCTTCGGAAGCATCGCATTTTGCCGCTGCGCGGAGAAGTGATGGTGGAGGTCGGTCACCGGGTCGAACCGGATGACATCGTGGCCAATACGAATCTTCCCGGCGACGCCAACCTGGTCAACGTGGCCGGACTGCTGTCTTTGGAACCGGACGAGGTCCCCGATTATATGTTGAAAAAGGTCGGCGACACCGTCGAAAAAGACGAGCCCATCGCCATGGCGAAATCATTCTTCGGCCTGTTCAAATCCACGGCCAAGGCGCCGATGGACGGAACCCTGGAAGACATCAATAAAATCACCGGCCAGATCCTGCTCCGGGGAGCACCCGTGCCCGTGCAGGTGCGCGCTTACGTGCGCGGCGAGGTCGAGGAAATCCTCCCGGAAGAAGGATGCGTGATTCAAACCTACGGCACTTTCGTCCAGGGAATCTTCGGCGTCGGCGGTGAAACGCACGGCAATCTCGTCAAAGCCTGCCAGTCGCCGGACCAGCGTCTGACCGACGATTTGATCAAACCCGAGCACAAGGATTGCATCATTATCGGGGGCAATCTGGTGACCGCGAAAGCTCTGAAAAAGGCCATTTCCCTGGGTGTGCGGGGAGTGGTCACCGGCGGATTCCACGATCAGGACCTTAGGGATTTTCTGGGTTACGACCTGGGCGTGGCCATCACGGGGCACGAAAAACTGGGCATCACGCTCGTGGTCACCGAAGGATTCGGCGAAGTGGACATGGCGCAAAAGACCTTCGACATTCTGACGGCGCACGAAGGACACGAGGCGTCCATCAATGGCGCCACGCAGATTCGCGCCGGCGTGATCCGACCGGAGGTCGTCATCCCCATGGAGCGCAGCGGCGCAGACATTGACAAAGACGCAAAAAAGGAAATCCACGGCCTTGAGATCGGTTCGCTCATCCGCGTGATCCGTGTTCCGTACTTCGGTCGTATCGGCAAGGTCACCGCGCTGCCGTCGGGACCCGCGGTTCTGGAATCGGAAAGCAAGGCCCGCGTTTTGCAGCTTGTGTTGGAAGGCGAAACCGAACCCGTTACGGTCCCCCGCGCCAACGTGGAATTGATCGAGGATTAAGAAAGCAGGCCTTGCCGAATGAGCGAAAGACCTTTTCGGCTCAAATCATTGGTATTTCTAAAGTTCCCTCATTGTCTGCTGTACCTACTTATGCTTTAATTACTCTGTTTTGCAGATCGATTGAAATATTGCTGATGTAATTGGAAATCTAAACTTCAGGATTATTATCGGTGTCAAAAGATCAAAAAGTGAAAGATCCTTCTATGGTATCACAAATGCCACGGACCTTTTATCTCGCTGTTGGCGCCACGGCATTGCTGATGATGTTTTATGAAATCGTAGCTTTTCAGACTCTTCAGTTCGTCCGTGAATACCTGGACGCCATGTTGATTATTGCGATTGCTCTTCTCGGAATCAGCATTGGAGGCCTGGGCGCATATATTTTCCGATCACGCATGAAACTCGCCACGTATTCGTGGGTCGCGTTGGCTTTTCCTTTGATGATTTGCGTTTCATTCGGCGTCCTCTTTCTTTTTCCAGACAAAATATGGGTTTTTCCCGTTGCAATGATGCTCCCCTTCGCGGCGGCAAGCTTCATTCTGTCTTCAGCTCTTTCACTGGCGCCAGCCAATAAAGTCTATGCCGCGGATCTCGTCGGCGCGGCTACCGGCGCCCTGGTCGCCTGCGTGTCGGTTCCTCTTTTCCGAGAGGAGGGGTCCATTCTCCTGATCATCGCCGGTGGATTCGGACTGGTTGCGCTATTTGGATGGATTCACCGCAAGAAATTTTCCAACGCTCTTACAGTAACAGCCATCGTTTTGGGCCTTCTTACATTGACCACCATGGGTGTTAATACGTACATGGATTTTTTCAATTTAGTTTGGGTTATTCAGCCAAGTACGCAATCTGGAAAGATATACACTCAGTATTCACAAAAAGTTAAAAGCGGAAAGGTTGCGCAAGAAGGCAAAATAAAGGGAAACACTTTCCGTTATATGAAAGGTTACGGCAGTCTTGTCGAGCGGATCGACACTGTTCGCATTTCTTCCTGGTCGATCAACACCTTCTTCAATGGAAAAGCCAACGACCACATTTCAAACAAACCACTTAAGAACTTTCGAAATGATAGGCGTATTACCCGCGGATTGATCCAGGATCCGAATGTGCTGATTATCGGTACAGCTGCGGAAGGGGCCACAAAGCTGGTCAGAAGCATGACCAAGGGCCGTATTGTGGGAGTGGAGATCAACCCGGCCATCGTCCGTCTCATGAAAAAGCGTTCCATAAAACAATTTTCCAAAGATTCATACAAGGGAATTGATGTCCAACTGACCGACGCCCGAAGCTACTTGGCCCGGTCCAACGAGAAGTTTGATATGATCACGATGCTCAACACGCATCGCATGAGAAATATCGGCTATGTCGGTCGTCCGGAATACCTTCACACCGTTGAAGCCATGGAAGCACTTTTCGACCATCTCAACGATCAGGGATGGCTTGTTTTGGAAGAGCGCGACGTCAATAAATACGCACGCCTTGGCATTGCAAGATTTATCCGAACCACCAAAGAGGTTCTTTCTAATCGCTTTGGCGCCACGGAACCGGCCAACCACTTTTGGATATATTCCTGGTACGCAGCCAATAAAATATCGCGGGGCCGTCTTTATACCGGAATAATGATAAAAAAAACTCCCATCAATTCGGATAATTTGGCTGTCATCAACTCATGGGTTGACCATCATCGCAATCGTTACAAACAAAAAAATCCCACTACCGGTCTAATGGTCCACAATCTGCCCGGCGAAACAACAAACCATATATACGAGAAGATTCTACGGACAGACGATCCTTACTCAGTAATGACGAAGGACTCACTCAATCTTGAGCCTATCACTGATGACATTCCTTTTCCTTTCGACGTTGATTTGAAAAGACCTCATCTGCTTCGAATGATTCGCATCACGGGAATCCTGACATTGATCCTGGGCTTGATTCCTGTGGCTCTGCTCCTTTTCATCCATTCCATACGAAATCGAGCAGGGAATAAGAAACCGTTGCAATCTCTGGCCATCGGCCTTCCGGCCATACTTTACTTTGCGCTGCTTGGTATCGGCTACCTTGTCATCGAAGTCGTATTCATTCAGCAGTTACAGGTGTTTCTGGGAATGCCAGTGCTCGTCATGGCAGTTGTCATCGCCGGCATGCTGTTCTTTTCCGGCCTAGGCAGTCTGCTCAGCGCCAATTGGAGCACCCGCACCGCCGGGATCGCTTTCATTGGCATCATTGCTCTGTCCGCGCTGACTTACTCCCTTTTGCCCACGATAATCCAAACATGCATCATTTTTCCTCTCCCTGTGCGTATCGCCATAACCCTGCTGCTCATGGCGCCAATCGGCTTTGCCATGGGAGTGCCCTTCCCTCTGGGAATCCGCATGATAAAAGAAGAGTTGCATGAAGGATTCGCCGCGGCGATGTTCGGCTTAAACGGCGCATTTTCGGCCCTTGCCACGCCCCTGGCTATTGCCTCGGCGACAATTGTCGGATTCCGCAGCACCTTTTTTATGGGAGTCGGCGCCTATGGCCTAAGTTTGCTCATGCTCATTCTCATGGCGACATTTCGGCGATCTATAAACAACCCCGACCAATCCATTGACTCAACCGATGCACATGCGGCGAATGAGTGACGGGGCTGATTTATTTTCCTGCTTCCTCTGATTTCAATAACATGAGGAACGGAAGAGCAGCGATGTAAAGCGCCATACCGATCAGGAATGTTCCCGAAAATCCAAATCTCACCGATCCCATCATCGACAGCGGAATTCCGAAGGAAGCAAAGATACTGTTCCAACCGAACATGAGCGCGGCAAACTCCGCCGAGAATGTTTTCTTGACGACATTCAGGCCGTAGGGAAAAGGTACTCCCATGAGAAATCCCAGAGGTCCCATTGTTCCCAGAGCCACGAAAATCTTGAGGATCAGAGGAAAACGCTGAGTCACATCCAAAATCGGCGTGAGCAAAAATCGAAAAAGGATCAAGGCGACAATAACAGCCACAAGGGAGATCATGACTTTCTTGTGCGTGAAATTGCGTGAGAAGTAGCCGCCGATTCCAGAAGCCGCCAGCATCCCGCCAAGTATCACTATCAAAGAAAGCACTGGTGAACCGAGAAAGTGATTGAATTTTTGAATCAGCACGATCTCAACAACCAGATAGGCCACACCGATCAGAGCGAAGTATAGAATCGGAGGGGCCGTGGAGACCGCCTTTTTTCGATAACGAAAGACTATCACACCGATCATGGGAACGAGGGGGAAAAGGGCAAGAAAAATGAAGTGCTTGAGAAAATGATCGAGGGGCTTCGTGTGCCGGTATATGTTGAATGGGAATGGCCGGTTATCTGTTGTGACCGCGATATTAAATATTTTCCCCTTGGCTTTGAAGTTGACTTGATCATCACTTTGGATAAAACGCCCGTAAAAATTGTTTATGTCTTCCTGTTGAGCAAATGGAGAATAGATCAGATTGATCTTGGATTTGATGCCGCTGGGCTTGCGACGCAAAGAAAGGTCGTCGAAGAATTGCGTCATAATTTTATGATCATTTTGGGTGAGAGGGTTTTTCTTCACCAGGAACTGGACATACTTTGACCGGGCGGATGCACCTTTCCAGGACCACATGATGATGTGATCGGCGGGATTCTCCATGCCCAGCTTTTCTATCGTATAAAATAAGGTATGGATCAAACGCAAAATCTGTATTTGGTTGACAAGGCGACCGTGGTCCCTCTCTTCAATCAGGATCGCGCCGGAGTCCGTCAGGTGGGCGAAGTAATCCGTAATGGCCTCAACGGTCTGGAGATATTCGGGATCAGCAAGCTTGTCGTTTCTGTTGCCCTTCGTTATGTGTGCGTTCATCAAAGTGATGTAATCGAATTTGCGGTCAGTCCTTTTCAAGTATGTTCTTGCGTCGATGATTTCCGTTTCCACCGTGTCATAGCAGTTGCCGCAATAATCGGCCGCCTCGTTTTGAAACATTTTAATAACGGCGGGATTGATCTCCACTCCAAACACTTTGCCTTTGCCAAGGGCTCGAACCGGCTTTAGCACGCCTTCTCCGCTCGTGCCGATGATCAGCGTGTCCGGGTCCTTAATTAGGTCCGGCGAAACCAGGCGGGGATCCACAACATAACGCTCATAGGATTTACGGCGAACGGAATCTATAATCTGCGAATTTTCGCAGGTCTTTCGCAACGTATTTCCCTTATCAGTATATTCGATAATATCCGTGCGCCCCGCCACGCTCGACCGGGAAAAGAGGATACGCGCCGGTTTATATCTGTCACTTTGGACTCGCCAGAATATTCGCCCACCGCTGTCTTTCGTTAGGCGAATGTCCTCGGCTATGTTTATGGTGTTCGTAGCCAGATTAAATCCGAAAAGAGCCAGCGAGCCGACGATGAAAAGACCGGTCAGCGAGGTCATGGTTTTTCTAAGCAAGCCGGGATTCATAAGGCGCGTGTAGGCCAGCGTCGCCAGAAACGCCACCGCCATCAGGGCGAAAACTGCATTTTCCTCCCAAAATAATCCGATCAAAAAAGCAACGAAGATTGTGCTGAGGCCAGCTCCGGTGAGATCTGCAAAATATACGCGATGCGAAGAAGCTGCCGCAAAACAGAGGGAGATCGTTGTGGCGCCAAGTGCGAATGGGAAAACCAACAGGGCGTCATAGGCGATGATGTCCGTTGACATCCACAGGATTAACCAAAAAGAGCCGCCGACAGACAGAGCGAAAAGACCCGAAAAGATGACAAAGACGAGAGCTGATTTTAAGCGAGCCAGATAGTAAGCGGCAAAACCACCCACGGCGATTCCTAATAGCGCAATGGAAATCACCTGGTTCGCCTTCAAATAAGACGAGACGTATGTGATCATCTGGAAGAGTAAGATTTCCAGCGCGATGATGCAGCCCGCCGTGATGAAAACACCCATCAGCATAAACTTGCGTTTATCGTCACTGATTTCAAAGGGAGCAGATGTCTTGGGGAGCGAAGGCGAAGCAGAAGCGCCGGACTCGGGAACCTGATCCACATGTTCCTGATTAGCCGTGTCGTTTTCTCCGGTGCTGTTTTGTCCGTTTTTCGTGTCCTCTGAAAGATTCGTCATAAAATGCTCCCGCGTCGACAATTCTTGTCAGCCGCATTAAACAATAATTACGCCAAGCCGGGCTTGTGTATTGTAATTCACCTATCCGATTCAATTTCGATTCGCAAAGGTTCTTATCATTTCCCATGATCTCAACAATACGTCTTGCCTCTTTAAGCGAGAATAGACAAAAAATCAAGAATATTGACGCCTAATATGCGGTCGGCTATCGTGCGGGCGAACCACACGCGATCCTCTTTCGAAGCATTGCTTTGCGAGGTGCGCCAAAGCGCCGGGGAACTATGTTCAAAATCCTGATCAGCGACAAATTTCCCGAAGTCGGGATTGAACTCTTTTCACGAAATTCGGATTTTCAAGTCGATTACAAGCCGGACCTGACCTCCGCCCAGCTTGCCGACATTATCGCCGACTATGACGGACTGGCGATCCGGTCCGGGACTCAGGTGAGCAAAGAACTTCTCGCCGCCGCGACAAAACTCAAGGTGGTTGGCAGAGCCGGCGTAGGCGTCGACAACGTGGACGTGGCAGTTGCAACCGGGCGGGGAATCTGCGTGATGAATACGCCCGGCGGAAATACGGTGACAACGGGCGAGCACGCCGTAGCCATGATGCTGGCGATGGCCCGGAAAATCCCGCAGGCCCACGCCAGCCTCAAATCGGGGCAATGGAGAAAAGGCGACTTTCAGGGGACTGAGATTTTCGGAAAAACACTCGGCATTCTGGGCCTGGGCCGCGTCGGTCGGGTCGTCGCCGAGCGAGCGCTGGGATTCCGAATGAAGGTTTTAGCGCACGACCCCTTCGTTTCCGACGAACAGGCCCGCAAGATCGGCATTGAAAAAGCCTCTTTTGAGCAGCTTTTGAGTCGTTCGGATTTCATCACCATACACTTGCCGAAAACCGCGGATACCAAAAATCTGATTCGCGCCGAAACAATCTTACTCATGAAAAAAGGCACGCGTTTGATCAACTGCGCCAGGGGCGGCATCGTCAACGAAGATGATTTGCTCAAAGCCCTGCAAAGCGGCCACATCGCTGCAGCGGCCCTGGATGTTTTTGAAAACGAGCCTTGCGCAGAAAGTCCATTACTTCAACTCGACAACGTCATTGCCACGCCGCACCTGGCCGCCAGCACGGCTGAGGCGCAGGAAAACGTGGCCGTGGCCGTGGCGCAACAGATGGTCGACTATCTGCGCGACAGCGTGATCGTCAACGCGGTGAACGTGCCCGGCGTATCGGGTGAGGCGCTCAAGGATATCGCGCCTTATATGAGCCTTGGGGAAAAACTCGGCGCCATGCAGGGCCAGCTTTCCAGTGAGATACCGGCTGAGATGTCGATCACGTATGCGGGAGAACTGGCCGAACTTCCCAACAAGCCCATCGGAGTAGCGATTCTCAAGGGCTTTTTCTCGCGCCTGCATGAAGAGGTCAATTTCATCAATGCGCCTGTTTTCGCCGATCAGCATGGGATGTCGGTGGTCGAATCGACCCGCGCCAGGGACGGAGAGTACACCAATTCCCTGAAAGTGGAGGTGCGCTACCCCGATGGGAAAAGCCGCAGCCTGACGGGAGTGAAGTTCGGTGAAAGCGACATTCGGCTCACGCGCTACAACGCCAATGTCATCAACATCGAGCCGGAAGGGCATATGCTGATCCTGCTCAACAAGGACGTTCCGGGCGTCGTCGGATTTATCGGGACGCTTTTGGGCGAAGCCGGAATCAATATTGCAAACCTCCGCCTGGTGCGCAATCGGGAAACGAATACGGCTCTGATCTTTGTAACGATGGATGAAACGCCGCCCGATCAGACGATGAAACAACTTCGCGAAAGCGAGGGCATTGTCACCGTAAAATGCGTGAACATTTGAAAAACGCGTGCTATAGTACGCTGGTTTTGGTTAAGCAACGCTAAAATGAAATGGGGCGAATATGCCAAGCGTAGTGATTGTCGGAACGCAATGGGGTGATGAGGGCAAGGGAATGGTGGTGGACCTTTTCAGCCAACACGCGCATATGCTCGTACGCTTTCAGGGCGGAAACAACGCGGGGCATACGATCGTGGTTGACGGCGAAAAGACCATCTTACATCACATCCCATCGGGAATTTTGCACAAAGGCGTCCAGTGCATAATAGCAAACGGCGTCGTCGTTGATCCCAAAGTCCTTATCCATGAAATCGACGGATTAAAGGCCACCGGCAAAATGCCCAATGACGAAGCGTTGCTGATCTCCACGCGTGCTCATGTTATTTTGCCGTGGCACAAATCCCTGGACGCGGCGCAGGAGTCGGGCCTCGGCAAAGGGAAAATCGGCACCACCGGTCGGGGAATCGGCCCGTGCTACAACCACAAGGTCGGACGCACGGGAATCCGTTTCGGTGATTTCATCAAAGAGGGCGTTCTGGCTGAGCATGTGCGTGCTCAAGTAGAGGAATACAATTTTATTCTCTCTGAGTTTTACGGGGCTGATCCCGTGGACGCCGAGGAAATCATCGACGAATATGCGATATACGCCAAGCGCCTGGCTCCCTTCGCAGCCAATACTTATCGTCTGATCGGCAACGCGATTCGAGGAGGCAAAAGGGTCGTTTTCGAAGGCGCCCAGGGAACGATGCTTGACATTGATCACGGTACTTTTCCTTTTGTGACAAGTTCCAATACCGTTTCCGCGCAGGCCGCCACAGGGAGCGGCGTCGGCCCGCGTTCCCTGGACAGGATTTACGGAGTATTCAAGGCTTATACAACGCGCGTGGGCACAGGTCCCTTTCCGACGGAATTGGAAGACAGCGCCGGCGAGCATCTCAAGAAGGTCGGGATGGAGTTCGGTTCCACGACCGGGCGCCCGCGTCGTTGCGGGTGGCTTGACCTCTCCATTGTGAAATACTCCAAGGAACTCAACGACCTGACAAACCTGGTGATAACAAAACTGGATGTTTTGGACGGCTTAAAAGAGCTGAAAGTTTCCGTCAGCTACGAGATCGACGGCGAAGCCTGCGACGAGATGCCCGCAGATCTGGAACTTTTCGCCAAAATGAAACCGGTTTATAAAACTCTGCCGGGCTGGTCGGAAAAAACCAGCGAAATAAAAAACTTCGATGATTTGCCCGAGAATGCGAAAGCCTATATCCGCTTCATTGAGGAGTTTCTGGACCTGCCGGTCAGCATCGTCTCCATCGGACCTGGGCGCAGCCAGACCATCCTTATCGAGAAACCCTTTGAAGATGAATTGTCATAATTAGAAATAATCATTTTCCGCAAACGGGAGATTGAAATGAACGGTCGCGTCCTTTCGATCCTTTTCCTGGCATCGGCGTTCCTCTTGATGACCGCCTTTTCCGCATTCGGCTTTAAAGACAGCTTCAATGTGATCTACGACGGACACGAAGCCAGCGGAACAACGGCCATCGTGTCATTTGCAGCAACCATGAATCTTGCCGATATCCGGTCCGGCCTCAAAAACAAAGACATCGCCATCCACTCCATGCACACGCATCGCGGATTGCGTTTTTCCCCCGGCGACATCAAGAATATTTCATCCTATCAGGCGGCGGATTTCACTTTTCTGCTCGTCGAATTTCACCAGTTCGACCTGAGCGAAGCCATCAAGCGCTTGAAGTCGATGTCCAATGTTGAGGATGTTTCGCCCAATTGGGTTTTGCACGCCAACTATTATCCGAACGATCCGTATTATGGCTACCAAACGAACTTCACGCAGATCGACGTCGAGAGCGCCTGGGATTTGAGCGATGGGGCGGGCGTCAAGGTTGCGGTCATCGATTCGGGATTCCGCACGACCGGCATGGAAGATGAACCGAGTCATCTCCTGAGCGGCTATGACTTCTGGGGCAACGACAGCAACGTCAGAGATTACATCGGACACGGCACGCACGTGGCCAACACCATTGCAGAACGAACGGGTAATAATACCGGTGCGGCGGGCCTGGCCTTCGAGGCGTCGATTCTGCCGATCAAGGTGTTCCCGGACTGGGATGAGGGAGCCTATGAGGATGATATCATCGACGGTATCTACTGGGCTGTGGATCAAGGCGCCGACGTGATCAACATGAGTCTGGGGGGCGGTGATTATGTCAGTCAATCCAACAGCGCATGCAATTACGCCCGAGACCAAAATGTGGTGATTTTCGCCGCCGCCGGCAACGATGGCGTCTCTCCCATCGAGTATCCCGCCGCTTACGACTCCGTGGTCGCCGTCGGTTCCAGTCGTCCCCACAATCCCGGCAACTACCCTTCCAGATCAGACTTTTCCAATTACGGCAGCGATCTGGACATTTTGGCGCCCGGCGAGGAAATCGTGCAGGAAACCTACGATCCGGATACGGGAGATATCGGGTATTATATGTTCTATGGCACAAGCTCCGCCTCGCCGCACGCCGCAGCGGTGGCGGCTCTGATGATATCCAGCGGGGCCGACGACGCGGACGCCATTGTCCAGACCTTGTTCGACACGGCCTTTAGGTCGGGATCGGGCAGAGACAACCAGCTTGGATGGGGCGAAGTAAATGCCTGGGATGCCGTACGCCAATACGAAGATCCAGTGGACGACGACCTCGATGACGATAGTGACGACGACGATGACGACGATGACGACGATGACGATGACGACGACGACGATGATGATGATGACGATGATGACAATCCCTGGGCGGATGACGATGACGGCGGCGATGACGACAGCGGCGAAGCCGTAAACTGTTCCGAAATGCTGAGCCTGATTTACGACGAATGCCATTACGCTTTCCTGGTCGGCGACAGCCGGATGCCCGGCGAGGAAGCCTGGGACTACTGCAACGACGGCGTTGGAGATTGGGTGTGCGTGGAAGAGTGTATGGATCACCCGGACGTTGAGGGTTGCGAGGATTTTGGCGAGTGCCTTGCGGAGCGTTGCCAAATGCCGGTCGGAGCTCTTGATGGGCAAGACGGCTCGGATGACGATGACGACGATGACGGCGGTTCCGGATGCTCCTGCAGCTTTATCTAAAGGTTCTTAGAAAATCCCTCTGGTTGAAACACTATCGATTGGAAAACCTAGTGAAAAATTTATTGATTCTTATCGCGGCAGCGGCCCTGGTTCTGGGATTGAGCGCCTACGCGCTTTCTGAAGGCGAAAAAACGCCGCAAGGCAAAATCACATTTTCCATTTCCGGAAAAAAAACCGCAACCATAGATCACGGCGCGCACATCAAAAGGGCCGACAATTGCCAGACGTGTCATCACACCAGCAAGGACAATGAAGGAACGAAATGTGTGGATTGCCACACGAAAACCGGCAAGGACGGCGCCCCGGCGGGCATGAAAACCTTTCACAAAAAAACCTGCAAAACCTGTCATTTTAAAAATAAAAAGTTTGAACTTATTTATCCCAAGGGCTGCAAAAAGTGCCATTTATAAGGGATCTCTGGTTATGAACCGTACCCGGTCCCCGAATGAAAAAATCGTCACGGCAGACGAGATGGTCGCCATCCGTGAAAGATTGCGCGAGCAGGGCCGGACTGTGGTTTTTACGAACGGGTGTTTCGATCTTTTGCACGGCGGGCATTTGCTCACGCTCAATGAGGCCCGCGAGGCCGGAGACGCCCTGATCGTTGCTCTCAATTCGGACAAAAGCGTTCGCGGCCTCAAAGGGGAAACCCGTCCCATCATACCGCAAGAAGAACGCTGCGAAGTCATGGCGTCCTTTGCGTGCGTGGATTACGTGATAACCTTTGACGAGCCTGATCCGTGCAATCTGTTATCCCGCATCCTCCCCGATGTACTCGTGAAGGGAGGCGATTGGGCTCACGACGCCGTCATGGGTCGCGACATTGTTGAGGCTAATGGCGGTCGCGTTCTTCGCGTCCCTCCTCGTGAGGGCAGATCCTCAACGAACATCATTGAAAAAGTTTTGAGATTGTCCTAAAAGATTCCCGATCATCCCCCGCCTTCAAAGTTCAGATACGAGCCGCCCTCCATGTGCTGGTGAAGAATTTCCAGCGTATCCGGATGGATGAATAGGACAAAGCTTTCCGCGTCGCTTTTGCCGAAGAGTGCGCACCCCAATTCCCATTCGCGTTCCCGATTCCCATATTTTTCACAATCGCAAAATTTGCACTTGACTCCCGTTACCCCCCCCCTGCTACATTAGTGCCAATCTGAAGCGAAAATCTGAAATTAAAGCAAAGGAGTTTTCCATGGCGGTTGATTATTACGTGGACTATGATAACGGCGACGACGCATGGGACGGAACCACCAGTACACCCGGCGCCCCCAGCGGACCCAAGCAGCATATCTCAGCCATGATTGAGGCCCTCAACGACCCCATCGACGATGAAGTCACCATCAACCTCGCCGGGACTGTCGCCGCACCGCAGACATACCTGGAAACCGAGGGCAAGGTTGAATTGAAATCCCTCAATTTCCTGATGAATACCTCGTTGACCATTCAGCCCGAAATCTGGAATGAAACCAACTACGAAAGCGACGACGACCCCTACAACGAAGGCGGAAGCTGGGACCCCACGGCGGGAAAGCCGTGCATTGTTCCGCCCTTCATGATTGAAAATACAAAGAACCTCACTTTCAAGGGTTTGGATTTTAGAAAGTCCGACGACAATGACATGATGATTGTGTCCGTGTCGAACCAAAGCGATGTGGCTTTTCATTACTGCGCAATCAGCCAGGGGAAATGGGGTTTCGTGGTGAGTTATCTGAGCAACGCCTATGCCTACAATTGCTATTTCTATCACAATGATTTGGGCGTCTCTGCCGCCTATCGTTCCATCCTCAGCCTGATCGGCGCGAATTACGTGACGGACAATTTGCGCGTCGGGGTAACGGCTTTCCAAAGCGCTACGATAGTTTTTCAGGCATGGCGAGACGACTCGTTGAAATACATCACCGACATCCGCACCAGAACAGAGATTCTGAAATACACGGCGATTCACCTGAAAATGAATTCCTCGATTGATATTGAGGATGCGTGGTTCGTGGAGGACGACATCGACATCGCGCATGTGCGCATTATCAACGGGACGGCGTTTCGCAGCAAGCAGTATTTTGGAATTGTTGTGGAATCGCAATCGATTTTCTCCGGCGCGGAAAACACATCCTTCGCCGAAGCAACCGTCAATGACGGGAACGACACGATTCCGACCGGGCAGCAGATTGTCGCCAAAACCGAGGAAGGCGCGATAGCCATCAGCTAAGTTTTTATTGCGCGCTGCGGGGCGTATTTCTTTCGCCCCGCTGTGAAAATAAATTGTTTGCCGTCGCGCGGTCCATTTATGGTATGATGCATTTACGAGGCGAGAAAAATGACACGAGATAAATTATTTTCCAGCAACGTCGCCGATTCCGATAGCCCCTATAAGCCGCTGAAGGTTGTGCCGAAAGACAGTCCGCTGACTCCCTGGAAACCCAAGCCTCGGGAAGACGGATTAGAACCGGCCAACATAGTTCCGAAGGATTCACCGTTGGTCCCGTATAAGGCTGTTTCGACAGAGGCTGAGCCTTTAGTATCCACTGAATTGCTCAGCAAGATTGGTGTACCCGCGCTCGACACTAAAATGTCAAAGAGCTCTGTACCTTATACTTGGCTATGCCCTGACTGGTACACAGCATATGGCTATCGGCGTGGAGCAACGAGTACTGACTATACATATATTGATATCGACTTCGGCACTAATAACAGTGCTGCGGAGTTTTCATTTTACATTGGCAACCATACAACCAGACAATTGCGTAATCCAGTAACTGTTCTGGCAACCCCAGGGAAGCAGAGATTGGATTTTCCTAATTGCCGCAATGCAACAGATAACAGTAGAAATCTATGGGATTACACTCACCGGATCATGTCGCAGATGCTTTTGACTACATTTCCATTTATCAGAGTTCACATCTCCAATGTGATCAAATAGAACGTCTTACTGTCGTGCTTAACAATACTATAATCTTTGCGAGATCCAATCTATTTTTACCTATTGGTGCCGGTTCGGCAGCAAGTCCGTTAATATTAGACAATGCTATAAAGAAGTATAAAGAAGATATTGTATTTTCTTTTGTCAAAGGGCTCTGTGGCACAACGGGGAGGAAAATACTAACTCGGGCAGCAGGTGATCTTGGAAAGCAATGGAGTTCAAAATATCCTGCTTTTTGGTATGGGAATTTTACAGACCCGCCAGTCCCAACTGACGAGCCCGTCGGTTGGTGTAGAAATTTTGTCTTGTGGGTAATTCGAAATGAAACAAATCTAAATCTCCCAATGCCGACACTAACAGATGCAAGGGGCCATGATAATCAAGGTGACTTCCTGAGAAATAGATATGCCAATAATGACATATCCTATGAAGATTTAGAGTGGGTTTTTAGGCCGGGAGATTATGCATTTGTCGGCAGCAGGGGCGGGGCGAATTGGGAATATGCGAATTCTTCAATTCATACTCTCTTTTTCATTGATTGGGTAGGTGGTAAGTTTGACAGCACAGGCGGCCATAGTGATTTTTGGTCAATTGGCGCAAGCTGGCATGGTAGAGTGTGCATAATGAAGGTAAGAGTGTACAATCACAGTAATAGCTTTACTCGTGATAGATGGCAGTTTGAGAATAACGGTGTTGATATGCCATATTATTTCATGAAGTGGTATGCCAATGATGGAAATTGCTGGGTAGGGAAATACAAGCCCGCATGGCGGCTTGTTAAGAGGTAGAGTTGAAGTATAGCATCCACTTCTGAGATTGTCGGTGACTTCGCTCGTCAATTTAACTACCGAATCCCCCCTTGTTAACGATGTTTACTTGAAGACATCGAAGAAGCGCTTGGGAACTACAATCAGTGTAGATCAACGTACGCAGCGCACACGGTTGTTCCTGGCACGTGAAATGTGGGTGACGTAGGCACCGTTAAAACCGACGAGCCATGAATTCATTTCGATGCCGCTGAGCACACCAACGGACGACCAATAGCCGGAATAAAAATGCTCATCGGAACAATCGCCTGCGAGTTCCACAGGCCAGTAGGCGCCTTCCGGTCCAGGACCAAAACCTCTCTCACAACCAAGGCACGCATCATTGCTACAGTCATCTTCTTTGCATGAGTCTGTCACACCGCATAAACCGCCTGTTTCCGTCGCGGGGCAGCCGCGAATCAGGCTTCGAAGCTCCGAAATCGTTGGCAGGCGCCAATCGCTGTAGCCGCCCAAAATAAGACCCTCGCAATGCGACATCGCTTCTTCCCCATTCATCTTGTCGTCCGTCGGCTCCACCTGCCACACCAAACCGGAAGTGGAGTCCTCCCAGACATCACTGGCATCGTCGTCCAAGTCGTCATTCACATCGTCATTTGCGTCATCGTCAAAATCGTCATCCCCGTCATCGTCGTCGAGATCATCGTTTGAGTCGTCGTCTGCATCATCAGCGTCATCATCATCATCACTTGAAACAGACGGCGCACCGCAAGCTATGACCAAGGCTAAACACAAAACCAAGATTGAAACCAAGGCAACCAGCATCGTGATTTTCATGATCTTCATGTGTTCCTCCAAACTTTATTCATCTGGATTTTACCAAATTCGACCATAGAAGGAAAGCTTTTTGCCAAATATTTTTTTGAACTTTTCTTCAGATATTTTCAGTACTTGAACGACAATTTTGTTTTAAGCAACAATGTCTTATTCTTGCAATCCATTGTAAATAATTCTAACGAATTCTTATTTGACGAAATGGGGAACTAATACGCTGGTGATTCTGCATTATTACGGTCTCTAATTGCTGCCTGGCCAAACAAAAATTTGCCAGTCCAAATTTCATCGAACCGGCAACTCTATCTCACGCTTTCGGACAATCCCTTTTCAATTAAAACAATCCGCATTTACCGCCGCTGTCGTCATCATCGTCATCATCTGACGAACTTTGCTCAGTAGTTGATTCAACAGGCATATCACAGCGCTCTTCAAGGCACTCCCCTAGTTCTTCACAGGAGTCAACCTCAGAGTGATTCTGACACTCAAACACGCATGACCAATTTCCAACATTTTCCTTGCAGTAATCGGCGGCCTCTTCCGCAGACACTAAATCACCATCGCTTACAAAGGCAAAACCACAGTCAGAGTAAATAAACTCAAGAACCTCTGAGCAATCGGTTTCCTCGTCGTCGTTCAAATCATCATCGATATCATCATCGGTCAACGGGCAGTCTGACGACCCGACACACTCTTCAACCGGCTCGTTGCAACCATCTGGGCATGTTCGCATTTGCGTCATCTCATCATCCGGGCAGCTTCCAAAACCGCAACTGAAATCTTCCCACGGCGTACAGTCATCACGGCAACGTAAGAAAAGTTTCGCACATTTGAAAAGAGTCCTCGATCTGGTGATGATTGGATCTGGAAAAAACAACCTCAAGCCAATTCGCCTTCTGGTGGGCCTGCATTACCTCAGGCACGCTTTCAACGAGTCGGACGAATCCGTGGTGGATCGTTGGGTGGAGAATCCCTACTGGCAGTATTTCTGCGGCCTCGGGTACTTTCAGCATCAGTTCCCTTTGGATCCGACTTTGCTGGTGAAATGGCGTCATCGCGTCGGCCCCGACAAGATGGAAAAACTTCTAGCCGGGACCTTCGAGACGGCCACGGTTGCGAGGGAGAAACGAAAGGTGAAGTCGGTGGGCTGCCAGAGCTTCCGAAATCAGACGCGAACGGAACGACGGCGCAGGCGGCGGCGCAGCGCGGCGGAGCCGGTGATAGTGCGCATGAAACATGACAACCGGTTGCGTCGGAATTTTTCTAAAGGGAGTTGAGGGCGAAAATCGGAATGAGTGTTAAAAACAGCGTTTTAATGGGACGACTAATCCTTCAAATTCTTTTCCTTTACGCACCGTCCGAATTTGTGGGATATTCTCGGGCATGAGAATCCTTCACCTCATTCACCAGTTTGCGCCTGAGCGCCGGGGCGGAGCGGAAAGACACCTCCTGCAACTGGCCAAGGCGCAAATCAAAAAGCACGACATCCTCATCTACACGCAATGCGTTGATCACCAGGGCGCAGACGCCACCCATGAAAGCGTGGAGGGATTGCCGGTTCGCCGCTGGATGGACCGCAGTCCGAAGGCAAGATACAAACTTCAACGTGACCTGCTTAACACCGCACGCGAATTTCACCCCGACCTTATCCATATCCATCACGGCATCGGATTCGGCACGGATACTTTAGGGAAACTGACGGCCACGCATCCGACCATTATCACCTTGCATGATTATTGGTGGATATGTTCACAAATCCGGCTTTTGTTCAGGGGCGATACGCCCTGCCCCGGCCCAAAGCCCTCAAAGCGCTGCTCGGACTGTTATAAGGGCGCTCGGGCAGGCGACCTGGCCGGCGAAGCCTCGCTTTATTTCGAACGAGGCTTGCTCGCTCCATTTTTTAAGCTGTCTCGCTACGGCGCTTCACACGCATACGATAATGATTCCAATCAAAGATCGAGATCGCTGTTTACAAAACTCCTTGGCGGCCTGTCGCCAATGCGAAAATCATTTTTCAAAGCACGCATGAAGACGATGAAAAGCATTTTCCGGCAGACCAAAGCTTTCATTTCCCCCTCCCAATATCTGGCAAGGCGATATTACGAAGCCGGTCTTACCCTGCCGGAAAACAAGCTGCATTTCATACCCTATGGCATCGATGAAAATGAATTTGCGCCGTGCGAATTTCCCGCAACAAAGCCTCCTTTACGCTTCGCGCTCATCGGTCATTTAAATCGGGAAAAAGGCGTTGATCTGGCTATCGGAGCGTTCCGGGAAATTTCCGCGAATAGCGCGACGCTGCACCTATACGGCGATGCGGACCTGAGCCGTCAATCAGAGGGAATCGTCAGCCGCCGACCAAATCAGATATATCTTCACGGAGCCTTTGAACCCAGTCAAGCCGCTTCGATCTTCGAAAATATCGATGCACTTATCCTGCCTTCCATATGGGTTGAAAACGCCCCGAAGGTCCTGCATGAAGCCTTCGGCGCAGGCGTTCCGGTCATCGCTTCGGACCACGGTTCGCTGCCGGAATTCGTTGGAGAAGGACGGGGCGGAATGTTGTTCAAAGCGCATGACGCCCTGAATCTGCGTTCACTTATCAAAGAAATCGCCGCCAATCCCGAAAAGCTTCAGACGGCACGGGACACGATCCCCAAGCCGGTCGGCATCGGCAAAAGCGCTCGAATGATTGAAGACATCTACAAAGAAATCATTTCATAAGCATTGTTGCCAATTGACGAAGCCATTTTACGCCTTATAATTCAATGACTTTTCACTTGTTTCGCTTTACGCGAAGAGGCTTATTTTGGCGTACTATCTCGTGACAGGCGGCGCAGGCTTTATCGGCAGCAACACAGCTGCAATGATTATTTCTCAGGGCGACCGCGTTCGCGTGCTGGATAATTTGAGCACGGGCGACAAGGGAAATCTCGAAGACCTCGATGGCGTCGATTTTATCCAAGGCGATGTCAGGGATCGTGAAATGTGCGGACGCGCGTGCGCGGGTATCGATTATATCATCCATCTGGCGGCGCTCGTCTCTGTGCCGAAGAGCATGGAAAATCCGCTGGATACGCACGACATTAACGTAACCGGCTCCGTGAATATTTTCCAGGCGGCTTTGGATGCTAAAGTCAAACGAGTTGTTTACGCCAGTTCCAGCGCGGTGTACGGCGAATCCCATGAAGGGCCGTTGACCGAAAGCGATGTCGGAGAATCGATCAGCCCCTACGCGCATACGAAACTCATGTCGGAAACATACGCTGATTTTTATGGCAAATTATTCGGCCTGCAAAGCGTCGGGATGAGATATTTCAACGTTTACGGCCCCCGGCAAAATCCCGAGTCCCTTTACGCGGCGGTCATCCCAAAATTCATCAAGTCATTTCTTGCTGGAAAATCACCGACAATTCACGGCGACGGTGGGCAAACCCGCGATTTTATTTTCGTAAAAGATGTCGCATGCGCAAACCTTCTGGCGTGCCAAAAACCGATGGAAAAGCCGGAAGTCTTCAACATCGCCACCGGAAATCCCACTTCGGTCAATGACCTGGCGAGGATCATCAAAACATCCACCGATTCCGCGGTTCAAGCCATGCACGGCCAAGCGCGCGCCGGAGACATCCGCCACAGTCTCGCCGATATTTCCAAGGCACAATCCATTTTGAATTTTTCGCCTCAGCACTCGCTGGAATATGGCCTTAAGGAGACAACCGCCTACTTTTCAGACAGGCGATAACTGAACGCAGTTTCACTCTCAATTTTCTGAAATTTTCTTGACTTTTTTAAGCTACGCGGAGGGATTGGCTCTCAGCCAGGCTTTCGCTTTCGACACGTATTGCCCCTCTTTTCTCTTCGCGAATCCGGGCTGATCAAAGGACTCATCAACGATCTTGCGCATCAGAGTCCGCACCTCGTCCAGTTTGCCGTCTTCGACGATAAGCATCGCCAGGCGGTATCGCGCCTGCGCGTAGGTATTATTTTCGAGAATCCGCCGAAAGGCGGCAACGGCGTCTGCCTTGCGCCCCGTCGCTTCGCATGAACGGCCCAAGGCCATCATCGCTTCGCCGAACTTGTAGCGCGGATCCTTTCTGACGACCTTCACCAAATGTTCGATGGCATTTTCGTAATCACCTTCTTTTTCATAACTACGCCCGAGGTAGTACCGCGCGTCTTCGTGATCGATGCCGGACTCAATGGCCTTCGTCAACCGCTCAATAGCCAAAACATATTTTCCGTCTTTATAATTGAGCTCTCCCAATTCCGCCAGGTGCCCCGGCAATGGATCAGTTTTTACTCGATGTTCAAGCTCGCGTTTTCGCCGCCTGTCGCCAAGACTCATGGCTACGGATTCTTCTAAACCCGATTTTGGCAATACAACCACTACAAGATAAACGACAGCGCCCAGCGGCCCAAAGAAAAAGATGATGAATAACCAATACCAATCAGGACGCCGACGAAAATAGTCGATGACGGCGACGATTGTCGGAATCCAATACGCAATCGACAACAGCCAACTCATCAAAGCGCCCTCATATTTTCAGGTTTCAGATAGGATTCATCCCGTTTTTCAATGACTTTGCGAATCAGCGCCAGGGCGTTTTCCTTCTGATGCGGATATTGAATCTTGAGCGGCAGATAATTACTGGCGTGATTCGCCGTGAATAAACCCCCGGTCAATTCCGTCCGCGCCACCATGATCGCCATTTCCTGAAGCATTTCAAAAGGACCGATCAACTCAAAGTCCCCGTTTTGCATGTCGTCCCAAAGAGGCGTATTGGGAATGACCATCGTCGTGAGCGCGCCGGCGAAATCCGGGTCGATTTCCGTAAGAACTTTTCCCGTGGCCTCGGCGTGCGCGATCGATCCTGCCCGTCCCGCAATGCCCAGCAGCACGGTGACGGACAACTTGATTCCGGCCTCTTTGATCCGCCGACCGGCCTCAATCATTTTCGCGGAATCAACGCCCTTATTGATCCGTTCCAGGACAGCATCGTCGCCGCTTTCAAGACCAAGGTAAACTATTCCCAAGCCGAGATCGCGCAGTTTTTCCAGTTCCTCGGGCGACTTGCGGAGAATTGATTTGGCGTTGCCATATAAACCGATTCGTTCAAAACCCGGAACTTTTCGCCTTAGCTGCTCCATTATCCGCACCAGCCTTTTTTGCGGGATAATCAGCGCATCGCCATCGGCAAGAAAAATACGTCTCCAGGGCCGTCGGCTCATTTCGTCGATCTCGTCGAAAAGACGTTTTTCCTCTTTAATCTGAAATCGCCTACCTTTATAGGCCCCACAAAAAGTACATTTATTATGGCTGCAACTAAAAGTAGCCTGCAAAATCAGACTTGCCGCTTCAGAGGGCGGGCGTATGAGCATTCCTTCGTATTCCACGTTGTCAATTCCCTCTTAAAAGAAATTCGCTCACGCAATGTAAGGACTCACCCGCATGATATCAAGGGTTTCAGAAATTTTTCACCCTTCAGGGCGATTTTCATCGCGCCTTGGAAAGCTTTGATAAAGCCTGTAATACAATAGTCGAAGCTTGTCTTTAGAAAATGAGAGGAGCGATAAATCTTGCGTGCGTTTTCAACTACCCGATTCCTGGCGGCGACAATCCTTGTCATTTTTATTGCCGCAACCGGCGCAGCCCATGCGCAGGAATACGAGACTTTGCTCAAAGCCGGAGATCAACTTTATCTGAAACGTTCGACTAACTTAAACTCGGTTCATCGAGCCATTGCTCATTGGAACACAGCCGCGAACCTTGATGCCTTAAGCGCCCATCCTTTTCACCGGATCGCCATGGCATACTTCTATCTGTATCGCTTCCCCATTGAAGGAGAATCCCGTAGCGCTTATCTCGAAAAATCTTCAGACGCCGCAAGAAAGGCCCTCAAAATCAATCCGAAAAGCGCCCAGGCACACTATTGGCTTGCCGTCGTGCAATATGAACAAACTCGAAAAAAAACCGCGACCAGGTTTTTTCAAGCCTTGAGTGAAATAAAGAGTCATTTAAGACAAGCCAAAGCTGCGGACGAGAAAATTTACGACGGAGGTCCCGATCGCGTGCTGGGCCATATCGCCTCCAATTCGCCCATCGTTAAGCTGAAAGCGGCCACAGAGCATCTCGAAGCGGCGCTGGCTATCTCGCCGGACTACCACGAAAACCTCATCGCGTACGCGACCGTAGCCAGCAAAAGAAAACGAATTCGCGACGCCCGCGCAGCCTTAAACAAATTGTTGGCTCTTGAAGCGGCGCCCGGCGCCGAAAGGGAACTGCGTGTATCTAAACTCAAAGCAAAACAGCTTTTGGAGTCTTGCGAAAAATAAATCCTCCTTTCTGAAAATGATGGAAAAAACTATGGAAAAAGAAAAATACGACTTTGAAAAATGCCTAGCCATTATCAGGCGTCTTCGTAGCGAAAAGGGCTGCGCCTGGGACAATGACCAGACCCTCGATACGCTCAAAAAGTACTTTCTTGAAGAAGTCTATGAAGCCCTTGATGCGATGGATCGAAGAAATTTCGACAATCTCAAAGAAGAACTCGGGGACGTGATCTGGGAGGTTCTTTTCGTTGCGCGAATTGCCGAACAGGAAGGCCAGTTTAAGATTGAGGAAATTTTTCAGGTTCTCGGTGAAAAAATGGTTCGCCGGCATCCTCACATTTTCGGCGAGAGTCAATCCCTGTCAGCCGAGCAAGTATGGACCCAATGGGGAAAGATAAAAAAGCAGGAAAGCAATACTTCGCGCACGCATCACATTCTTGCAAAGATTCCGCAAACTCTGCCGGCTTTGCTCAGAGCCTTTCGTATCAGTGAGCGCGCTGCAAAGACCGGCTTCGATTGGGATAACCCCGATCAGGTATTAGCGAAGGTTCGTGAAGAAATGGATGAATTGGATCAGGCGCGACAATCGGGCGACAAGGGCCGCATGGAGCAGGAACTCGGTGATGTCATTTTCGCGCTCGTTAATTACGGTCGACATTTGCAGATATCCGCGGAAGACGGCCTGCGCCAAACGACAGATACCTTTGTGCGGCGCTTTGAAATCGTGGAAGACATCGTGGCCGACGAAGGCGGCGAAATAAAAGAGAAATCCTTAGCTGAACTTGAAGCCATATGGCAGAGGGCTAAAAAAATGCTGTCCAAAAAATGAACGCCGGTTATCGAAGATGTTATCCACGCATAGCCCCAAAAATGGGGTGCTGAATATGGCCTGTTGAATAGCGGATGTTGCCTGCCATATGGAAAAATAATTGCCCGTGTGCGAGGATTTTTATGCAAACCGATCAAATTCCAGTTGCTGCGTTAAAACCTGCCAATCGCGCAAGAAAAGCGGCCATGCTCTCCGGCGCCCTTTTCCCCGGCGCAGGGCAGATATACAACGGGCAAAAGATCAAAGGCATCGTTATCATTGTCCTGACATTGTTCTTTTTCGGTGTATTCATCTATAAAATCGCCGTCGGTTTTACCGCACACTTCGAAAACGCGCTATACTTCAGCGAACTTATTATGGAAGATCCGCAGGAAACTCCGGCGTCCTTTGGCATAACGCTTCTTCAAGGTGTTATTTTCGGAGCCTTGCCGGCCCTGCTCCTTTGGATCGGAGCGACAATCGACGCATGGAGAACTGGTCGCACCATCAAAGACTCTTAAGGCTGCGCTGGATTGGATTTCGCACAAAAAAAGACAGGCCACCTTGCATATGAAGCAGCCTGTCTGTTCTATAAGTTCTAAGGTTACTCTTCTACGGCCATTTCCACCAACTTATTCTTCATGACCTTACCATCTTCCAAATCGACATCTTCCATTTCACTGGCTTCGGTTTCAACACTGTCGTCGGCTGAAATATCATGGAATTTCAGGTTTTCCAATTTTTTCGCAGACGACTTCGCTCTGGACAGGAGCGCAATTTTTGGCGCTTTATTTTGATCGGCGCCGCAACGCGGGCAAATGGGCTCGTTTTTTCCCATATCGAAAAACGAGCAACTGCATTCAAAGCACCGGAATCGCCTACCCAGTTTCGATGTGCTCATCTATCTCTGCCTCCGCGCCAACGGGTTTTGACCGAAGCTACAAGAAAAAT
>Ga0307990_1000529_pt1 | contig 33685 bp, 29 predicted proteins | sample EllFjometagen129_FD_203168 | JGI IMG/M metagenome (GOLD analysis project Ga0307990, IMG submission 203168) | Marine microbial communities from Ellis Fjord, Antarctic Ocean - #129 | ecosystem: Environmental > Aquatic > Marine > Unclassified | place: Southern Ocean | collected 2014-10-08
TGGTCCGGCAGGTGATCTTTGCTATTTTCGGGGCATTGGCCCTCTTCATTTGTTCCCGATTTGACTACCATTGGTGGAGTAAATTAATGCTCCCCCTGGTGCTGCTCACTATTACTCTTCTAGGCTTAGTTCTGGTACCGGAAATCGGGCATCAGGTAAAAGGGGCTACCCGCTGGATTAAAACTCCTTTTTTCAATCTTCAAGCTTCTGAGTTGTGCAAGTTGAGTTTTGTCATCTATCTTTGTGCTTATCTGGCGAAAAAAGGTGAAGCGATTAGCGATTTTAAGCGTGGTTTACTACCGCCTCTGATTATTCTCGGGCTTGTGGTTACGCTCTTGATGTTGGAACCCGATTTTGGTTCGTCGGTGGTTATTGCGACCCTGACTTTAATCCTGGTTTTTGTCTCGGGGGCGCGTTTAAAACACCTAACCCTGCTTGCCTTGGTCGGGGTTGCCGGGATTGTGGCCGCAATTGCGGGCCGCGGTTACCGTATGGATCGTTTGACCTCTTTTCTTAATTGGGAGGGGCAGGGCATCTCCTATCAGCTCAAGCAGTCCCTGATCGCTTTTGGTGCTGGTGGCTTGAGTGGGGTCGGGGCCGGCAACAGTGCGCAGAAATTATTCTATCTACCGGAAGCCTACACCGATTTTATCGTGGCGGTTTGGGCCGAGGAGTTTGGTTTTATCGGGGTTGCCTTTTTGACTTTTCTGGTAGGAGCACTTTTTTTAATCGGCCTTAAAATTTCACGTTCAGCTCCGGACCGGTTCGGTACCCTTTTAGCCTTCGGTTTAACATTGCTTCTGGTGTTGCAGATGACTGTAAATTACTGGGTTACCTTGGGTCTTTTGCCAACCAAGGGGCTGACTTTTCCATTTTTAAGCTATGGCGGGAGCTCGCTCTGTGTCTCTCTGGCCGCTGTCGGGGTATTGTTAAATGTCAGTCGTCAAACCCGCTAAAACAAAAATTCCGGCACTGACCATTCTCTTCGCGGGAGGGGGCACGGGTGGCCATCTCTTCCCCGGTATCGCTCTGGCAGAAGAGTTTAGGCGGCGTCGGCCTGAGACCCGAATTGTTTTTGCCGGGACTCAGCGGGGTTTGGAAGCGCGGGTGATTCCTGAGCTCGGTTATCCTTTAGTTTTTCTTGAGGTCCAGGGACTGGTCGGGATAAGAGGACGGCGTCGCCTCAAAGCTTTGTTCAACTTCCCAAAAGCGGTAATTCAGGCCCTGATTCTTCTGGTTCGTTATCGTCCGGCTCTAGTTGTCGGTCTTGGAGGTTATGCTAGTGCTCCGGTTTTGCTGGCGGCAATGATTGCCGGGTTGCCTTGGGTTATGCAGGAGCAGAATGCTTTCCCCGGGCTGGTCAACCGGGTTCTGGCGCCCTGGGCCGATGCCGTCTTTATCGCTTTTGCAAAAGCCAAAGCGCATTTGCGCAGTCGTAAGTTGTTTGATTTTGGTAATCCGTTGCGGGCCCGTCTGCAAGAGAGTGGGAAAAACGAAAATTATGCACCTGAGAATTCGTTAAGTGAGGGTGAACAAGCGAAAGAGTTTAATATCTTGATCGTTGGCGGCAGTCAGGGTGCCAGGGTATTGAACCGCATTGTCCCTGAAGCGATTGCTAAGTTGCTGGCAGGAAAACACAAGTTGAGGGTTGTGCATCAGAGTGGGATTCACGATTTTGCTGAGGTTGAAAAGGCTTACGCGACTTGTAAGGATCGAGTTGAAGTCGTTGAGTTTATCAACGAGATTGGCTCTTATTACAGAAAAGCCGATCTCCTTATTTGCCGGGCTGGGGCTTTGACACTGGCCGAATTGGGGGCTTTGGGCAAACCTGCTATTCTCGTGCCCTTTCCGCATGCGGCCCATGATCACCAGACTTTTAACGCCAGGGCTTTTGCGGAATCCGGGGCGGCAATAGTAAAAATTGAGAGCGAATTTGAGAGTCAGGTTCTGGCTGAAGATCTTGAACGGTTAATTAATGATCCTCAAAGTTTGGCAAAAATGGCCGCAGCGGCCTTAAAACAGGGCCGCCCTGAAGCTTGTGAGCAGATAGTTGATTACTGTCTAAAGTTGATTGATTAGTAAATAAATGAGGAATAAATCAGTGAAAGGTATGCACCATAAGGTTGAGCGGGTTCATTTTGTCGGTATTGGTGGGAGCGGTATGTGTGGTATCGCTGAAGTATTGCTTAACTTGGGTTATCAGGTGCATGGTTCCGACTTGGCAAAGAGCCTGGTAACCGAGCGGCTGGAAGGTATGGGGGCCCGCATAGCCTATGGGCATGACCGGAAAAACGTTGGTGATGTGCAGGTGTTGGTGCGTTCTACCGCTGTAAAAGAGGATAATCCGGAAATTATTGAGGCTCATGCCCGGGCGATTCCGGTGATCCCACGGGCCGAGATGCTGGCCGAACTGATGCGCCTTAAATATGGTATCGCAGTTGGCGGTACCCATGGCAAAACCACAACGACGTCGATGATTGCGACCATGCTCAGTGGTACCGATCTTGATCCGACTGTGGTTATTGGCGGCCGTCTCAATAGTATTAATAGTAATGCCTGTCTCGGCGAGGGCGAGATTTTAGTCGCTGAGGCTGACGAGAGTGATGGCTCATTTCTCGCTCTGTCACCGATTATCGCAATCATTACCAATATCGATCGTGAACATCTTGACTACTATCAGGGGGGGCTTGCCGAGATTGAGGATAATTTTGTCGCCTTCGCCAACAAGGTTCCTTTTTATGGTCTGGTTGTGCTCTGTCTTGATGATGCCCGGGTTCAGGAGATAATTCCCCGTATCGGCCGACGGATCTCGACTTACGGTTTTAATCCTCAGGCCGACGTGCGGGCCATCGAGGTTGCTATCAAAGGTATGCAGAGTCGTTTCAAGGTGCTGGTTAAAGGCCGTGAACTGGGAGAGTTCGTAATCGACATGCCGGGCCGTCATTATGTGCTTAATTGTTTGGCCGCAATTGCGACCGGTTTTGAGTTGGGTCTTGAATTTGCTGATATTCGTGAACACCTCTCCGGTTTCACCGGCGTGCAGCGACGCTTGCAGATCCTGGGAAAGTATCAGGGAGCCCTGCTGATCGATGATTATGGTCATCATCCCACCGAGATTCTGGTGACTCTCGAAGCTCTTCGCCAAGCTTGGCCTGAGCGGCGTCTTGTGGCTCTTTTTCAGCCCCATCGCTATACGCGTACAAAGTATCTGTTTAATGAATTTCTGGTCGCTTTTAATGAAGCCGATGTTTTAGTGGTGACCGCTATTTATGCGGCCGGAGAGACTCCGATCGAGGGCATTAGTGGAGAGTTGCTGGCTGATGCAATTCGTCAACATGGTCATAAGCAGGTCTACTATTGCGCCGATCGTGAGGAGTTAAAAGCTTTTGTTTTAGGTAAGATTGAGGCTGACGATCTTATCCTGACATTAGGGGCTGGCGATATCTGTCGTTTGGGACAGGAGCTGGCTGAAGGCGTAGGTTGTGCAAGTTAAGTTAAAGCGAGTAGCTGCGAACATTGCTTCGCCCATTTCGAGGATGGATACCCTAAGAGTACTTCTCGTTGCGCTCAGGCGCAAGCTCAGACCGGCTAGGGCTCTTGTGCCCTTTAGGGTGAAAGCCCTGCCAGGAGGTCTGTCCCCGCATCGAGACAGTTTGGAGATGGGATTTGTGATGTTAAGATTAATCTTTGTCGTACTGTTTTTAAGTTGCTTTCTGATGTCATGTTCGACGCCTGGCGGTCGCGGGGCAGGCGAGGTTTATGATGATGCGGTGCTCTCAGCAACCGTCAAAGGGCGTCTGACTGAGATGATGGGTGGCAAAGTTATTGGTGTCGATGTTGATGTCTACCAGGGAGAGGTGACTTTACAGGGACGTGTGCGAAGTCCCAATATGGAGAGTCGGGTAGTTGCGGTAGCGGCCCGGACATCAGGGGTTAGAAAAGTTATCAATCTCTTGAAAATTATACCTTAAGGGTTGTTTTGATTAGTCAAGAACAAGAAAAAGAGTTGCGAGGTCGTTTGTTTGGCTTTCTCACAGAAGAAGAGCCTCTGGCCCCCAAAACCGCCTATAAGGTTGGTGGTGCAGCCGCCTTCTATCTGCAACCTGAATCTGTAGAAGATCTTAAATTGGCTCTGCAAACTCTAATGGAGTTGGAGCTGCCCTTTGTAATTCTCGGTGGGGGTTGGAATGTTCTGATTGGCGATGCCGGGATCAGGAGTCAGGTGGTAATTACTCTTGGCAAAGGTTTTGGAAATCTTGAACTGGTTGGAGCTGATACCTGGTCGGTAATGCTCAGGGTCGAAAGCGGAGTCCGTCTCTCAAAACTTATTAAGTTGAGTGCTGCTGAAGGCTATGCTGGGCTTGAAAAACTTGTCGGTATACCAGGTACCGTCGGCGGTGCTTTGGCCATGAATGCCGGAGCTTACGGTTCGACAATTTATGATTGTCTGGCGGCCCTGCAAATTATGGAAAAGGGAGACTTGTCTTGGCTTAAGGCATCACAAATCAAAACAGCTTACCGCGATGGCGGCTTATTGCCGGAACAGGTGGTAGTTGCAGCTTATTTTCTGCTTGAGAAAAAAGAGCCTGGATTAATAGCAAAGATGTTAACCAAGGTCAAAGGTTTACGGGAGAAACGTCTGCCGTCTGGCGCTCATGCCGGTTCCGTATTTAAAAATCCTCAAGGCGATTATGCCGGTCGTCTGCTTGAGGAAGCGGGTTGTAAGGGGATGCGTAGTGGTGGGGCTTATGTATCAGGAGAACATGCTAACGTGATTGTTGCCGAAAGCGGGTCGCGGGCTGTAGACATTATCACTCTGATGGAAAATATGCGGCTTCGGGTACGGGATCGTTATGCACTTGAGCTTGAAGCCGAGATCAAGATCTTTTCATGACAGATATGCCGCAAAACCGGGAGGTGGAAGTGAAATTTAAGCCGGGAACAAGGGTTGGAGTCCTCTATGGAGGCCTTTCAGCGGAGCGCGAAGTATCATTGAAGAGTGGTAAGGCGGTGGGCTTGGCTCTGCAGGAGGCCGGCTATCTGGTAACCCTTATCGATGTTGACCGTCAGGTTTTTGCCAAGCTTAAAGAGTCACAGGTTGAAGTGGTTTTTATCGCACTGCATGGGGCTTATGGCGAGGATGGAAGCATTCAGGGAGTTTTGGAATATCTCAAAATCCCCTATACCGGGCCCGGTATCATGGCCAGCAGTATTGCCATGAGTAAAGTGATGACCAAAAGGATTCTGATATCACACGGTATTTTGACTCCAGATTATACGGTACCATCGGCAATTGCAGATGAAATTGCCGTGCCTCCAGGGGGTTATCCTTTAGTTGTGAAACCGGTTTCCGAGGGCTCCAGTCTGGGCTTAAGTATTGTGACAGGCGCTGAAGAGTTACCAGATGCTCTGGCCAAAGCCCGTGAGTTCAGTTCCCAGGTAATGATCGAAAGTTATATCCCCGGTATTGAATTGACGGCTGCGGTTTTAGCTGATGAATCTCTGCCGTTGATTGAAATTAGAGCGCGGGGCGGAGTTTACGATTATCAGGCTAAATATACAAAAGGTTATTCGGAGTATCTGGTGCCCGCGCCGATCGCCCCGGAAATTTGTCAAAAAGTAAAAGATCTGGCTCGGGTCAGCGCTCGTGCTTTGGGATGTACGCGGGGTGCGGTGCGGGTCGATTTCCGTCTTGATATGGAGAGCCGACCTTATGTGATTGAAATCAATACGGTGCCCGGGATGACGGAAACCAGCCTTCTGCCGCAGGCGGCTGAGGCGGCGGGAATTGATTTTGTAACGTTAATAGATCGCATTCTGCAAGGTGCCGGTCTTGATCTTGTCTCGTTCTGAAAAGAGTAAACGTCGTGAACGGGTTAGCAATAGTTGCAAAGAGCTTCGGCGTGCCCGGCACCCAAAATCGCGTGGTATTAACCGAAAACTATTGCTGTCTTTGGCTTCGGTCTGTCTTTTGGGGCTTGGTTTTGGAGCTCTGTGGCTCTGGTGGCCGACATTAGTTGTCGGGGTTGATGGTTGGTTTAAAGAGAGGGACGGTTTTCTGGTTAAAGAGATTGTTGTTCAAGGCAACTATCGCAGTTCTCGGAGTGATATAATCAAGGCCTTAGGCCTGGCCCCCCGGCAGTTGATTTTTACTTTTTCTTTAAAAGAAGTTCAAACTAGGGTCAATCTTCTGCCATTTGTTAAAGAGACCCGGATTCGGCGGAGTTGGCCCGATCGTCTGGAGATAGAAATAGAAGAGCGTCGTCCTAAAGCCCTGCTCTACCTTGATGAACTTTACCTAGTGGATCAGGCAGGTAAAGTGATGGCGCCAGCGCCCAAAGATGAAAAGCTTGATTTTCCGCTTATTAACGGAGTTTCATTGAAAGAGTGGCAAAGTCGGCCGGAAGTTTGGAGCAGGTTACTGAAAAAGGCTCTTGAAGTGCAGTTGGTCTGGGAAAAAAGGGGAGAGCGTTGGCCCGAGAAAATTGCCCAGATTGCCCTTGATGAAGTTTGCGGGGTGACCGTTTTTACCTCTGAGCAAATTTGGGAGTTACAACTCGGTTTAGAAGCTTTTGATGAACGTCTTGAGCGTTGGCGACAGGTTTTGGCGGTTCTTGGAGATAAAGCTAAGGCAGTAAACTATTTTGATTGTGCCGGAGCTGCTTCGGTAGTGGTTGGTATTAGGGCGGATAAAGATGGCCAAAAATGAACAGATGTTAGTCGGCCTTGACCTGGGAACGACAAAAACTTGCGTATTAGTGGGTTTGGCGGGCGATAGTGGACTCGAAGTTGTGGGTTTTGGTACCGCACCTTCAACCGGATTACGTAAAGGTGTGGTGGTTAATATTGATAGCACCGTAGAGTCGATCCGCCAGGCGGTGGCCGAGGCCGAAAAGATGTGCGGCCAGAAGATCAAGGTTGTCCAGACCGGGATTGCAGGCAGTCACCTTCAAGGGCTCAACAGCCACGGTATTATAGGGGTTAAAGATCGCGAAGTGAGTTCTCGCGATGTCGATCAGGTGCTCGATGCGGCTCGGGCCGTAGCGATTCCACTCGATCGAGAAATTATAGACACAATTCCGCAACAGTTTTTTCTGGATGATCAGGAGGGGGTGACAGATCCGGTTGGGATGTCGGGTGTGCGTCTTGAGGTTGATGTCCATATTGTTACAGCGGCGGCAGCTTCTTTGCAGAATGTCTACCGTTGCTGTAATCGGTCCGGGCTTGATGTCAAAGGGGTGGTTTTGCAGCAGTTAGCCTCAAGCCGGGCGGTTTTGACAGCTGAAGAGCGTGAGCTGGGTGTGGTTCTGGTCGATGTCGGCGGTGGTACGACTGATATTGCGGTCTTTATTAATGGGGCAATTTGTTATACGGCATCGCTGCCGCTGGGTGGTAATCAAGTAACTAACGATATTGCCATAGGTTTGCGGACGCCGATGGAGGCGGCTGAGAAGATTAAACGTCATTACGGATGTACGACGACCCGAATTGTTGATCAGGACGAAGCTATTGAGGTCCCGAGTGTGGGCGGGCGGCCGCCCCGAAAATTGTCCCGGCAGATCTTGGGTGAAATTATTGAACCGCGTATGGAAGAGATCTTTGAACTGGCAAATCGTGAGCTCCATAAGTCTGGTGTCTATGATCAGATGGTCTCCGGGGTGGTAGTGACCGGGGGGAGTGCACTCTTGGCTGGGACTGCGGAGTTGGCGGAAAAAGTTTTTGAATTGCAGGCTCGAGTGGGCTTTCCGGAAGCCCGAGGCAGTGGTTTCGAGGCGGTTAAGAATCCCATGTATGCGACGGCAGTGGGGCTTCTCCAGTACGCCGTTGAGGAGAGTGTGGCACCTCGGCGCCAAAGTAATTTACGCCGCATAGAAATGGGCAGTTTCTTTAGTAAAGCGATAGCTTGGTTAAAAGATTTTTTTTGAAAATCATAAAGCAAATTTCTAATCGAATAGTATTGAAAAATGACATATTTTTTTAAGTTTTAATTTAGGGTGTAAGGGCATCTTTAAGGGGCAATTTAAGGGGGAGGTTAACGATGACATTTGAATTTGATGAGAGTGCAAGTCTGGCAGCTGAGATTAAAGTGATAGGCGTTGGTGGCGGGGGCGGAAATGCGGTTAACAATATGATTGATTCGGGCCTGGAAGGGGTTGATTTTATCGTTGCAAATACCGATTCCCAGGATCTTAATGCGTCGCAGGCCCCATCTCGAATACAGCTTGGCGCCCGCATGACCAAGGGGTTAGGGGCTGGCGCTAATCCTGATATTGGCCGCAGTGCAGCGATTGAGGATGGTGAGCAAATATCTGAATTACTGGCTGGAGCTGATATGGTTTTTGTTACGGCTGGTATGGGCGGTGGTACAGGTACCGGTGGGGCCCCCGTGGTGGCCCAGTTGGCTCGTGAGGCTGGAGCTTTGGTGATTGGTGTCGCCACCAAGCCTTTCAGTTTTGAAGGTAAAAAGAAGATGCGGGTTGCCGAAGAGGGTTTGGACAAGTTACGAGAAAATGTTGATGCGTTGATCACTATTCCTAATCAACGGCTATTTAATACCGTTTGTAAAGATACGACAGCGGTTGATGCTTTTAAAAAAGTTGATGACGTATTACTGCAGGCGGTGCGGAGTATTTCTGATCTGATTAACGTGCATGGTCAAATAAACCTCGATTTTCAAGATATTAAAACGGTTATGGAAAAGACCGGCATGGCACTTATGGGAACCGGCATGGCGAGCGGTGAAAATCGTGCTCTAGAGGCGGCTCAAAAAGCAATAGCTTCACCATTGTTGGAAGATTTGAGTATTCAGGGGGCCCGAGGAGTGATTATCAATATCGCTGCGGCGACCGAAGTTACTCTGCATGAAATAGGTGAAGCAGCGACCATGATTCAAGAGGAAGCCCACGAAGATGCCGAGGTTATTACTGGTGTTGTTCTCGACGACTCATTAGGTGAAAATCTTCGCGTAACCGTTATCGCAACCGGTTTTGATCAGGTTCAGCGCACCGTTTCAACGATTAAGGGACCCGGTCTGGGGCTGGCTGGTAAGTATCCGATCGGCTCACGTCGGGATAATCTGGATCGCCCGGCATTTCAGGCGCGCCAACAAGAGTTCCAAGCCAGTGAAAACAAATATGAGGTTGTTGATATCGAGCGGACGCCGAACCTTGAACTCCCCCTGGATGATATTCAGGATCTTCCTCAGATGATGAAAAAGGTAGTTGGTTCATCTGAAGGCGAATTTGATGGCGGGGTTGATGATTATGATATTCCAGCGTTCATTCGACGTCAGTTGGATTGAGACTAACAGCAAAATGTAAGAATGAGATTGTCAACCAAACCCCATAGTTTGAAAATAAAACAGGTGCTATCATCGTGAATATCACTTCCCCTGAGATTGAAATTAATGACGTCATTCTGGATTTTGAGGTGACAGATACTGGTATTGGTTTAGCAGGGTACAACCGTGACATGGAAACCTTTGGCCATAGCTGGAGAATGACAGCCCATGTCGGAGCTATGGCCCGCAGTGTCGGTTGGCAGGAAGAACAGGTGCAAATGTTAGAACTGGCGGCTCCCCTGCATGATACCGGTAAAATCGGAATTCCGGACACTGTATTGAAAAAACCGGCCAGTCTGGACGCAGAAGAGTGGAAGATTATGAAGACCCACTCGACCCTGGGGCATCGTATCTTATCCCGGAGTGATGCCCCGATTTTTAAGATGGCAGCGGATATTGCTTTGTACCATCACGAAAAATGGGATGGTTCCGGCTACCCCGAAGGCCTGGCCGGACAAGATATTCCGCAAAGCGCCAGAATTGTAGCTATTGCCGATGTTTTTGACGCCCTAACCATGAAGCGTCCTTATAAGGAACCATGGTCGGATGAGTCGGCGTTTACTGAAATTAGAAATTGTGTCGGTAGTCATTTTGATCCCGAACTGATGGCCTGTTTTTTTGATGTTCAGGAAGAGCTACAGGAACTGAAAACAATGTGGGACGAGAAGGGTAAGCTTGAAAACAAGAACAAGGTAGGTTGGGTTATGGACCAGTTTAAAGTTCAGTTTTAATTATGTTTTGCAATAGTGATAGCCTCTTTAAAGGCGAATGTTAGGAGGTTGTCCGAGAATAGAAATTTTTTTTCAGATCGAGGCATTTTTTGAAAATAAGCACAGACATACACTTAGTATTTCGAGCATTATTTTCAAAAAATAACGCTGAGCTGGGGGAAAAGGGCATTCTCGGACAGCTCTCCTAGAGCGCGTGAATGACATTAGTAACTACGCCCCAAATTTCAAAACTCATAGTATCGGTGATTTCGGTGGGGATGTAATCTTGGTTTTCCGGAAGAAGTAAGATTTTTTTCTCAATTATTCGGATCCTTTTTACGGTCAATTCACCATCAATGACGGCAATGACCACCCTTTTGTCGGTCGCTTCAAGCGAACGATCGACAATCAGAATATCACCAGAGTGAATTCCGGCTTCAATCATCGAATCGCCTTTGACCTTAACAAAAAAGGTTGCAGCCGGGTGGTGGATGAGGTGTTTGTTCAAATCAAGCCGGTTTTCAATATAATCATCAGCCGGTGATGGGAAACCGGCTGAAACCGGAACCAGGAAAAGCGGACGTTTACGTTCGGTTGACTGGTCTGGTTGGAATATTTCTGCGATTGTGATGTTCATTGACACCCTGAACTTTTAAGAAAAATGATCGGCTTTTCAAGATAGCCTATATGTATGTAAGCGTTCCCCCTCCGGCATGGATGTCTCTATAACACATAAAACGGTTGCTTTAAAAGATTATCAGAAGGCCTGTACTTTTTTATTAAGTGCAGGTCTTCTTTTTGTTCGTCGGCCATAATGTTGATAGGGATAATCTATGCAGGGCGACGTTTAATCCATAATAGCAATTGGATTTTCAGCTGAGAATCTATTAGTAGGGGGTTCTTGGAAGGTTATTTGATTAAGTATGCAATTTAATGATCGTGGAGAGTAAATGATGAAGGCTAAATTTATTGCCTTAATATCGGCGTTGCTGTTGATTTCGGTATCTGGCAGTCAGGTCTTTGCCGGGGCCTGGACCGCCAAACAGGGTGGGATGTACAACAAGCTGGCATTAAACTACTTCGAAAGTAAAAAATATTACGATGACGATGGCAACCGCCAGCGGCTTGCTTATGATGGTAAGTATAGTGATACAAATCTGAATTGCTATCTTGAATATGGCCTGACTGATGACCTTACCCTGATCGGCTCTTTTTATTATAAGTGGCTGGAGCAGGAAAATGACTATTTTAAAGCCGAGAGTGATGGGGTTGGCGATTTTGAGGTTGGCCTGAAGTGGAAGCTTCTCGATGATCCTTTAGTTTTGGCAATTCAAGCTCTGACAAAAATTTCCGGTCCTTATGACGATGACGAAGTCCCGGGACTTGGTAACAACCAGACCGATTTTGAACTGCGCCTGTTGTTGGGGAAATCCCTCTATCCGCTGCCTCTCTATATGGGGCTTGAAGCGGCCTATCGTTGGCGCTCTAAAGCTCCTGCCGACGAGTGGCGTTTGTTAGCCGAGATTGGGGGTAATGCCGGAAAATATTTTTACGGGCGGGTTAAACTTGACTGTCTTTTCAGTGCAAATAATGCTGAGAGCGGGGCTGGTTTTACTAATATTACCCTGACCCCAGAGTATGACCTGATAACCCTGGATACCACACTTGGGGTTAATTTTAATGAACATGTGAGTCTTGAGTTCTCATATGTTCCGACAATCTATGGTGAGAATACTGCCGCTGGTTACACTTTAAGTTCCGCTCTTGTCTACTCATTTTAATGTCTGCAGTTAATATCTGTAGTTAATATTTTCGGGAGTTTAAGATTATGTTTCGCTTACGTATAATTTTTCTGACCCTGTTGTTGGTTCTGATTATAGCGGTCACCAGCTCTCAGGCATTCAATTTAAGTTCTTCGAATATCAAGATTAAAAATCCGCCGCCAATTCATTTGAACCATCAGGTTTTTGACATGCTTGATATTGCCCGTTTGCCGCTGGCTCCCGGGGCCAGCCAGATTGCGACTATCGACGGTTTGGTTAAACGTCTGGGTGATTATTTAATAAATGCTGGCCATGAAGTTCTCGGGACTGCCGGTGTCACCGCTAAACCTCTGGCGGCCGATGGTTCGGTTATGTACAGTTATGGTAACTGGATGGTGAAAACCGCCGAATCAACCGGCATTCGCCTGCTTGAAGTCAGAATCAGCGAACTGGAAGAGCGTATTCTTGCGCAGGTTCCGTTGGCGGCAGCGGGACTTCCTTTTCGCTTTGTAATTATGCCTGACACTTTTTATGGTCAAACCTTTCTTCACATTTGTCTGGTTGATCCACTGCTCTTTACGGCGCAATTTGTAAGTTGCGATGCAACTTTGCAGAAGACTTTGCTGGAGGCTCGCCAACTTCTTTGTCATTATGTTCGCGAGGCTTTTCCTGAAGCCTTTTACGATCCGCAGCTCCCGCTTGACAAGCCGAAGAATAATGGCCTTCCGGCGCTGCAACGCGTTGCCCAGGTTGCAGTCGGTGCGGAGAGATCTTTTGCGACTCTTGAAGAAGTTGTCACTGTGGTCCAGAAAGGAACTGTAACCCTCTTTTCCGACACCCCGGATGAGCACCTCTACGCGGTTAATGGGCTTTTTGCCGACTACAACTATCTTGATGACGAAAAGACAACTTTTAGAGGGACCCTGCCGTTTCCGCTATTTTCGATGATCAAAGATGGTTGGCAGAAATTTGACGGTGTTAAAACGTACTTTGCGGAGTGGAAACTTAAAAATCACTCATCCGCTATCGAAACTCTTATTCAGAATAGTTTTATCCATGTTTATGGCATGAACGCCGCTGATCCCCAGCAGCGGCTTAAATTTAACACCAGCGCCGGGCCCATCTATGGTCTCCAGGTTTTTGACGCCTACACCGACCCTCTGTTGCTTCACTCCGGACTTTGGCACTATCAGTCGCTGCCGAGTGTCCTCTTGTTTCACGAAGCAAGTCCTGGGGTTGTCGATATCTGGATGCAGGATCCTTTCGCGGCGATTGCCCGCTATTATGATGATGTCGGGGACAAGCTTTTAGACTCTTTTAAGGCGGAGTGGAATAGTAATCCCAGCAACAAAACCGATTGGCCGTCATCCGGTAAAGTGGCAATGGCGCAGCGCAGTCGTGAGACTCTGGTTAAGTTGATTAAGAATGCCGTGGCTCCTGAGGCAGTTCAAGAGCTGCTCATGAGTCCGGAGAGCCTGGCGCAAAAGTTGAGTAATCCAAATCTTTTGGTTATTGATGCCCGTTCAGTCGGTTATGATGCTGGTCACATCCCTGGCGCCATTTTGTTACCCCATCCGGAGATCTCCGATGCCGGGATGAATCTAAAACCAGTTCCTGAATTGGAAGAGCTTCTGACTGCAAAAGGGATTAGCCGCGAGCAGACCATGGTTATTTACGATGGTGGCAGCAGGTATCAGGGTGCGGCGGCTCGGCTCTTCTGGATGTTTGAGTATCTCGGTTGCAACGATGTGCATCTTCTTGATGGTGGTTGGCAGGGCTGGCTTGATAGTGGCCTGCTATCTGAGATCACAATTCCGACACCATCTCTGAATTTACCCGGATTTCAGGCCAGCCTGCGTCCCGAAGTGGCGACCAGCGCCTGGGCTTTGAGTCAGGATCGTAAAGATAATACAACCACAATTGTTGATTGTCGCAGCGATGCAGAGTATAATGGTTGGAGCCAGAATGGTGAGGTTTTGGGTGGTCATATAGCCGGGGCCCTCCAGCTGCCTTTCAGCTGGCTCTTTCGTGATGAACATCATCTTGCAGATTATGGCACTCTCAGGGACATTTTTTTGCAAAAGGGTGTGCTTCGTGATCGCAAAACCGCTACCTACGCTACCGCCGGGATCAAAAGTGCCATGACCTATTTTGCTCTGCGGTTGCTTGGTTATCAAGATATTGCCAACTATGATGGATCTTATTGGGAGTGGAGCAGTAACAGCTATTACGATCCCGAGAACTTTCCGCTTGCAAAACTGGAGAAATATGACCGTTTGGTCAACCCGCAATGGGTCCGGGAAGAGTTATTGACAAATAATAATCAGGACCAACCTTTTGTTATTATCGAGACCAACTGGGGGCCGGCCAGCGAGGCCTATCTTGAGGCTCATATCCCTGGTGCCATCTACGTTAATACTGATGAGATCGAGTATGATGATTTTTATGCCCGCAATGATCCCCCGGCCGCTATCTGGTTTGGGCGCAGTACCACCGCAGAGGAGGATTTTGCCAAAGGTTTGACCGGCGATGACAGCTTGCCGAAAAATTACTGGAATATCTATCCTTATCAATATCTACTGCCGGCGATTGCCAACATGGGAATTACGACCGAGACGACGGTCGTGGTCTCTGGTGCCGACGTGACGGCCGCAGCCCGCCTAGTCTGGGCTTTGATGTACGCCGGGGTTGCGGATGTGCGGCTGCTTAATGGTGGTTTTAAGGCCTGGCAGGCAGCCGGTTATGCTATGGAAAACGGTCTTATCCCGCGATCACCCCAAGCCTGGTTCGGTCGCGATCAACCGTTGCACGCTGAATATCTGGTTACAACCGATTACATTCGTGAAGTTGTTGACGGTCTGCATCCTGATGCCGTGATTTCTGATATCCGCACCTGGGATGAGTATATTGGGGCCACCGCGCCTTACGGATATATCCCAACCGATGGTCGGATTGCCGGCGCTCTCTGGGGTCATGCCGGCGATGGTCCCTGGACCATGGACGATTTTGTTGATGCCGACGGTAGTTTGCGCAGCTATACCGAAGTTGCAGCGATGTGGGCTTCTGAAGGCATTACTGCCGATAAGAGCGTAAGTCATTACTGCGGTACCGGCTGGCGGGCCGCCTTAACCTTTCTCTACGGTTATATGATGGGTTGGGATCGGGTTAGCCTTTATGATGGAGGTTGGTACGAATGGAGTTTGGGAGATAAGGCGGCCGATAATCCGATTATCGATGAGACTCCAGGTCTGCCGATCTACAAATAAAGAGCGGAATGTTGCAGACAGGTTTAAAACAATTTGCCGATTATGGGCAGCTCTTCGGCATGGCCATTTACACTGTGTCCGTTTTTTTTCTAGGTCGTTTGAGCGAGTTTGCTTACCAGCCTTTCGCTACCGCCTATCTGTTGGCGTTGGGGGCCTACTTCCTGATCCTTAAAGAGCTTTCCGCGCTCTCCCGGAAAAAAATAATTATCCTTCTGTTTATAGGTCTAGCTGCAAGGTTGCTGTTTGTTTTGCAGGAACCGCTGCTTTCCGATGATCTCTATCGCTGTATTTGGGAGGGATTAGTCACCCTGCACAGTAAAAATCCCTATCTCCTAGCACCGGCTGATCTTGATCTTGTAAACTTACGTCCGGTCTGGCACCATCTCATCAATCACGCCGATTATCCGGCTATCTATCCACCCTTGACCACCCTGTTTAATACTCTGGTCGCTGTTATCCGGCCCACCCCGCTCTTTTATAAAGCTTGTTTGACCCTGGCCGATCTCTGTTTGACCCTGATAATCGCTTTGCGTCTTGGTGTCCTGCAAAAACCGCGACGTTACCTCTTGCTTTACTTTCTGCACCCTTTGCCAATCATTGAAATCAGCGGCAATGGCCATCATGAAGCCCTGGTGTTGCTGCTCGCGATGACTGCTTTCTATTGCTTTGATCAACAAAAACTAAGTGCGGCCGCGGCCTGGTTCTCGGCGGCAGTGTTGAGCAAATACTTTTTTCTGATTCTGATATTCGAATTTCGTAATCGACGAACATGGTTGATTCTTATAGCCTTAAGCCTGCTTCTTTTTGCCCCTTTTCTCACTTTTAAGGGAAATATCTTTTTCTCTCTCGGATCCTACTTGGAACATTGGGAGTTTAACGCCTCCTTCTATCGTCTGGGCACGCTTGTTTTTGAAAATCACTTTTACCTGCGTCTTCTTCTGGCCGCAATCTATCTCACCGGTTGGCTCTATCTCAATTTAAAGACGAACCTCTCCATTCATCAACGGCCAGTCATTCTCTTATGCGGCCTGCTACTGGTGTCGCCCACGGTTCATCCCTGGTACGGACTCTGGCTGCTGCCTTTTCTGGTCTTTTATAGAGATCTGGCAATACTGCTTTTTGTCTCTTTGTTGCCGCTCTCATATATTGTTTTAGAAGGCTATCAGGCGGACGCCATCTGGCAGGAAAATTATTGGGTTACAGCTTTAATCTACACGCCTCTGCTCTATCTCTTTAGCCGTTCCGCATGCAATTTTGTTTTGCAACGTCGCAACTATTGCAAGTAGTAAAACAAAAGTCTTGTAACCAGTTCTGGTTTACAGCCTTCCGTGGATATTTCATCTAATACCTTCCAGGACAACCATGTCGATTGTCCGGTCAAATTTGACTTGTGGAGGTATGCGTTATGGCTAGACAGTATCAGAACAGTTTCGAAAATTATCTTACCGTACAACGTGTCGCAGAAAAAACCAAAAAAGCGTATTTGCAGTCAGTTCAGGGGTTGGAGCTTTTTCACAAACAATCTGCCAATAACGGTGAAATCGTTTTCACCTACAAAAATCGAGAGGATAATCATACTGAAAAAATGATCCTTACCGCAGAAGAATTTATCCGTCATTTTTTGCTACACGTTCTACCGTATAGGTTTATGAAAATCAGATATTACGGCTTCGTGGCCAATAAAATTCGTCGCAAATCGATCTTGCTGATCCGAAGACTGATCGGTATTGCTATGGAAATTGAGTTCTTTATCAAAGAGAGTCTACAAGAGAAAATACTGCGCATAACCGGCAAAGATATCTATCTTTGCCCTGAGTGCAAACAGGGACGTATGATCTGTCAAAGCATATTGCTTTCCGACCGTGGTTGATACATAAGCTACCGGTTTTATCAACTAATTTTTCAAAAAACACCGGCCAGTGCTTCAGTTACGTCTTTTTTCAGCCAAAACCTTAGAAAACAGTCAAAAAGTTAATCTTATTTCAAAATTCCGACTAAGCCAGTGAAGCCACATGATAACAAGCCGAATAAATTCAACCAAAACCATCTTATGCCTCTATCCCGCAACTAATCAACAGGATACTTTTTCTTATATTTCGGTACCTTGCAAACAAACCTCATAGAGGCAGAACCTTAAAAAATGTAAATCCTCCCCATAAACCCGCGCCTCAGTTCAACAACATTTTATCAATCATCCCGCTTTACAATAAAATAATATATGTGTTACTGTCAGTAGTTTGAAAAATCATCCCCTCGGCACCGTCGCAGACGGGACGAATGATAAAACGCTCTTCGTTAGCTTACTAAAATGAGGGGAAAATGAATCCAATACTTGAGCATGCTATATCAGTTTTTATGGCCTTTTTTGCAATAATGAACCCCATTGCAAACACATCGGTCTTCCTTGGATTGGCAGGCGATAGAGATAAAAGTGAACAGCGGGAAATTGCAACAAAGTCACTAATTATAACTTTTGTGATTGTTTTAACATTTTCAGTATTAGGGAAGTCAATTTTCCATTTATTTGGAATAACTCTTCCCGCACTAAGAATCACCGGAGGCATCCTGATATTTATTATCGGATATCATATGCTTCAGGGAGCAAGCTCCAAGTTGCATACGGCCAAAGAGAGCTCTGATACCAACATAACGGTGTCGCCTCTGGCTGTCCCTCTGCTTGCGGGGCCGGGAACCATAGCAACGGCTATGAATTACTCGGCGGCAGGAGGGTGGATGGAAATTGTAGTTACAATTATTACATTTGCAGTGCTATGTTTTATTACCTTGTTTTGTTTTATTTTTAGCTCAAAAATAGTTACCGTAGTAGGTGAAAGTGGGCTTGGAATAGTTACTCGCTTAATGGGTCTTATTCTGGCGGTAATAGGTGTTCAAATGCTTGTACTGGGTCTAAATGCAGCCATTAAGATTTCGCTAGTCGCAAGCTAACAAGGTAAATTAACCCGATCGCGAATAGCCGCCGAAACTCAATTTAAACCCCCGGCGCGGCCGGTGATTTGCGACGTTATAAAATTAAGGAAATAAAATGTACAAATATTTGTTTGGACCAGTCCCTTCAAGAAGATTAGGAATGTCGTTAGGAGTTGATTTAATTCCTAAAAAGGTTTGTTCGCTCGACTGTATTTATTGTGAAGTCGGAAAAACAACAAAATTAACCCTTGACCGTAAAGAATATATCAAATCGGATAAAATAAGGAAAGAGTTAAAACATTATTTTAAAAATAATCCCGACCCTGATTATATCACTTTTTCTGGCTCAGGTGAGCCTACATTGAATAGTGGATTAGGCGATATACTTCAATTTATTAAACAAAACAAACCTGAAGTACCTGTTGCTGTATTAACTAACGGGACATTGCTTTTCGATGCAAAGGTAAGAGAAAGTTTGATTAATTCTGATGTAGTTCTTCCATCTCTGGATGCAGCTACTCAAGATGTATTTGAAAAAATAAATTGCCCGGCAAATGGCCTTAGTATTGATAAATGTATTAAAGGAATCATTGATTTTAGAAATGATTTTAAAGGAAAAATTTGGCTTGAAGTTTTTATTTTGCCTGGCTACAACGATAATGATGATGAGTTAATGAAACTCAAAAAGGTAATACTGAAAATCAAACCTGATTCCGTTCAATTAAACACATTAGACAGACCTGGGAATGTGACAAATTTAAGAAGTGCAACACGAAATGAACTTCAACGAGTAAGAGACTTCTGGGAAATAAACAATGTAGAAATAATTTCAGCATCTCCTGAAAGAAAAAAGGTTCAATCGTACAGAAGAGATATAGAATCAACAATAGTTGAAACTATATCTCGAAGACCGTGTACTCTCGATGACTTGACGAAAATATTGGGTATTCATATTAATGAGATTAATAAATATCTTGATGTATTAGATGCAGAAGGAAAAATTGAAGCAATTAATCAGGAAAGAGGTCTTTTTTATCAAATTAAAAGCAAAAATAACTTTGTATAACGAATAAGGTTAGATTGTGCGAGTGGAGTGAGCCACAATCTGAGCCGTTTGTTGGATAAGCCCGGTAGTGACAGTTTATAGAAAATAGTTTTTTGGGGGTCTTTCTGGTTTAGACAGAAATAATGGAATAATACTGGATGGTTGGTTTGGCGTAGTTTAAGAGTCTCTGTTTTGTCATAATAAGCTGGTCTTTTTGTGATATTTGGTGTTTTTTTGAGACAGCCTACTGGATGATAATAGGGTGGGGTGGGGTACGTCCAATTTCCCGGCCATTTTTGCGTAAGATCACGTAGGTAAGGTTTTTTGTGTTGTCGTCACCATGCGAATATGGTAGATCTGACAAGATTATAATGGTGATAACGAAAAGTGTTTTGTTGTTGAGGTTTTTGTTGGCTGACACCTCAATTTTGTGGCCGTAATATCTCACCCCCTGAAAAGCGATTTCCTATCAGCTCCTATAAGCTACAAATTTCAAAGAAGGTGTATAGCCATGGATCATAAGAGTATATATATTACATCAATGGAACCACGTGCAGGAAGTTTGATCATCGCTATAGGAATAATGGAAATGCTCAATGGTCAATATGAAAAAGTGGCATTTTTTCGTCCTATCATTCCTGATGGAGACAAGATAGACAGTGATATTGATTTTATGCTCAAACATTTTGAACTGGACATGACCTATGACAAATGTTGTGGATTCACAGTAAGCGAATATATTGAAGCGTATGGAACATATAAAGAAGACAAACTACATGAAGTACTTATACACAAAGTCAAAAAACTCCATAAAGAGTATGATTTTGTTCTCATAGAAGGATATCCCCGCAATATATTTGGGTCTGTGTTTGATTTTGATATCAATTTAAAAATAGCCAAAAATTTGGATACTGTTTTTATCCCTATTCTCAATGCCCTTAATAAATCAAGTAATACTATAGTTGATGAGATTCAAATAATATCTGAGGCAGTAAATTCTGAAGGATGTGCACTTTTAGCTACAGTAGTGAACCGATGTAATGACAAGATTATAGAAAATATAAATCTACGTATCTCATCAAAAAAGATAAAAATGCAGATATACATTTTTCCAGAAGTCAAAGAGTTAAATATTCCTACCTTGGATCAAGTCACAAAAACACTTGGAACTATGATGCTTTTGGGAAACGAAACACAACTTCAGCACCTTGTCCATGGAAAGAAGATTGCCGCTATGGGAGCAGAAAACTATCTTTCACACATAGAAAATGGAGATATAGTCATAGTTCCCGGTGACCGTATCGATATTATTCTTGCATCCATACTCTCATTTTATGCTAAAAACCATAGTAAAATAGTCGGTATCATACTCAGTGGCGGGATCACCCTCAGTAAACCAATTATAGCCCTTTTTCAAGACTTTACTAACCTTGTTATCCCTATTTTTTCTACAAAGTTAGACAGCTACCAGACAGCCATTGCCATAGAAAAAATCTCTGCGAAGATTACTCCTGCAAGCAAACGAAAAATCATACTTTCCAAAGGTTTATTTAACGCCAATGTAGACAAAGAAAAACTGTTCGGACGCTTTAGCAATGCTTCAAACAATACCTTAACTCCTATGATGTTTGAATACAGACTCTTTGAACAGGCCCAGTCAGACAGACAAAGGATTATTCTTCCTGAAAGTAGTGATGAACGTATACTTCAAGCTACAGAAATCTTGATTCACCGTGACATTGTTGATATTATACTTCTGGGAAACTCTAAAAGAATCCATCAAAAAGCACTCAAGATGGATCTGGACATTAGTAAAGCCAAAATCATAGATCCAGCAGATAAGACATTGCAAGAGAAATTTTCACATATTTTTTATGAGATGAGAAAGGAAAAAGGATTGACACTTAATGCAGCAAAAGATGCCATGACACATATCAATTATTTTGCCACGATGATAATTCATCAGAACATGGCAGACGGTATGGTATCCGGTGCAACACATACCACTGCTGACACCATCCGTCCTGCATTGCAAATTATCAAGACCAAAACAGATATCTCCCTTGTTTCAAGTATCTTTTTTATGTGTCTAGATACCAAAGTACTGGTATACGGGGACTGTGCAGTCAATATGGATCCAACGGCTGAAGAACTGGCACAGATTGCAGTCTCTTCAGCAGATACGGCTAAAGAGTTCGGCATTGAACCCAAAGTAGCCCTACTCTCTTACTCCACAGGATCTTCAGGTTCAGGACCAGAGGTTGAAAAAGTGAGAAAAGCAACTAAATTAGCACAAATTATGAGACCCGAGTATCTGATTGAAGGGCCTATCCAGTATGATGCAGCAATAGACGCAAAAGTTGCCAAAAGCAAACTTCCCGACAGTAAAATAGCAGGAAAAGCCACCGTCTTTATTTTCCCAGATCTCAACACCGGAAATAACACTTACAAAGCAGTGCAACGTTCTACCAATGCATTAGCCATTGGACCGATACTTCAGGGATTGCGTCTGCCGATTAATGATTTAAGTAGAGGGTGTCTGGTCGATGATATAGTCAATACCGTTGCTATTACTGCAATCCAAGCACACAAGAAAGATAAAAAATGAAAATTCTAGTTCTGAACTCTGGCAGTTCTTCCATAAAATGCCAATATTTTATAGACCAGCAAAGTGTCGCCTCTGCAATCGTTGAACATATAGGGGAAAAAGAAGGTTACAGCCAAATAAGATATGAGGATAAAAAAGAAATATATCACAAATCTATGGCCAATCATCACGATGCATTGAACATGATTTTCTCTATGATGGAAGAATTTGATTTGCTTTCTAATATAGAAACACTTGATGCCATAGGACATCGTGTTGTTCATGGTGGCACAATGTTCAAAGAACCAACATGTATCACAAAAAAAGTCATAGAAACAATTCGTTCGATCATTCCTCTTTCTCCTTTGCATAATCCAGCCAATCTTGAAGGCATAGAAGCCATACATGCCCAATATCCGGAGCTTGTACAAGTTGCTGTGTTTGACACAGCATTCCATCAAAATATGCCTGAGTATGCTGCTTTATATCCTTTACCTTATGCCTTGAGTCAAACATCACCAATACGACGATATGGATTTCATGGCACATCCCATGCGTATGTTGCAAAAGAGGCGGCAAAAATGATGAAAAGAGAACTCACTCATCTTAATCTGATTACACTACACTTGGGAAACGGCGCCTCTGCTACAGCCATAAAAGCAGGCATAAGCATAGATACCTCTATGGGAATGACTCCCTTAGAGGGGTTGATGATGGGTACACGTTCAGGAGATATTGATCCAGCCATTATTATCTATCTTGCCAATCATAAGCATATGGATATCAAAAGTATAGATACTATGCTCAACCATGAAAGCGGTCTAAAAGGTATCTGCGAAAGCAATGATATGAGAGATATCCTTCAACGTTCAGCACAGGGTGATAGACTCAGTACACTTGCTTTGGAAATGTATGTTTATAGAATCAAAAAATATATTGGAGCATATACTGTTGCATTAGGAAAAGTAGATGCTGTGATTTTTACAGGAGGCATAGGAGAACATGCCTCCAAAGTTCGTGAAATGATTTGTGAGGGGTTAGAAAATGCTATAGGATTGAAAATAGATACAGTCAAAAACCAAAAAAAGGTATTAGGTAATCAGTCAATCCACAGTCAGGAAAGTAAGATACAACTCTTCATTATTCCTACTAACGAAGAGTTGGAAATTGCACGTCAAACAGAAAGACTTCTTTCTGAAATTTTTTTACATTAAATATATAATATAAGTATTATTTTACGAATATTACTTTATTGTTACAATTTGAAGGGTAATTGGGGTCAGACTTGATTGCTTTTGTCAAGGAAGAAAAAAATAACAAATTAATTGACAAAAAATCGCCGAACAAAAGCATTTATCAGATAGCAAGAAGTGCGGCGGTGCTAACCCGCTAAGCTTGGGTGGCCCGCCGGTGATGCAGGTTGTTCTATGCCCATTAAAAATTTAAAAGAAAGGTAATAGGATAGTGTTTATCGACGAACTAATGAAAAAATCGCGAAACGGAGATGTTCTGTCCCGAAAAGAACTTGTATATTTGCTTGCCTTGGAGCCTGATTCTGTCGAAAATTACAGAGTTATGGCTGAGGCAACCCGACTTTCTAAAGAGCTGTCAGCCGGCAAGGCAGAAATCCATGCGCAATTTGCGATCAACCTCGCGCCGTGTCCTTGTGACTGTCTTTTTTGCTCTTTTGCTAAGATCAATGGTATCTTCAGCAAAGCCACAGAGCTGGCTCCGGAGGATGTTGTAGCCTACGCTTGCCAGTTTGAGGCGGATGGTGCGAACGCTGTTTTCATGATGTCAACGGCCCAGTACCCCTTTGAACGTTTCATAGAAATATCGAGAGAAGTTAAAAAATACCTAAAGCCCGAAACAACATTGATCGCTAACGTCGGTGACCAGACGCTCAAGGATGCTGTCAGACTCAAAGAAGCCGGTTTTTCCGGTGTGTACCATGCCGTTCGCCTGCGTGAAGGAAAGGACACAAGCCTTTCAGTGGAAAAGAGAAAACAGACTATCAATAATCTCAAGGAAGCCGGTCTTGAGGTCGGCACCTGCGTCGAACCTGTGGGTCCGGAACACACAAACGAGGAGTTGGCCGAGATGATAGAATTCACGGCTTCTTTTAATCCATCATACAGTGGTGCAGCCAGAAGGATTCCCATACCCGGAACTTCAATAGCCCAGCGTGGGGTAATCAGCGAAATGAGAATGGCCCAAATAGTTGCCACTACCAGACTGGGAATGCCACGATCTGTGATGGGTAATTGTACACATGAACCATGCACTTTGGGGGCGATTGCCGGAGCAAATCTTTTTTGGGCTGAAGTCGGCGCTAATCCTCGAGATATTGAGGAAAAGACAGAAGAAGGCAGAGGTGAAACTGTTAGTAGCTGCAAATCGATTTTTCGGGAAAGCAATTGGAATATCTGGAGTGGACCATCACGCTACTACAATGCTAGCAAATAGAAGAAGCATCGAACGTTGCTAATTCATCCGACGCAAAAAGCCGCGCGGTTGATTAGCAACCTTAGCTAGCAAAAAAATGAGAACTAAGAAGCTATGAATCTGAAATTTACAATTAGGAAGGAGAAACCTGGCGATATTGTCTCAATAGCCTATGTTACAGAGGAGGCATTTAAGACTCTCAAGATAAGCAATCACACTGAGCAATTTATAATTAATGCACTACGAGATGCCGGAGCATTGACTCTATCACTGGTCGCGGAAATCGACGGAAATGTAATTGGTCATATTGCGTTTTCTTCTGTGACAATGTCGGATGGAATGAGCGATTGGTATGGTTTGGGTCCAGTTTCCGTATTGCCAGATTATCAATGTAAAGGTGTTGGCAAAGCTCTTATAGAGGAAGGGTTGTCTCGACTCAATGATATTAATGCTAAAGGATGCTGTTTGGTTGGTCACCCGGATTACTATAAGAAATTTGGTTTTAAAAATGTGAATGAGCTTGTTCATGAAGGGGTGCCACAGGAAGTCTTCTTTGTGCTCTCTTTTGCTGTAAACATCCCTCGAGGAGAGGTGATTTTCCACGATGCTTTCAAAGCAACTTGCCAAACTCGGACTGGTATGTCGTAAGCTCGGTCTGCAGGCTGGTGAGTTGGTGTTTGATGTCGGTCGCAACTATTGCAAATAGCAAAACAAAAGGGCTTGTAAATAGTTAAATTTACAAGCCCTTTGAGGTCTATGGTGCCGAAGGCCGGAATCGAACCGGCACGGGCGTTAACCCACTACCCCCTCAAGATAGCGTGTCTACCAGTTCCACCACTTCGGCAGTCAAGGTGATCTCAGTTTCTTGAAACCGAGGGACTTCTAAACTATAAATTTCATCTTGTCAAGAAATTGTTAGGGCTCCCAATGAGGAGGTTAAATACTCAGGTCAACGAGCAGGCCGGTACCGCTCATAATCTCTTTTACCAAGCCCTCAATTTTTTCGGGAGATTGAAAAAAACGTTCGCTGAGTTGGAGGCAGACTTGGTGGTTGCTTGAGCAGTCGTAAGCTTTGAGGAGAAATCCGTCAGGAAGTTCAAGTAGAGAGATGTGAAGATTGTTTTCGTGGAGTTTGAGTTTTTTGCAGGTTTGTTTGAGAATGTTGAGAATGTTGCGGTAGTCATCCCGGTTTTTTTTGCGATCCAGGAAAGATAAGGGTCGCGACGAGTCTTGCGAGCGGCGATTACGCCGGTTTCGGCGTTTTCTCAGGCTTAAAGCCGAGGCGTATTGGGTAGGCATGATCGCCTTGATGTCACCTGCTGGCGGGGGGGCTTTGCTGGGTGGGTCATACATAGTGGCCCTTTTGGATGGTCTCCTAAGTTCTGGGTGGTGTTTTTAGTGGCGAAGCAGAACTAACTCGGACAAAGGTTTACGACTTATCTCTTTCTCTTTGAGATCGACAGCGGGATAACCTGTAGCGATGACGGCCATCAGTTCATAACGTGGCGGTAGGTCTAAGATTTTGCCGAGTTGTTGACCGTTTTTCAGGATTTCACCCAACCAGACAGCCCCAAGCCCGAGGCTGTGAGCCATAAGCAGCATGTTTTGCAAGGCTGCGCCAATACTTTGGATATCTTTTTCCCGGTGATAGAGGGCATCGTTGTCGAGAAATACGCCAATGATGGCGGGCGCTTCTTCAATGATGTGATGGTATTTGGTCAGCTCAGCGATTTTAAGTTTCAGTTCCCGTTCTTCGATGACAGCAAAACGCCAGGGTTGATTGTTGAGACCTGAAGGAGCCCAGCGGCCAGCATCGAGGATCGTATCAATTTGCTCTTTGGCGAGTGGGCGATCGGCAAAACGGCGGATACTGCGTCTTTCAAATATAAGTTGCTGTTGCTGGTTAAGCCAGCTCGGTTCGTTATTCATGAGACTAATGTAGTTGGAATGATCTATTCTGTCAAGTTTGAGTTGTGCCTGGGGACAAATCTCCAGCTTGACATTCTTGGCAGATAGTCCTATTCATTTAAAAATTAAGGAGTAAAGGTTGAAATCATCCCCGCCACCGTTGGCCCATCGTCTGCGTCCGCAAAAGCTTAAAGAGTTCGTAGGCCAACGTCACTTACTTAGTGATGACGGCTTTATTACGTGTATGTTGAGTCAGGGCCATCTTGACTCAATGGTCTTCTGGGGACCGCCGGGCTGTGGTAAGACGACTCTGGCAACCCTTTTGGCCGGTGCGGTTGAAGCCGATTTCCATAGGCTCTCGGCGGTGACTGCCGGGGTTGCTGATGTTCGCAAAATCGCTCAAGTAGGTCGTGAAAATCAGGCTAATGGCCGGCGTACGGTTCTCTTTCTTGACGAGATTCACCGTTTTAACAAAGCCCAACAGGATTTTTTGCTGGCTCCGGTAGAGGAGGGTTGTCTCATTTTGTTGGGAGCGACAACCGAGAACCCCTCCTTTTCGATAATTACTCCTCTGCTCTCCCGAGCCCGGGTTGCCGTTCTCGAGGGGTTGTCTGAGGTTGAGATTAAGCTGCTTCTCGAAAGGGCGGTGGTTCGGCTGACCCTTGATCATGGACGTGAGATTGAGGTTGTCTCCGAGGCTTTGGCGGTGATCGCGGCCTACGCCCAGGGCGATGCCCGGCGGGCCTTAAATTTGTTGGAGATGGCCTACATAAATTTTGTCCCTCAAGCTGGGAGTGAGTTGACGGTGGCGGCTCTGGCTCCCCTGCTGGCGGGCCGGGAGTTGGCCTATGATCGGGATGGAGAGGAGCATTTCAATCAGATTTCGGCCTTTATTAAAAGTATGCGGGCCGGTGATCCTGATGCGACTCTCTACTGGTTAGGGCGGATGCTTAAATCCGGTGAAGAGCCGCTTTACTGTGCTCGGCGGATGATTCGTTTTGCCAGTGAAGATATCGGCAATGCCGCGCCCCAGGCCCTGCAACTGGCAATCAACGCGCGCCAGGCTTATGAGACTTTGGGTTCTCCGGAAGGTGAGTTGGCGCTCTACCAGGCCGCAGTTTATCTGGCGACAGCACCAAAAAGCGATGCCGTTTATCTGGCTCTGAAAAGAGTGGCTAAAGAGATTAAAAGCACCGGCAATCAGCCGGTCCCCCTGCAGGTGCGTAACGCTCCGACCGGTCTGATGAAAGAGTTGGGCTATGGTCGCGACTATGTTAATCCGCATCGTGATGTTTTGAATCCAGCGTTAATTAAAGCTTTGCCCGAAAAACTTGTCGAATCATCCTTCTATCGGCCTACCGAGAATGGTTATGAGTTGACCATTCGCCAGCGTTTGGCCGAAAGAGAGAGGTTGCGCCGCCAAGGCTTATCTGGAATCGGGTCTGGCCGGCGCAAAGATGAGTGAACTCGAGGAGAAGCTTAAAGTTTTACCTGATCACCCCGGGGTCTATCTGATGTTGGCTGGGGGTGGGAAAATACTCTATATTGGTAAGGCGATTTCGCTGCGCAAAAGGGTACGTTCCTATTTCAGCGGACGCCCGGATCGCGCCAAAACTGCACTATTAGTGACAAAGGTTAAAGATGTCGAAGTGATTCTCACGGCAAGTGAGATCGAAGCCTTGCTCCTTGAAAATAACCTTATAAAAAAGCATCGTCCGCCCTTTAATGTTGAATTAAAAGATGATAAGAACTATCCTTACGTCCGTCTTGATCGTAAACAGACTTTTCCCCGATTCGAAGTAGTCCGGCGGCGCCGGGCCGATGGGGCTCGTTATTTTGGCCCTTTTCCTGCGGTCAGCGCCCTGCGGGCGACTTTAGGGGTTTTGAATCGACATTTTCGCCTCCGACGCTGTCGGGGTGAACGTTTCGCGAATCGAGTACGGCCCTGTCTCAACTATCAGATGAATCTCTGTTCTGCGCCCTGTTGTGCAAAGGTGACAGCGGTCGAGTATAAGCGTTTAATCAGCGAAGCCGCCTTGATTCTGGGCGGGCGTGGTCGGCCGGTTTTAAAAAGTCTTGAGCGGCGGATGCTAAAGGCGGCCGCAGAGCTCGATTTTGAGGTGGCGGCGAGATTACGGGATGCGCTGCTAGACCTCAAGCTGGTTCTGGAAAACCAGACTATCGATGCCGGGCGGGATGAGGATCTTGATGTTTTGGGGCTTGCTTCAAACCCGGATGGCGCTTGTGTGCTCTATCTTTTGACAATCAGGCGAGGCCATGTAGTGGGTGGACGGCCCTTCTCTTTTTTCGAGTATGGTGGCTGCCAAGAGGAGTTGCCGGGAGCCTTTCTGCAACGTCATTACGGTGAGACCGGAGCCGGTGATCGACCTCCCCCGGTGATCGTTGTGCCGGAGCTTGGCGAGGCGTCGCTGGTTCTTGAATCCTGGCTTAGTCAGATCCGGGGCTTGCGGGTTCAGCTTTTGATCCCGAGCCGGGGCCGGCGTTTGCAGCTGTTAGGCCTGGCCCATAAAAATGCCGAAGATTATCTGGCCCGGCAGGATGCGGTTGCTGATTTTCCCAGTCTGGCTTTGTCGGAGCTTGCCCGAGCCTGTAACTTTAAGGCGTTGCCGGAAGTGATTGAAGGGGTCGATATCTCCAATCTGCAAGAGGATGGGGTGGTCGCTTCCCTGGTCTGTTTTCGTGAGGCTCAGGCGAGTAAAAGTGAGTACCGTCATTATCGTCTCGATGATGTTGCACCCGATGATTTTGCCCGGATGGCCGAGGTCGTAAGGCGTCGTTTTACCGGGGCAGATTGTCGACCGCATCCTGACCTGTTGCTTCTTGATGGGGGGCGGCCTCAGCTTATGGCCGTCGAGCGGGTTTTGCGAGAACTTGGTATCGAAGTGCCGCTGGTTGCGGTAGCTAAAGGTCGTGATGAGCGTGGGCGTAAAGATGCCAAGATTCCAGACAGTTTCTACCAGTCTTCTCGCAAAGATGCTTTGTCATTTAAAACCCACTCTCCCGGAGCCCGACTTTTGCAACAGGTTCGGGATGAAGCGCACCGTTTTGCGCTTAACTATCATCGTCTGGTGCGTAAAAGAGAGCGTGAGACAATACTGCTTGAGATTGAGGGGATTGGTAAAACTCGGGCGTTTCGGCTCTTAAAAGTTTTTGGCAGCCTTGAAAAAATTATTCCGGCAACTCCTGAAGAGTTGGTTGAGCAGGTAGGGCTGCCTTTTCCGGTGGCATGTAACGTATGTGATTTTTTTATAAAGGAGAAAAAGTAATGATAAGAAAGATAATGGTTACCGGAGCCTGCAGTAATCTGGGCCGTTCAGTTGTGCAGTTGCTTGAAATTCAAGCCGAGATTGAGGTGATAGCCTTGAATCAGGATGAACTTGATATCCTGGATGAGGAGAAGGTGGTCGCGACGGTTGAGCGTTTGCAGCCCTCGACGATTATTAACTGTGCTGGCTTTAATGATGTCGTGGCTGGTGAAAGTCGTCTGGCAACCAAGCTTGCGGTTAATGCACGAGGGCTCTGTAACCTGGCCCGGACATCGGCAAAATTCAAGGTATACCTCTGTTCGTTCAGCAGTAAATATGTCTTTAATGGCAAAAAGAGCGAGCCCTATGGCGAAGATGAAGATAAATGGCCAGTGAATCAGTATGGGGGGTCCAAACAGGGTGGCGAAGAAATGGTTACCAACCAGTTAGAGAACTATCTGATCATTCGCAGTGATCTGCTTTATGGCGGGGGCGGCGAAGATATGGTCAGTCGTATAAAAGAGGAGTTGGGAGCCGGCCGTTATTTGGCTGTCAGCGACGATTTTTTTATTGCTCCGACCTATGTTGGAGACCTTGCTGCGGCGACAGTGGCTCTGGTCTCTGAGTGGGCTGCCGGGATCTATCATTACACCAATGACGCGGGTAATGGCATCAGTTGTTATGAATTTGCTAAGGCGGTTGCCGAGCACGCCGGGCTTGACGCGACTCTTTTAAAGGCGACTCCTATGAGTGAGGTCGATTTCGGCGGCCCTTTGAACCTCCCAGAACGAGCTATTTTGGGGCTCGAAAAATTCAGAAAAATATTTCCCTCTTTGATTCGTCCCTGGCAGGAGGCTTTGGCATCTTACATGGGTTGAGCTCAATAGATCTCCGGGCGCCGGTCTTTGAAGCAGGCCATAGTCTGGCGTACTTCGGCGATTTTGGCTAAGTTGATCGTCGCACTAAAGACACCTTGGCGTTGCGGTGTTTTTAAGGTGGTTTCGCCCCAGGGGTCGATGATCGCAGAGTTGCCGGGGTAACTATATTCCTGGCTCTGGCCAATGCGGTTGCAGGCGGCCACAAAGAGCTGATTTTCAATGGCCCGGACTTTCAGCAGGGCCCGCCAGTGGGCCGTGCGGGGGCGCGGCCACTGGGCGCAGACCAGTAGAATTTGGGCTCCCTGTAGAGCGAGGGTGCGGCTGAGTTCGGGGAAGCGGATATCGTAGCAGGTCATGAGCCCGACCTCTATTCCGTAAATTTTGACCAGGCATGGTTTCTGGCCGGGAGAAAAATGTCGATCTTCATCCATCAGCGAGAAGAGATGGATTTTGCGGTATGCAGCAATCTGGTCGCCGTCGGGGTTGGTGAGGAAAAAGGTGTTGTAGAAATTGCCGTTCTCCTCTTCGACCAGGCTGCCGCCGACGTAGGCCCGCTTTGCTCTGGCGATTTTTGCCAGATGTTCGAGCATGGCGGGGGTTGTGGTCGACATCTGTGGGAGATTTTTAAAGTCGTAGCCGCTGCTCCAGAGTTCCGGCAGGATGATGATGTCAGATGTTTCGCTGATTGGGGCCAGAAGTCTTTTGATCCGGCTCAGGTTTTTCTTAGGGCTGCCTAAGGTGACGTTCATCTGGACCAAAGTTATGTTGACCTGCTCTCTCTTCATGGTGGGGCTCTCGATTAGGTTTGGCTGCAGTTTGCTTGGTTGCTTAAGGTTTCAGTATACTATATTATAATAATGTAAGGCAAGTTTGAGAAGTAAAAAATTGGAGGATAACTATGAAAGTCAAGGTTTATCGAAAATTTGTCAATACCAGTAATCGTTTGCGCGTGTTGTTGCGGCCTATGACGGCTGGCGATCAGGATGCAGTTAAGGAGATGTTCTGCCAGCAAGCCAGCGCTGAAGATGTGTGTTTTCTGAAGGAGGATATTCGTGATCCGGAGCTGATCGCAACTTGGTTTGCCAATCTCGATTATGAACGAGTCGTGCCTTTGATGGCTCTGCATGGGGAGCGTCTGGTTGGCGACGCAACCCTGCATCGTCGCAGCGGTGCCGGACGCCATATTGGCGAACTGCGCATCTTTCTGACGAAAGAGTTTCGTGGGGTCGGTCTCGGGATGCAGCTCCTTAAAGAGTTGATTGAGATAGGCCGCGAGATGGGGCTGCATATGTTGGTCGCTGAGGTCGTGTCGGCGGAGCTGTCTGTGGTGAAGGCCTTTCGCAAGCTTGGCTTTGTGCGCCATGCCGAGTTTGATGACTATTTTATTGATACTGAAGACCACCTGCATGATGTATCAATAATGGTTTTGCCGCTGGCGGCCCGCAAAGAGTATCTTTTTTAGTTGTCGAAAAAAATGCAGGAAGAGGTCTTTGTTTGCTATGAATGCTTATAGTGAAGAAGCGTTGCGGGAGCGTTTGACGCGGGTCTTGGCCCAAAATATGGAGGCTTTGATAGAAGCGACGGTGGTCGCTGTACGTAGCAAGATTGATGAATATAAAGAACGGCCTGCAGCGGAACTGGCTGCCAGTGTGCGGCTCTGCTACCACGCCTATCTAGATTTTCTGAAATCGGGATCATTTGCTTCGCTGACCGACTATATTGGTGAGATGGCTCAACGCCGCAGTGATGAACAGGTTCGTATCTCGGCGATTCAGGGAGTTTTTTTGACCTTCAGGGAAGTTGTGATGCCGGTTTTACGAGCCGAGTTCAAGGGTGGTTACGAAGAACTTATTGCCGCTTTTAACTCGATACTGGAAGCCGAAAGCCAAGCCTTGAGAGTTTTTGCCGATATCTATCAAGATGCTTTTACAGCTCGTTTGCGTCAGGCCAATGTCTCTTTAGAGGAGAAAAATCGAGACCTCGAATCTCTCTCGAACAGTCTTGATCTTAAGGTAAATGAAACGACATTGGCCCTGCAACAAAGTCGCGATTTTATGGAGGAGATTTTAGAGAGTCTGGTCTCCGGGATTATTGTTATTGATTGTGAATATACGATTAAGATGTTTAGCCGGTCAATGGAGCGACTCAGTGATCTGCGGCGAGAAGATGTGCTGGGGTGTCAGGTCGATCAAGTTTTTGCCTCGCAAATTGAGATACCGCTATCTTTTTTTCAGCGCCAGATGGAAGATATGGGGGTTGTCGAAGGGGTTAAGATTCGTATTGAAAAAGATGATGGCCGGGCCGTTTACCGTCATATACGAGTGGAAGCCTGGCGTCAACGCGGTGGCAATCTGCAAGGCTACATTGTTATCGTAGATGATATTACCGAGCAGGAGTGTCTCCAGCATTCACTTTCCTGCTATGTCAGTCCGGCTGTGGCTGAAGGTGTTATGGTTAGTGGTGAGCCCTTACGATTGACCGGGCAGCGTATGGAGGTGGTTGTTCTTTTTGCTGACCTGCGTGGTTTCTCAACCTCAGCGACGGGGCTTGAACCGGAGCTAGTGGTCGATTTGCTGAACTCCTATCTCGGGGTTATGGTTGATGTTATCCTGCGTTTTTCTGGTACCTTGGATAAATTTATTGGTGATGGCGTGATGGCTCTGTTTGGGGCCCCGGCCCCATTGCCGGATGCAGCTGAAAAAGCCGTGAGCTGTGCCGTTGAGATGCAGGAAGAGATTGGTCGTCTTAACCGTCAGCGTCATCGAGATGGTGAACCGCATCTCCATCTTGGTATCGGTGTTAGTTGTGGAGAGGCTATTGTCGGCAATATCGGTTCACCCGTGCGCATGGATTTTACGGCAATCGGGGAGACCGTCAACCTGGCAGCTCGACTGCAAGAGATATCTCGCGGTGGTGAGATTTTAGTCGGTGAAAAAGTATATCAAGGCGTGCGTGACCATTTTCAGATTCGAGCTCTGGCTCCGGGAGTGGTTAAGGGGGTTGGCGGAAGAGTTTCGATCTATGTAGTTGAGGGTTATAAATTTTGATGAAACGAGGCTCGGGTTGGGTGTGTTTTTGCAGGATAAAAGTTTTTGTTAAATATTGATTAAGAAAGCTCTTGACAAAAAAAAGGGGCAGGGGTATAAAGCGCCTCCTTCGCAACTGAGGGGCTTTTTAGCCTCGTAATTGTCGCGGAGAAAGTTCTCTGAAAAAAGAAAAAATTCTGTTGCTGAGCCGATAAAGCGCTTGACAAAGATGTGGCGTGAGCGTATAAGCGCTCTCCTCTAACCGACGGTATCCGCGGTCAAGGGTAACGCATCAAGTTAGTGGATAATGCTCAAATAAAAACTTGACAAAAGTTTGCAGACAGAATTAGAATAACGACCCTTTCCCGAATTATAAGAGGGGTTTGTGGTAAGAATAAAGAAATCGATCTTTGAAAACTGAATAGGATTAATTGTACAGCAGTTTCGAGCGAAACACATGCAAGAAAGCGCAATGAAATTGCGTTAGAATTATACAGGTTAAACTGAAGAGTTTGATCCTGGC
>Ga0307990_1000531_pt1 | contig 33666 bp, 33 predicted proteins | sample EllFjometagen129_FD_203168 | JGI IMG/M metagenome (GOLD analysis project Ga0307990, IMG submission 203168) | Marine microbial communities from Ellis Fjord, Antarctic Ocean - #129 | ecosystem: Environmental > Aquatic > Marine > Unclassified | place: Southern Ocean | collected 2014-10-08
TTCAATGGCTACCTTGGCCTTAAAGGCCGCTGAAAATGTTCTTCTTTTTTCTTTCATATTTGCACTGGTAAAATTAGTGTTTTCTCACCTTAACCTGTGGTCTAAATAACGGGGAGTATTATAGACATCACCGAACGAAAAATTGCTGAACAAAAAATATTTGAAACCCAAACATATTTATCAAAGGCACAAGAGATAGGTAAATTAGGTACATGGAGACTTGATATTCAGGAAAATAATTTATTCTGGACAGATGAAAATTATAAGGTATTCGGATTGAAACCTGGAACCCCCTTAACTTATGAGATATTTTTAAATCGTGTTCATCCTGACGACAGAGAATTTGTGAATCGGGAATGGACATCAAAAATGATGACCAATAATTATGATATTGAACATCGCCTATTGATTGATGGGAAAGTTAAATGGGTGCGTGAGAAAGCAGAAATTACCTTCAATAATAAAGGAGAACCTGTGGAAGCAATCGGGTTTGCCCAGGACATTACAGAACGCAAACTTGCCTCTGAGAAATTAAAAGAAAGTGAGGAAAGATTTGACTTGGCTGTAAAAGGATCGAACGATGCAATTTGGGATTGGGATAATATGGAAAGTGATGAATACTGGTGGTCCGATCGCTTATATGAAATATTAGGCTACAAACCCGGTGAAGTGGAAGCCCGGGTTTCGAACTGGCTAAAGTGGATGCATCCCGATGATTCTAATTCTGTTATGGAAGTTTTAAATAAACATTTCGAGAAAAACCTACCTTACCAGGTTGAATTCAGGGTACAAAAAAAAGGTGGTGATTATATCTGGGTCGCTATTAGAGGGGAATCGGTTCGGGATGAAAATGGAAAGCCTGTTCGGATGGCCGGATCATTCTCTGATATTACAGATCGTAAACGGGCAGAGGAAAAAATTAAAAAACTAAACGAAGAACTGGAGAATCGTGTAGTAGAACGAACCGATGAACTCACACGCAGCCAGACGGCACTACTGAACCTTGTTGATGATTTAAACGAAAAATCGTTGCAACTGGAACAAAGCGCCCACATGCTGGAAACAAAAAATAAAGAACTTGAAACATTTACCTATTCTGTATCGCACGACCTGAAAGCTCCCCTGCGCGGAATTGATGGCTACAGCAAATTGTTGCAGGATTCGTATAAAAACCAATTTGACGGGGAGGCAAACACGTTCCTTACAAATATAAGGGAATCGGCCCTTAAAATGAACGAATTGATCAACGACCTGCTTGAGTACTCACGACTTGAGCGAAGCCAAAAGACTGTAGAGAAAATAAAAATAAAACATTTGATCCAATCTATAGTTTCAATTTATAGGAAAGAACTGGATGCCGGTAATTTTGATTTGAAAATAAATTTCGATGAAATAGAAATTGAAACAGATTCGAAAGGATTATCTATCGCGCTGCGAAATCTTATCGAAAATTCGATTAAATTTACCACCGGAAAGTTAAATCCTACAATTATAATTAACATGGAAGAGGATCAAAAAACCTGGATTCTATCTGTTAATGACAATGGGATTGGTTTTGATATGAAATACCATCAGAAAATATTCGACATCTTTCAAAGATTGCACCGGGTCGAGGATTTCCCCGGAACCGGTATAGGCCTTGCCATGGTTAATAAGGCCATGCAGCAAATGAATGGAAAAGCCCGGGCTATAAGTTCTCCGGGCAATGGAGCAACCTTTTATTTAGAAGTACCTAAAACAATTTAATATGCTTATTGATAATAGAATTAATCCAATTTTACTGGTCGAGGATAATCCCCTCGACCTCGATCTCACATTACGTGCATTCGCCACAAGAAACCTTACCAACCCAATTCAAACAGCCCGCGATGGGGAAGAAGCTTTGAAGTATATCGAAAAATGGGAAAACGGAGAACCCATTCCCATTGTTATTCTGCTCGACCTCAATATGCCAAAAATAAGTGGATTGGAGGTTCTTAAAGAAATTAAAACACATCCTAAATACAAAACTATTCCCATTGTAATTTTAACAACCTCTTCCGAATCGTCTGATATTAAAACGGCCTACCAATTGGGTGCTAATTCATACATCGTTAAGCCCGTTGATTTTGAGAAATTTATAGAAGTAGCAGGCCACATCGAATTGTATTGGAGAGTTTTGAACAAACCGGTATAAAGTTTAGTTTTATATAAAAACCTTAAAATATAGATTATGAAAATTTTACTTCTCGAAGATAATGCGGCAGATGCTGATTTAGCCAAAAGAGGACTTATCACATCAATCCCTGATTGCGAAATTGATATCGCCCCAACAATAAATGATGCCCGGGAAATAATTGCGCGGAAAAAACAATATGATGTTGCGCTTCTCGATATGAAATTACCTGATGGAATTGGTATGGAACTGCTTATCGAAATCAGGCATACGAACCTGAACATGGCGGTAATAATCCTTACCGGTTCGGGCGATGAAGATATTGCCGTTTCTGCATTAAAAGCCGGTGCCAACGACTATGTGGTAAAACGACATGGATATATTTCCAAATTGCCTGATATTATCAAATTTGCCATTGAAAATTTTAAGCAAAGTCAATCTCAAAAAGCCCGGGTTATTGATGTATTGTATGTTGAACATCATTCACAGGATATTGATCTTACCATCAGGCATTTGAAAAAATACGCTCCCCATATTCATGTTGATGCTGTATTAACGGCAGAGGAAGCAATATTAAGATTACGCAATCTAAACGAAGAAACGCTAAAGCATAAGGTTTTGATGATGGACTATAGATTACCCGGAATTAATGCCATCGAACTTATCAAGATTATCAGGCAAGAGCTTAGGCTTTCTCTTCCAATAATATTAGTTACCGGACAGGGAAATGAAGAAGTTGCTGTACAAGCACTTAAAATTGGAGCCACAGATTATCTTACAAAAAATGATAATTATCTTTATCGACTTCCCTCTTTAATTAGCAGCACAACCCAGCAATTTGAGTTGGCTCAAAAGCAGGTAGCCCTGGCCGAAAGCGAATCAAAATACAGATTATTGGCCGAAAACTCCGGTGATGTAATTTTTACCCTTGATATGGATTTAAACTATACTTATGTAAGCCCTGCCGTAAAAACAATGAGAGGCTTTGAACCGGAAGAGGTGTTAAACCAAAATATGATAGAAGTATTAACACCTGATCCCTACAAAAAGGTAAAAAAATTACTATCGAATTTCCTTTCTGTCAGCACCGACCCAACACTTTCCTATCCTGAACAAGTTCTTTTAGAACTTGAAATGATTAGAAAGGACAAATCAACACTATGGACTGAGGTTAAAGCATCACTAATAAAGGATGATGATGGTAAGCCAATAGGGATGCTTGGTGCATCAAGGGATATCTCGAAGCGGAAATTTGCTACGGATGAACTCAGGAAGTTATCCCGGGCAATTGAGCAAAGCCCGGCTTCGGTCATCATTACCAACCTGAAGGGTAATATTGAATATGTAAATCCAAAGTTTACACAACTTACAGGATATCTTAATTCGGACGTGCGGGGCAAAAATCCTCGTATTCTAAAATCCGGACATACTACAAAAGAAGAATATGATGTGCTTTGGAAAACGATAATTTCCGGAAATGAATGGAGAGGTGAGTTTTTGAATAAACATAAGGATTGATCTACATATTGGGAGCAAGCCACTATTTCGCCCATTAAAAATGCAAATGGTGAAATCACCCATTTTTTGGCTGTCAAGGAAGATATGACGGAAAGAAAAAAAATGACCGAAGAATTGATTATAGCCAAAGATAAAGCCGAAGAAAGCGACCGACTAAAAACCGCTTTCCTGCATAATATTTCCCACGAAATTCGTACACCAATGAATGCCATAGTTGGCTTTTCCGAATTTCTTAACAACCCCGATTTACTTCCTGAGAACCGTAAAAAATATACCGATATAGTAGTTCAAAGCAGTAAGCAGTTACTTTCGATAATTACCGATATTGTAAGTATTTCCACCATTGAGGCAGGACAGGAGAAAATTGTTGAAAATGAAACGAACCTCAACGCAGTTTGCAAGCTATTGCTCGAACAATTTTTATCGAAAGCAGAAAAGCGGAACATCGGTCTTGCCTTAAAAACCGCTCTACCCGATGATGAAGCGCTTGTAATTACTGATGAGATAAAACTAACCCAGGTACTTTCAAACCTTATTGGCAATGCGCTTAAATTTACCGAACATGGCAGGGTTGAATTTGGGTATGCTCTAAAAGAACACAACCTCGAATTCTACATCGAAGATACAGGTATTGGCATCCCGGCAGAAATGCATGAAACCATTTTTCAACGTTTCCGGCAGGTCGAAATTTCTACTTCACGTCAATTTGGAGGCTCTGGCTTAGGCTTGTCAATATCCAAAGCTTATGTTGAATTGTTGGGAGGTAAAATGTGGTTAAAATCTGAACCGGAAAACCTGCCTGCAGACCCGCTTCGCCAGAGCTACAGCGAGGCAAGCAAGGCCGGGGGCTCAACATTCTATTTTACCATTCCATACAAAAAAGTAATTCAAGAGTTAAAAGAAGTGCCAGCAAGCATTAATGAAGTTAAAATTGAGAGCCAACAAGCTAAATCAATTCTCGTTGCCGAAGATGAGGATTTCAATTTTTTATTAATCGAAACATTGCTGTCGGGTGTAAATTATAAAATTACCAGGGCGGTAAATGGTCGTGAGGCAGTTAAAATATGCAAAGCAAATCCAGATATTGATTTGGTGTTGATGGATATAAAAATGCCGGTAATGGATGGCTACGAAGCTACGAGGCAAATCCTGGAGTTCCGCCCCCACCTTTCAATAATTGCACAAACCGCGTATTCAACAGAAGCCGATAAACAAAGAGCACTCAACTGCGGTTGTTGCGCTTTTATATGCAAACCTTTTAAAGCCAAAACCTTGCGATCTATGATTAGTGATTACCTTTTGAAATGAGACTAATAAAAGCAGTACATTTTGGGTATATACTTAACTTTTTGGCAGAAAAAGGGTAATTTAAGTTTTGTATAATTAATAATAGCCCCATGAAAGATATTATTGAAACCATACAGCTTGAAAATAAGAACAGTACATTTTTGATTGATTTGGTTAGGCATAGTAGTGGGCGGTTTTATGTAGAAATTCTTCAAATTCTTCAAACAAATGGAAAACAAACTATTCGGCAACATATTAAAATCAATCCTTCATTGTTGCCTGAAATAATTGTTGCGCTTCAAGAATTCATGAAAACTGTGCCAAAGGATCAGTTAGTGAAAAAGAAAAAAAAGGAAATGAAAGGCTTTTTGTAATATAAACTTCATTCTACAAGGTCTATAATTCCAGATTTCTAAGGTGTCTCATTGTTTCTCTTTCCACTCGATCAAAATTAGGTAAATCTTTTATCTGATTTTTCATAGATGTTTGCCATCGACCTTTGTATTGGGGCAATCGTTGCACTATTTTTTTATAAAAATTATTGGCATTCAATCCTTTGTTTTCGCATTTAGATCTAAATTCGTTGACATAAAAGCCAACATCCATTCCATGAACTTCCAGAATGTACCAAATGTCATAAAAATCCCGTGCTTGCATACGCTACATAACTGAACGCATTTTTTCAACTAAAGCTTCTTCAAGAGGATAACAAAGTAGTTGATGTTCTTCTTGATCTGAATAATCTAAAAATACGTTTTTTAGTATTGGTTTAAATTCCAATTTTTCTGTTCTGGCAATGTCAACTTTCGCCTTCTTGTTTGCACCTAATCCTCCAAGTGGACCAACATAGTTGATATAGAAATTTATACCGCCATCATCATGCTCATTTTCATCTATAATCGTTAGTGGGATATTTGCTTCTTCTTGGATGAATTCGAAAGTTTCTGAAAACCAATTAAAAATCTGTTCATTCGAAATTAAATTGTCCAGTAAGGTAAAATCAAGGTCTTCAGAGAATCTGTAGTCTTCAAAATATACTTTTTTCAACACTGTTCCACCTTTAAAAACAATTGCTTTTGAAAGACGATCGTTCTGTGCAATACCCTGCAATACCCATGAAAGGATATAATCCTTTTCGATTTGTTGGTCACGCACTCCAACAGTACGAGCTTTTTGTTGTATTTCTCCGGGATTTATCATGTGTAAATAGCAGATTTAATTGTTTCTATCTCTAAATTTTGCTGTATTCTCCATCTACTAATCATTTTGCCTGTTTTTGGTAATTCAGTATCAAGCAAGACATAAGACTTCGTTTTTACTTTTTGGAGTTTTTCAATTATATCTGTTTCAATTTCAAGTGTCTCTATTAAAAATCCTAGACGCTTAATAACAGCCTGTGATTGAAATATCTTGCTATATTCCAATAATTTGTCATACTTGATTTTATCTTTCGAAAGATAAATTGCCCTTGCTATTTCTACAATTCCTCCTGAGTACTCAGGTTTAAACAGGCAATCAATAATTGTTTTTTCAAGGTCAGAGCAAATCACTTTATGAAAACTATCAATCCATATTTTTTTTGTGCCGAAAAAATGATTTTCATTGTGATAGATGAATTGAAATGATACGTCCTTTATTTTGATTGAAGATGGCCTTATTTGTTTTGAAACAACTATTTGTTCCTTCAGAGATGGTTGTGTAATTAGATTATGTATTTGCAAAGCTGAATAATAACCTATGTAATGTTGAGCATCTTTAACTAAGTTTTCTGCAATTAAATGCCAATCGGGCATGAACGTTTCTGCATCTTGCTCATAAGGAATTGTGTAATACAATCCTTTTTTTAAGCGCATTAGCAAGCCTCTTTTTGCCATATCGCTTAATAATTCTTTTATAGCACTTTCACTTGAACTCGGTAATGCTCTATCTACTTCTGAGTATTTAAAGCATTTCTTATCCTTCTCGTTAAAATAAGATAAAAGTTCGTTGGATTGTTTTGAAATATATTTATGTCTCATAGTTATAAAGTCAGCTTTAACCTGACTGCAATGATACAAATAATTCAATTCATTTTTTCATAATCTTTAATTATTTATCTTTAGAATCAATTTAGTCAGTTTTAACCTGACCATTCAGATACAAATGATTTTCTGTGTAATTAAACCACCAAAACACAAGCTAACTATTTCGCCGCCGGATACTTGAACTTAGCCTGCCATACATTCGGCAGCAAATGTATCTTTGCACCCAATTTTTAATTTTAAATAAATGGGGAAGAGAAAACCAATACCTGAATTCGAAAACGTTGAAATTCTTGATGCAGGCTCAGAAGGCAAAGCTGTGGCAAGAATCGACAATTATGTAATCTTCGTTCCTTACGTTGTTCCCGGCGACATCATCGATATCAGGGTAGTTAAGCGCCGAAAAAAATACCTCGAAGGCAAGGCCATTAAACTTCGCAAAGCTTCACCAATGCGTATAGAGCCCCGTTGCGAACATTTTGGAATATGTGGTGGATGCAAATGGCAAAACCTGGCTTATAACGATCAGCTTAAATTCAAGCAAAAACAAGTTATCGATAATTTTGAACGCATCGGTAAACTTGAAATACCCGAAATACTCCCGATAATTGGTTCGGCACAGCAATATTATTATCGCAATAAGCTGGAGTTTACTTTTTCGAATAAAAGGTGGCTTACCGAGGAAGAACTTCAACAGGACGAAGATGTGAAAATGAACGGCCTGGGCTTTCACCTGCCGGGGATGTTCGACCGTATTATCGACCTTAACAATTGCTACCTGCAAGCCGAACCCTCAAATTCGATCAGGCTGGCACTCCACGACTTTGCCATGAGCCAGGCTTACACTTATTACGACAGCCGCCAACACAAAGGTTTTCTGCGCAATGTCATCATACGCAATTCAACCCTCGGCGACCTGATGGTAATCATGATTTTTGGAGAAAACATCCCCGGTGAAATTAACAAAATGCTAAACTTTATTGAGGATAAATTCCCTGAAATCACATCGCTGAATTACGTAATCAACACAAAACAAAACGATTCGATAAACGACCTGCCTGTTCATCACCAAAGTGGAAATAAATTTATCACCGAACAAATGGAAGACCTTAAATTCAGGGTTGGGCCGCAGTCGTTTTACCAAACCAACTCGGAGCAGGCCTACCAGCTCTATAAAGTTGCACGCGATTTTGCCGATTTACAAGGCAGTGAAACGGTTTACGATTTATATTGTGGAACAGGTACCATCGCCAACTTTATTGCTAAAAAAGCAGCACGAGTGGTTGGCATTGAATATGTTGAATCGGCCATTACCGATGCTTACGCTAATTCGAAACTAAACGGCCACGACAATACCAGTTTTTTCGCGGGTGATATGGCCAAAGTTCTGAACCAGGATTTTTTTGAAACCAATGGCAAACCTGATGTTGTGGTCACCGACCCGCCAAGAGCCGGCATGCACACCAAGGTTATTGAACAGTTGCTTGTCGCCGAACCAGAGAAAATTGTTTATGTAAGCTGCAATCCTGCAACCCAGGCTCGTGATATAGCCCTAATGACAGAAAAATACAAACTCGTGAAAATTCAGCCGGTAGATATGTTTCCGCAAACCCATCACGTTGAAAATGTGAGCCTGCTACTTAGGAAACACGAAAATATTTAGACAGCGATTCTACAAGGGCATCTATATCTGCATTCTCGCCTTTAATTTCAAGTTTGGCTTGCTTGTAGAACTTTTCGCGCATCAGCATGTCCTCGTCAATGCGCTTTACCAGAGATTCATCATCAAGCGAAAAAGTTCTGGGGCGTGGTCGTTTAGCATTTTTTAATCTAATAAAAAGGGACTTTGGATGCATACGGATGTAAACTGAAACGTCGTGTTCGTTGATCAGTTCCATATTATTGTTGAAGCATGGCGTGCCGCCTCCTGTTGATATCACATAGTTTTCAAGATCGAAGGTTTTCTCCAGCAATTTGGTTTCAATCCCGCGAAAAGCGGCCTCATCGTATTTAGCAAAAAAATTCATGACACTGATTTTATAGGTCTCCTCGAAATAGTAATCAAGATCAAGTTGGGCAAAATTAAGCTTATGGGCAAGTAGTTTGCCAATGGTCGATTTGCCGCTTCCCATGTATCCAACGAGATAAATATTCATTTTCCTGCTTTAAATTGCAAAAGTAGCAATATCAACGGCAAGCATTATTTAAAAATGGTAACGCTATCTTTTTAATCATCTTTAAACTCATTTACAAGTAAGTTGGCGTTTTTTTTTAATTTTGCCGATCATTTTAACAATCGTATGTATTTGATTAAAAATATCATCTTACTTATTGCCATTGCCCTGTTTGTATCAGGATGCAGCAACTCTCCTGACAACAAGGGTAATATTCCAGCCGATGTTGTGAACAATCCAAACACAGCATCAGGCCGGGAATCGACCAAAGGTACACCACGAATAAGTTTCGAAAGTGTTGTGCATGATTTTGGAAGAGTTATCGAAGGCGAAAAAATAACCTATGCTTTTAAGTTTTCAAACTCGGGAAACAGTAACCTTCTTATTACAGGCGTTACATCAACCTGTGGTTGTACCGTGCCTGAATTTACAAAAGACCCGCTGAACCCAGGCGAAAAAGGCACAATAAAAGTTACTTTCGACAGCAGCAAGCGCAAAGGCTTTCAGAATAAAGTAGTAACTGTTGTCAGCAACACCATTCCGAGCACCACCGAACTAAAAATTAAAGCAATGGTGGTGGTGCCCGAAAAATTTTAGAAACATTAAAATTATAAACATATTAATTTGGAAAAAGCATGTTATTAAACTCAATTCTACTTATGACTCCCGGCGAGGGAGAAGGAGGCACAGGCACATTCATGATTATGATGGTGTTGATGATCGTGGTATTTTATTTTTTTATGATCAGGCCTCAAATGAAAAAAAGCAAAGATCAAAAATCATTCAGAGAAAGCCTTAAAAAAGGCGACCGCGTGGTAACCATCGGCGGTATTCACGGGAAAGTTCTGGAAGTAAAAGAAACCACCATGATTATCGAAACCGAAGGACAAGGGCGTTTAAAAATCGAAAAAAGCGCAGCCAATGCCGATAGTTCGGCGATGCTCAACGATCAACAGAAATAATACAATAAAATCAATTTAATAAGTTTTAATTCTTCCCACTAAATTTGTTTTAATACCATTCTTTAAAACTCCATGTTGATTATTAAAATCAGGATGGAGTTTTTTTTTATAGTTAACGAGGGTTTTTAATACATTTGCAAGTAACAAAAGTTACGATCCTGATTGGTTGACAAATGAGCATATTAAAATTTATTCTGGGAAAAAATAATGAGGAGTACAGATACAAAACAACTGTCTTCCTTATTTGTCTTGCCATTTCTGCAACGGTTTGGATGCTCATCAAATTATCTGACCAATACACCACCGATATTACCATACCCATTATTTATAGCGACATTCCCGAAGGGAAAATACTTGTTAACAAGGTGGACACCATACTTAAAATCAGGTTAACTGACCGTGGATTTGCACTGGTATGGGTAAAATATTTTAAAAAGAAAGACCCGCTATCCATTGATCTGAAAGGCATCAGACTTCAACAACAGATGCATCAGTATGTTGCAATGGTTGGCACAGAAGCCTGGTCAAAAAGCTTTCTTGACCAATACAACCTTATTGGTAAGGTTGATAACATAGACCCTGACACCTTAGCATTTTACTTTGAGGAGCGCTACACAAAAAAAATTCCTGTAAAAGTAAATGTAACGCTCAACTTCAGCAAGCAGTTTTTTGCTTACGATTCGCTGGTGGTAAGGCCGGATTCGGTTATAGTGAGTGGCTTATACCAATCCATCAACGAAATTGATTTTGTAGAAACAGTACCTTTCACATTCACCGACCTCAACAAATCGATCGATAAGAATATCCGGATCAAACCCCCGTTAAATTATCAAGAAATTAAGCTTGACCCTGCAACGGTAAACCTTACACTGACTGTAGAAAAATTTACTGAATCGCAAATTGAAATTCCAATAAACAAAGTAAACCAGCCCGCCGGAATACGGATAAAAATATTCCCCGAAAAGTTAATCGTAAAATATTTAATCGCATTGAAGGATTTTAAAAAAATTAATCCTGATATGTTCGTGTGCAACGTTGACCTGTCGCAAATATTCGATGGCAACAACAACAAGCCGGACGTAAGCCTAAAAACATTCCCATCATACATAAGAATAGTGAGCATTGAACCTGCCGAAGTTGACTTTTTAGTTTTGAAATAAGGATGCTAAAAGTCGGCCTCACCGGAAATATCGGCAGCGGGAAAAGCCTCATTGCCAAAATATTTGAAAACCTTCAAATACCAGTTTTTAATGCAGATAATGAAGCAAAAAAAATACTGGATAGTCCAAAAGTTATCCGGGAGATAAAAAGACTGTTTGGGCATAAAATCAGTTCAGGAAACAGCGTGGATAGAAAAGCACTGGCACAAATAGTTTTTAATGACCAGTCGAGTCTTGATCAGTTAAACAGCATTATCCATCCTGCCGTTCGTAGCAATTTCGCAACCTGGGCTGAACAACAAACAGCTTCACCTTATGTAATTTACGAAGCAGCCATCCTTATCGAATCGGGTCATTATTTAAGCCTGGATAAAATTATCCTGGTTACAGCCCCGGAGGAACTCAGGATTAAAAGGGTGATGCAAAGAGATACAGCTACCAAAGCAATGGTTCAACAGCGGATGGCCAACCAGTGGCCTGAGGAAAAGAAAATAAAACACGCTGATTTCGTTATAAAAAACGATGAAAGCGAATTACTGATTCCACAGGTTTTGAAAATTCATGATGTATTATTTTAACCAGGCAGCTTCAAGGCAAGCATTGGCTCTTGGGGCTTTGTTCCAAATATTTTATTGGGATGATTGCGATTAGCCTGGCTTACGCTGCCCAGCTCCTGCCCATTTCTTCCAGGCGTTGTAAATGTTCAACTACTTTGCTGCAAGTCTGTTCAAAAATTGATTGAATATAACTGTTTGGCAAATCAGGGTTTAAGGTTTGTTTTACAAACTTCAATACTGTAAGCCTGGCCACTTCATCTTTGTACCAATCAGTAACCAATATTTTGTCTTTTTCTTCTTTCAATCTTTGTAACAAACCTTTTGCAGCCAATCGAAATAATGGCCATAATCACCACGGAAAGCACCTACTTTAGTTTCGACTGCATTGCTCAAAATATTTACCGCGTTGTAAACAAATAGCTGTGGTATTTCTTTATAATAGGTTTGTAAATTATGGTCGTAGGCATTTTTTACTTCAACATTCGAGTTTTTTAGTTCGATAAAAACAAGCGGAATTCCATTGATGTAGATAATTAAATCGGGACGGCGAAATTTGGGCATGCCTTGAATCCAAAGCTGCGAAACCACCAAAAACTCATTGGCCTTCGGATTATTAAAATCGATGAATTTTATTTTTTTGAGGATTTATTTTTTGAAGCCAATTTTTTCACCTCCTGATTTAAATCTTCCAGTGCCTTTATATCTTCGGCTTCCAATCGTGCTTTATCATATTTCTCAAATTCTTTTTGTGCAATTTCAAGTGCCAGTTGATGCGAAATTTTTCCGGCATGTTCCAATATCTCGTTTTCGTTTATGGTGAGAATATCGTTCAGCTTTTTAATCCAGTCGGCCATATACATTACTTTTTTCCGGTGTGCCTGGTTTTCAGCAAAGGCAAGAAATTGTTCCACCAGCAAATTTAGCTGGCTTATTTCTTCTTCATTCAGGTAGTTTTTGGCTATAGCCACATCGGTTTTTCTAATTTTCGCCCCCTGCCATGAAGTTAGCCCCATATTTTTTTCGTGGGCTAAGGTGCGTTTTGCAATGAGTTCGGCTGCCGTATGCTGATGAATAGCCCAATGCAATTTGTTTTGGATGGTGGCAAAAAACTTTTTTGATAGTTCGGTTTGTGCGTCATAGTCGATGCTTAGGGTAAAAATATCTTTTACTTTCTGATAAAAAATGCGCTCTGAGCTGCGTATGTCGCGTATGCGTTCCTGCAACTCATCGAAATAGCGCATCTGCCCGGCGGCTTTCATGCGTTCGTCATCGAGGGTAAAACCTTTGATGATGTATTCTTTCAGGCGTTGGGTAGCCCAAATACGGAAATGGGTAGCCACATGGCTTTTAATGCGATACCCTAAGGATATTATTGCATCGAGGTTATAAGATTTTTGCCTGCGCTCTACCTTACGATTCCCTTCCTTTTGAACTTGTAAGAAATCCTTACAAGTTGCCTTTTCATCCAATTCACCCTCATTATAGATATTTTTGAGATGGATAGTAACGTTTTGCGGTGTGGTTTGAAAAAGTTCAGCCAACTGTTTTTGTGTCAACCAAACGGTTTCATCGTGCAGGAGTACATCAATTTTGGTAGTGCCATCTTCGGCCTGGTACAGTATTATTTCGCTTTTGTTTTCCATAGCTTTGGGTTTATACGTTTTCAAATATTTTTTCTACCTCTTTTTTACCTGCCGGAGATTTAGCGAAGGTAGGTACTTTCAACTTACCACTTATCAAACGAGGCAATAATAAATCACGGCTTTGCTTGAGGTTTTGGTTTTGTTGTTGAAGATTTTCTAGCTGCTCAAAAATTGGAATGGTGATAACTTTGTATTTTTCAATTATTTTTAAATCAGGAATAATTATAGCAATCTTTTTAAAAGTTGATTTGGAGAGTTCAGCAAATGTTGCTCCTGAAGAAAGAGAAATAAAATAGCTATGCGGCGATTGTTGTTTTCTATAAGTTCATCGTAGGCGGAGAGGATGGAAGCGATGCGGTGTTGTTCGGGGAGAGGGGGAACTTTCAGTTTAAGTCCCAAAATATCATTTTTTGAAATATTTGCTTGATTTGCACTTCCTGAAGCTTTATTTGCAAGATAATTTTGTACACTGACATCTTTAAATAGATAGTAAATAAATTCAATATCAGCGTTATTTCCTGGCACTAGTTTACCAACTCTTTGATTTAGCAAAGCATTAATATTTAATCTAAATTTTGAAACATTTCCTACTACTTGAGTCTTTGCATGAGGGTGATTTCCTGTCATAGCAATAAGAACACTACCTTTCGATAATAGAAATTTCGCCAATGAATTATCATATTTGTGAAATACTACATCATTAAGATTTGTGTCTCCATTAGCAACATTTTTAATTTTGATTACAGGCAGTGTATCTTCGACTTGGATTTCATTAAAATCTACGGATTTAAATACAAATCCACTTATTAAATCAATATATTCACCAATTATATATTCCATCCACTCACTCATTCTCAAAAAGATTTAAAATATTTTGGTTAATCAATTCTTCCAAATCTGAAGCTTTGCGTTGAGCAAAGTAAGTTCGGAATTTAGCTTTTTAATTTCTGATTCAAACTCTTCCTCGGTCATGCCGTCTTCTTCAATTACCACGCCTACATAACGTCCGGGATTTAGCGAGTAGTCTTGTTCTTCAACATCGGAAATGCTTGCCAGTTTGCACAGTCCGGTAACATCTTCGTATTTGGCCTCGGGGAAACGCTGTTGCAGCCACTCTGCCATTTTCAGGAAATAGACAGGGCTAAGTTCTTCATAGTCGTAATTGTTGTTTTTAACGGAGTTGCTGTATTCGTTTAATTTATCTAAAAGCAAACGAATTTCTTTTGGTTTTGCCAATGCTTTCCATGCTTTGTCGTCATTGGATTTCAAATTATTCTCTGCCAGTTTAAAGAGGCTTTCGTATTTGCGGAAACTTTTCTCCAGTGCTTTTTTTACTGCCAGATAATCCTGTAAAAGAATTTCGTTGTCGTGCAGGAAAGTATGTTGGGCAGGGTTAACATTCCCGAAATCAATCCTTTTCGCACCAGGGTTTGCCGTATATCATATTCAGAATGTCCGGCATCGCTGGCCGAATTAGCCATTACCAGCGCAGCTTTACCGGTTTCGTTTAAAGAAGTGGCAAAAAGGCTAATCCATAAATAGTTTCCGTTTGGAATGCTTACTACGCCAGCACTTTTATTTTTACTTTTCGATTTTGGTAAACCATATTCGGTAAATCGTTTATCTTTTTTTACGGTATCCTCGTTTACTTCTTTAATATTAAACGGAGGATTGGCCATCACAAAGTCGAACTTCCCAAAACTATCGTAAAGGTCTTCGGCGTAACTGTCGCCTTGTTTTATTTCGCCCCGTAAACCATTTATGGCAAGGTTCATTTTACCGAGGTTAACAGTTTGCAGGGTTTTTTCCTGACCGTAAACATAAATTGGAGAAACCGCACCTTTTTGCAAATGATGCCGGCGAATAAAATTAGCACTTTGCACAAACATGCCACCCGAACCACAGGCCGGGTCGAATATTTTACCGTGATAAGGTTCATATTCAACCATCAGGTTTACAACCGAAGTAGGCGTAAAGAATTCACCCCCTTTTTGGGCTTCGTCCAAACCAAATTTACCAAGGAAAAACTCATAAATCTTTCCCAGTAAATCTCCATTGCTGTCGTCGGGTATGGTCGAAAATAATTTGAGTAGTTGCTTTAAAAGGCTTTGTCCTTTGCGTGTAATTTCATAATACTCATCCTTTGGCAAGGTATCTTTCAACGAAACAGCATATTTTTCAATGTCTGTCATTGCTTGAATTACCGCTTTATCAATTGGCTTATCCTGGTCGCCTTCGGGTAAATCTTTCAGGTAATCATATCTGGCATTATCGGGAATATATAAACCACATTTTATAATTGCAATTTTCTCGATGGGAGATTCCATGCGGGTTTCTTTATTTTTCTCAAACTCAGCTTTTACCTCCTTCTCGAACTGACTGTATTTTATATCGGCAAACTTCAAAAAGATGATACCCAAAACAGGTGGCGAGTAATCGTTTGATTTTAAATCGCTATCGGCACGTAATTTATTGGCTGCCAGCCAAAGGTCATCTTTCAGTTTTTTAAATTCTTTATTGGTCATGTTTTTTTTAGATCAATTTTCAACTATCCACAAAACTACAAAATAGCGCTGTAAAACAGTTAAAAAATGCTTGTTCTAACACCGAGCATTTGCGAGGCAGGTATCTGACTGAGGTGGTTTTCTTTGAAAGATGGTGTATCTATGTTTTATCTTTTTGGAGAATTTTTTCTATTCTTGGAGAATTGAAACTCCGATACGGAGAATTCCCATTTGTTTTTTCTCGTGATGCATATTCTGCTGAAAACCTGACTGATAGTCGGAATTTATGTGTGAATTGTATTTTATTATTAGATTCAATACAGAAAATTTTTTAGGCTTTTGGAGAATTGATACCCTTTTTTGGAGAATTGATTTGCTCATGACTTTCTTGCAAGTGTGCAATTACTTTTTTTACCAACTCATCACCTCTCAAATCCGAGAACTTGTCCGCTATCCGATAAGCTGTACCACTTCCTTTTCCATCTTTTTGCAATAGATAATCATCAAACAACTTGCTTGTCAGGAATTTTAACTGGTTTCTATTCAAAGAATTTATTTTTGCTTCTAATGCTCCAATTTTCATACTTTTACCCTGAAGTACAAACAGCAACTGTTCTACCTCTTTTACAATGTATCTTTTCCCAATTTTTAAGCTCTCGTCCAATAATTTTTGATATTCTTCTGATAATGTATATCGATTGGTATGACCTGAAACCCTTTGTATTAATCCGGATTTTTCTAACCGAGTAACTATTTCTGATTTCAGATGCTGAAATATTCCCTGTCTAATTTTACAAAGGGTAATAATTTGCTCAACTCCCAACTTAGGTTTTTTGTCGCTATTTTGATATTGACTGATGAAAACATGAAAAGCCGTGTCTATAATTTCAGTTCGAAGGGTTAACGACACCTGAAACATATCAGAGTTTTTATAATCGGGTTCTGATTTGCCTTCGGATAGGGTGATAGAAAATATTTTATCAACGCCCTGTCCACTACGTTCCACCAAACCCGTTTTTTCCAATATCTCTGTCATTAAACGACTTCGTGGAGTACTGCTAACCGTAAGAATGTTTTCGATAGTAACGCCTTTGGGAAAGCCTCCCGGATTGTTAATGATAATTTTGTTTGGATACTGTTTGATTACCACTTCGCTGGTAATGGTATAATCGCGATGGACAATTGCATTTAAAACAGCCTCACGAATTACAGCTTCGTTAAAATAAGGAATATCGTAAATATATGGGCCTTGTTTAAGTTTGAATGTGGGATTGCTGGCAGGCTGATTGATATAGTTCCAAATTTTATCGATAGCAACGAATAATGGTTTCTGAATTTCAATTCTGTTATCCGATTCAATTGCTGTTTCACTTCTTCGGTATTCAATAATTACTTTTGCCTGCGGTAAAAGCTTTTGTATTTTTTCTTTTTTTCCGGTAAGGATTAATGCTGCAATAGTCAACTTGCCTCCAACCATTAAATCAAGGTCGATTAATACCTGTGCTTTAGATTGTGTTTTAAAGCTTGGATTGCTCTGCTTTTTGGCATATTTTCCTTTTAAAACATCAACAGCATTTTCATCAATATCTTCCAGTTTCAACTCATTACATATTTTAACCGAAAAATCGGGCTCCTGCTCCGATAGAATGGCAAACATTTCTTCATCATTCATTTTACGCAGGCTTTCGCCAACCCGCATTAAAGCAACGCCTTCAAACTTTAACAATTTCCCAACAGGACGACCAGGAATATGTACTACTAAAACCCTTTTGCTGTCTTCAAACAATTCCTGCATTTGAACACGAATACCCAAACGGCTGTATGTTTCGTCTTCCAATGCCCCAAGTTTTCCCTCCCCAAAATCACTGCCAACTACATGATGTGGAAAAGTATTTGTCATACCCATCACAAGCATACCACCTCCTTCGTTGGCAAAAGCTACTACATATCCCAAAAAGCATTTGCGTCTTTCTTCCTGCGCTGTGTGAGAACCACCAGCATAGGGGAAGTTGTGTTTTGCTCCATTAAACTCAACCTTGTCTTCGCTTTCTTTCAGGTGTTTTAGTTCAGTAATTGTCATAAGTTTTTACTTTATGTATTTTTTAAGTTCAATCTCTGCATGATTTTTATCAATGATTAGTTTAATCATTTTATCAAGTTCGCTACCATCCGAATAATTCGCGGGTGCAATATAATCTGCCCTGTTCTGAGTAATCAGCCCTTCGCAAATTTGTTTTGGCGAAGGCTTATCCTTTGTAGCTCTTTTTTTTGGATTATAAACTGCAATCGCTTTCCCTCCCTGGTATTTTATCATCTTCATTGCCGGAACATCTGTTTCCCCATCGCCGATGTAAATCATTTGATTAAAAGGTATTGGACGATCAGCATCTGGTGTAAACTTGTTGATTTCGGTATTATCGTACGAATTATTAATCCCCTTGTTTATTCTAAAAAGAAACTGGGTTTTATTGGTGTAATTAATTGCAAGTGCCGGCCAGGTTGCTACCCCGCTGGCATTGTATTTAAACCCCGATGCGTAAATATTCTTAAAATATTTTGCGATGGAAGTGCCCTGAACAAATTCGCGCAAGCCCGAAGAAATAATATAATGTTCAATGCGAATTCCCCTCTCTTTTGCGTATTCGTTTATTCTGCCGAAGTAGGTTTCAACGCCTTCAAAAAATGTTATTTCTTTTCCATAATTCTCAAAATCGGTTTTTCTGATGGGCAGCCCATTATTTTCGGCTTTTTGTATCATCAGTTGCATGTACGATAAAATTTCATCCATATCATTTTCCTTTGCCCGTTGTTTGACTTCTGTCCAAAAAGCCGAAGAATCAATTCCGAGTGAAGGAATAAACGAATGCTCCTGCATATTGCCTGGCGCAAGTGTGCCATCAAAATCATACGCGATTGCTACTTTAATAAGTTTTTTTGCCATGTTATCATTATTAGTTTAATCCTATCTAAATTGGCTTATTTTATGTTAAAAACTTGCAATTGCCGATTTACTTAGTGTACATTTGCACCATCATTTCCCAAAGGGAAAAGGAACTGGTTGGCCGCATTACCGTAATTGCGGCTTTTTTTATGTCTTGTTTTTAAGGTACCAATTGTATTTTTTCTCAAAATATACTTCATTCTTTTTATTAATTTCGCAATTTTTTAGTGTTTGCTTTGAACAGGGCTATTTCTTTATTGGCTTCATTAAACTCAACTTTGCCTTCGCTTTCTTTAAGTTGTTTTAGCTCGTTTATAGTCATAATACGCCTATTTATTTAAACAACATTTCTTGTATTTTTTTCCACTCCCACACGGGCAAGGATCGTTTCTTCCAATTTTTTTTGTTGCATTAACAGCCTGGGTAGGTTGGTTAAACTTATCCCCGCCCTCTAAAGTACTATCATCCCCTTCCAGATCATCATTGCTATTGTTGCTTCTCCATGATTTAATTTCGTTGTAAATATCAAAAATGGAATCTATTTCCCTATTATAATTCGAATCCGGATTGCCAGCAAAATGTATTTTAATATCCTCAATATCCCCACAAGCATACAAATCAACAATGCCCTTTTTATACAATTGTTCAATTTCGGGTAATAACTCTACACATTTAAAATCCAGTACGGCATTAACAAGTATCCCCAATAAATTGCTATCAATTACATTGTCGTTTAGGTTGCTATTTATAAAAAACCGGAAAACATCACGAAACCATTCTATAACTTCTTCTTTTCTTTTGGGTTGATGTTGGGCAAGCTGTTTTACCATTTCGGATACAGATGATTTAGAATAGGTATATATACCCGGTTCAAACATAAACAGCTTGCAGGCATCCAGGTTAGAAGCACCTGTTTTATAGAGGATCAACCACATAAACTCGGTAATTATATCACCCAGATAAAGTTCAATGTAGTCATTGTCTTGCTTTAATACCATTAAAATGTTTTCAATGCTCCCGGTGGCTTCAATTTCAGATAGCATAAATAAGGCATGGAGTACAAAATTATATGATTTGTCATTAAAATCTCCGTTGTCAGCTTTTATTTTAAAATAGTTAAACCGAACAATACTGTCTTCCAATACCTTGTTTAAATCCTCAATCAAACTTTGCCTGGGGAGTTCTAAAATTTCAGTAATGATTTTTTTATCTAAGTAGAAATCATTTTTGTAAAGTAACTCTATCTCCTTATGATAAAAATCCGGTGGTGATTCAATATTTGTTAATACTGTTTTTTTTACCTCAACTTCAATTTCATTCTCCCTTGCCTTTTTTATTTGGGTGAAATTAAAATGCTTTTCAGCTATTTCAAAATCATTGCTATCAGGAGCTGCTTCCCTTAAGATATCGAGCCTGATTTCGGCCTGTTCTAAATCGCCTATTGCACTAAAATACAGTATGGCTATCTTTAAGAAACCACAAAACTCGCTAATATGAAATATATCGCGTTGGGGATATAGTTTTTTTAGTTCCATGCTCTCGCCAAGTATTTCGGGAATTTTATTGTATTTTTCTTTCTCAAAATACTCTGCCGCCATGTTAAGTTTCCCAAATAAATACTCAGGATGTTCGGCTACTGCCCAATGGTTTACTTCATGTGATTTTTTGATATTGCCCATACTTACATACAAAACTGATAAATAGTTTTTGAGTGCAGGAACCCCTGGATATTTTTCTATCAAGCGAGTGAATTTCTTAACAGACGATTGTTTACCCTTTATGGCAAACAAATATAACTCTTCGAGTTGAATTTCCAATTCGAGGGGAACGGGATAAAGCTTGCGCATAAAATTTTCGTCACTTGTTATTTCATATCCTGAAAATATTGTGTTTTTTTTATCCATCATTATTTAGTATTTTTCTCTCAATTTGTTCAAGTGCCATTTCAATGCGTTCATCATTTGATTCTTTGTACGTAATGCATAAAGAAAGGGGATCGACATATTTTGTATCTGTTAATGTAATTGGGTTGTATCGCCATAGCTCAACTTTGTAGTCACCATCGTATTGGCTGGTTTCTTTAATAAAACCTTTCTTTTCCAGCTTGGTAAATTCTTTATAATTGATAGCATAATGCTTGTACTTATCACTATTCAAATCAGTGTAGAAAGCCAGGGCATTTATATCGGTGATGCGAAAAAGATGATCAGGCAATGGATCGTTAATAAATACTGTTTTTTTTATGGGCGGTTTCATATAAGGAAGTGCGTTTTGCCAAAGCTCCTTTTTATCTGTTTGAAACACCAATGTCTTTTCTTTGATTCCTTCAGTTTTGCACAATTCGAGATGAACCAAATTCTCAACGGCTCTGCTAATGCTTAAGTAAGTGTAATCGAGCAATTTGGCAATTTGCCTATAATTGCAACCATCCAAAGCTTGTATTTGGATATGGTAGAGTATAATAACCTGTGCGGCTGGTTGAAGAGCCTCGGTAAGACCTTTTGCTTTTAGCTGATATTCTTTTAAATCAATGATTAATTGAGGAATAAAGATTTGCTTGTTAGCTATAATAAAGTTAATTTTTTTCTGTGTAAGTCTGTTTCTATCATAAGCCTTCATATCAGTGAGAATAAAAACAATAAGTGCCCCCGTTTTATTTTCCAACTGTTCTGTATGTTTTTGATACTGTAATGGAGTTAGATGCTCAGTTGTTGTTTTTTCAAGTAGAAACACCTTTTTATCGAAAATGATAGTTTTCCATACATTAAACGCATTATGGATATAGAAAGGGAGTTTTTTAAGTTCGTCCTTTTCTGCCTTATTTGCATTTAGATTTATTCCCAGTATTTCCCGCAAATACGCAATTTCTTTTTCCATCACCTTTATTTGTTCGTTATCAACGCTGTTTTATTGCATCTTTATTTAAATCATTACTACTATCCTCTGCAATACCTTTATTATCTTCATTTCTATTATCATTAATATTGCATATTAACATACCATTGTGATAATGTGCAAATGTAGTGATATTATCTTTATTATTTATTACTAATTATATATGTAGGGCAATAGCATTTCTAAAATCATGCTGTTCATTATAAGAAACATAACCTAGTTGATTTGTAAGAAGTCTTGTTCTACCAATACTAAAATCAGGTGTATTACCATGTGTGTGACCATAAATCCAAAAATCAGGTTGATGTTTTGCGATGAAATCAAAAAGCTCTACGGCAAAAGCTTCATTTAAAGCATTACCCTTATAGGCTTCAGGGTAATTCATAAAAGTTGGTGCGTGATGACTTATTACTACTGTTTTTTCTTTTTCCGTAGAAGCAAGTGCAAGATTCAAAAACGAAATACTCTCCTTATGAAGGGAATTATATTGCTCAATAGATAAAATATCATCACCATACTTTATAACCCGAAAGTCGTTCATGCTAACATGAATCAGCCATTGGTTAGCAGGTCTGATTTCTGACCAAAGCGTAGTGAAAATCAAATCAACATTCTCACATTTAATAATGCTATTGTTTAGCAAATGAACATTGCCCTTAATCTTTTCGTGGAAAGTACCAGATCTATCTTTCAAATCGGAATAATAATATTCATGATTACCGGGAATCCAATAGGTAGCTTCGAAATGGTCGGAAACATAACTAAAGAAGTCCTTGTGTTTGTCCATTACCGCGAAAGGCACAATATCCCCAGCCAGTAACAAAACATCTCCCACAGGTTTTATGGGCTTAGTGGAAAGAAATTTCTTGTTTTCAGGAAATTCCAAATGAAGGTCTGATGCGTATTGTATTTTCATATTAATTCTTTTTCTTCAATGCCTTTTTCTTTTCGTTCTCATTTTTTTTTATACTTTCCTCGGTAGGAAGTTTTTCAGGCATTGTGCCACCAATTTCTTCAATGGTTTTGCGCACTTTTTTACCAATTTCGAAATGGGTTTTATTGGCTTTTTGTTTGCCCTTAATTTTATCACGGCGTAGTTTTTCTTCGGTTTGTGTAGCGCGGAACAAGTTAGCCGCCAGCTCAGTACTGCCCATGTGATCTAAAATATGCTGGCTTTTTTTCAAGCCTTTTCTTTTAGCAATAGCTCTTTTTTTAGTATTATTAGTCTTAGTTCATTTCTCTCGCTGTTTTTCTAACTTAGATCCTGAGCTTTTTTAAATACAGGAAAAAGTTCACTTCTATATGTCTGCAAAAAGATGAAGAACTCTCTATTTAATGGATTTAAATAATGTCTTTTAATTTCATTAATAATTATAGTTTCAACAATTGAATCTTCTTCAATATCATATTATATCATCCTTTTCGGTAAAACATGTGGGAATTCCCCCTCCCTTTGGTCGGCAGGATCACGGATGAAGGTACCAGCGATTTTGCTTTTGTGCATCAGCCCATCCTGGTGGACAATGCTTTTTGGTCGAATATCGGAGGCAGGTATTATTTGCTGGATTCGTAAAATCAATTCTCGATATTGACGGAATCCTAAAAGACATAACTGTTTAATTGTTTGAGTTTGTTACTGCAAAATCTCCATCACCAATAATATCCATACCAATTAAAACATCAAATGGACCATTTAAACTATCACATTCAGTAACACGCACAGGACTGATGGTTACATTATTGGGTAATGTTATTGAAACTAAATAAACATTTTGAATCGAGGTCCCATTTACTCCATGGATCTGCATTCTTGAAATAGGAAAGAGTTTTAATGCCTGAGCCGCTTTTTTTGTAATCACAGAACCTGTTGCCCCGGTATCCCAAATGGCTTTTGATGGATAAATAGGTATAGTTTCAGGATTGGTGTTTGAAAGAATAGGATGAGATACTTTTATGTCAGTAATCAATACATTTACTCTACCACTATAAGCAATTGTAAAATTATGTACCTTAATTGATTGGGGATTACTATTCATATTTTATGAGAAAATTGCACGAGAATGAAATGTTTGATTATAATTTTCATCACCGGGTAAACATTGTTGAATTAGAAATGTCCCAAGTGAAAATTTGCTCGTACCAAATGAATATGCCTCTAACTCTGAATCGAAAACATCAACCACAGATTCGCCTTTGATTATTAAAAATTTACCAAGATATTTTTTAATAAGCTCCTCTTTATTAGTCAAATAATATTGAAACTCCTTGTCCAACATAACTTTTAATTTTATGATTACAAATGTACAAACAATTACATAGATACGAAAGTTTATCACAGAATCCCTCATTCCCTTACTTGTTTTCTATCATCCGCCAACGGTAGAAATTATTTTGTTCGGATTAGTTTTAAATTGGTGCTGTCAGGCTTTGCCCATTAGCATAATTAAGGATTTACCCGCCATGATGGTTTGGCTTTCAATGTTTCCTTTTTTAAGTTTGCAATCATTTCCATAGCTTTCAAATCCATTTTAGAAAAGGCAAACCATTTTTTGCCTAAGTCTTTTAGGCTTGCACCAAAATGGTAAACGGTAGTTTCATCGATAATTAAAAAGCGGTCGTGGGCTTTGGTAAATTTTTCAAGTGCTATTTTTGGGTGTTGTGCATTGTATTTTTCTAAATCTTGTTTCAGAATTTCCGTAATGTTTCTTGTATAAATATTTACCCTTACATTTTTGTTTCGTTTGGTAAAAATCTGCAATACCGTTTCGTCAACGTAATTGTCAATTAGTAAAATTGATTTGTTGGCAGATTTAACAAGCGTGGCAACAAAAACGTAAGCATCAAATACCTGTCCATCGTAAAAGATGCCTTGTTTGGGCTTGATACTTTTGTCTTCGATGGCTTTAAAGATTTGTTCAAATTTTTGGTCGGCATCAATCTGCTTCTGTTCTACCTTATCAAGGCGTTGAAAAATGCCTGCATTTGTAGCAATAAATCTTCTCATTTCCACAAAGGCATCTATAATCTGGATACTAACCTTTATAGCAATATCACTTCGCAAAACTGCCGACAGCATCGAAACGCCTTGTTCGGTAAAAACATAGGGTAAATATCGTCTTCCGCCTCTTTTCTGATATGAGCTTCCGTTTTGCACACTCAAAGATTCATCGATTGAGGTGCCAATTTGGAACCTCAAACTTTCCCATTCATATTCTGTAAGCTTAAATCTGAATTTTTCGGGAAACCGTTCCTTATTTCTGATAACTGCCCTATTCAGATTTTTTGTTTCAACGCCATACATCCTTGCCAGGTCGCTATCAAGCATCACTTGATTCCCCCTAATGGAATATATCAAGTTTGTAATATTATCAAGTCTGGCTAACTCTTTATTTGTCTTCATTTTTCAGTTTAACTTTTGCAAGATTATTGGCAATACGCACATTTAAAACAGCTACTTCCTTCAACAGCACTTCATAATCTGCCTTTAAACTTATAAATTGTTCTCAAAATAATCTGAGAGATAACTAAAGAAGTCCTTGTGTTTGTCCATTACCGCGAAAGGCACGATATCCCCGGCCAGTAACAAAACATCTCCCACAGGTTTTATGGGCTTAGTGGAAAGAAATTTCTTGTTTTCAGGAAATTCCAAATGAAGGTCTGATGCGTATTGTATTTTCATTTCTATTCCATTAATTCTATTAAATGTTTTTAAGTATGAATTCTTTAGATATTTAAGAGTCCAATCTAAAAACTCAAAAACTTCTGATTTTTAGTCCTTTTTACCCCATACCCTAAAGGGTGAAGTACTAAAAATCAGAAGTTTGGGAAAGTCCCCTTCAGGGGATTTAGGGGTCTTACGACTTTTTATACTGGACTCAATTAAGGAAAAATATTTACCGAATCAAAAAAAAACGCCTGCTTCCGAAGAAAAGGCGCTTTTTTATTTTTGATAAATTTACTGATCTATTTCATCCATTTATCCAACCAGGCAAAAAATGTGCGTTGCCACAATATTCCGTTCTGGGGCTGCAACACCCAGTGGTTTTCATCAGGGAAGAATAAGAATTCGGCGGGAACATCGCGGAGCACCGCCGCGTTGAAAGCCGTCATACCTTGTGTATAAAGCACCCTGAAATCCTGCTCTCCGTGAATGACCAAAATCGGGGTATCCCAGTTTTGCACAAATTTGTGGGGCGAATGTTCATAAGCGTCCATGGCCACTTTGTTATCAAACTCCCAGAAAGCGCCGCCTTTATCCCAGTTTTCGAACCACATTTCTTCGGTTTCGAGGTATTGGGCTTCTTCATTAAAAATACCATCGTGGGCAATGAATGCTTTGAAACGGCCCTCGTGATGCCCGGCAAGGTAATACACAGCATAACCGCCGGCACTGGCGCCAATGGCTCCAAGATTGTTTTCGTCAATAAAAGGTTCTTTGGCCATTTCGTCGATGGCTGTAAGATAATCCTGCATGCTTTTTCCGTGGTAGTCGCCACTGATTTGCTCCTGCCAGGCCTGGCCAAACCCGGAAACCCCTCTCCTGCTTGGTGCAACAATAATATAATCGTTGGCAACCATAATCTGGTAGTTCCAGCGGAAATGGAAGCTTTGGCTGAGCGGGCCCTGCGGACCACCCTTGCAATAGAGAATTGTTGGATATTTCTTGTTAGGATCAAAATTGGGAGGATATATTACCCAGGTGAGCATGTCTTTTCCATCGGCAGTTTTCATCCAGCGGCCTTCGGTTTTCCCCATGGTTAGTTGATCGAGCAGGTCTTTGTTGGTAAAGGTAATTTGCTGTTCGCTGCCGGTGGCAGGATCAACTGCAAAAAGTTCTGTGGGCAGAGCCATAGTTTGCTTGCTTCCAATAAGTTTATCGCCGGCCAAAACCACGCTACGATAATCGTGAAGCCCATCGGTAATTTTGCGGATACTTCCATCAGCAAGGGTAAATTGATACACCTGGAATGTTCCCTGCACATCGCTGGTAAAATATATCGACTTGCTGTCGGCAGCCCATTGAAGGCTTCCGGCGTTTTGGTCAAAACCTTTGGTGGCGTCAGTTTTTACCCCGGTTTTGGTGTTCATAAAAAACAAACGATTTTTATCCGATTCGTAACCATCGCGTTCCATGCTTTCCCAGGCAATGTAATTTCCGTCTGGCGAATATAGTGGCGCAATGTCAAAACCTATCATCCCCGTGGTAAAGTCTTCGGTTTTTCCGGTTTCGAGACTATAAATATAGTTGGCCGAGTTTGTTGACAAGGTATATTGTTTCCCTTCCATTTTTTTGCTGGTGTAAACAATGGCCTTGCTGTCGGGACTCCAGTTTACCTGTTCAATTCCTCCCCAGGGTTTCATGGGCGCATCCCAGGGCTCGCCGGGCATGATGTCTTTATGGTTGCTCACTTTTGCGCCGTCATAATCAGCAATAAAAACGTGGCTCCAGGTATCGGTCCAGGTATCCCAATGGCGATACATCAAATCATCTATCAGGCGACCCGAAGCTTTATCGAGACCTTTATAAATATCTTTAAACTTATTTTCGATGGACACCTCTTTGGTGTAAACAATTTTTGATTGGTCGGGCGAGTACTTGAATCCTGTGATGCCACCATCGATATCAGAAACCTGTGTACGGCCAGAGCCGTCTGGGTTCATCTCCCACATTTGCATCGAACCACTTTCGGAAGTCATGAATCCGATTTTCTTGCCATCAGGCCGCCATATTGCATTGTATTCACCCTTTGCGGTTTTAGATAATCGCTTGTAGTTGCTACCATCAGGACTTATGGAATACAGGTCGCGGTTACTCTTATTTTGCTCAACACTGTAATACGAAACACCATAAACAATTGTGTTTCCATCAGGCGAAACTTCGGGGCCGCTCAAACGGCCAAAAGCCCAAAGCACTTCTGGAGTCATTCGATCGCCGGTAAGTTTCAAATCCTGCTTATCGATCACAGGCAGATTTTCTTGTTTTGATTGGGTTTCGCTCATTTCCTGGCACGATGTAAACACCAGCATCCCAAAAAAAGCAATCATTAAGTAAGTTAGTTTCTTCATAGATTTATTTGTTTAATTTATCCGAATAATTTGAAAGATGCAAAAGTACAAAATTGGGGGCACATCACAATATTGTAAAATATGGAAATGAGTATCGCTACAAGCTTTAGATGAATCAAAAAATAATGAAAACGGATTTGAATAACCGCCACCGGGGCTTACATTTTTTTTAACTACTGCCCGATTAAAAATAATAGATTTATACTTTTCACGGACAATAGTGATTTTTTTGTAACTATTTAGTTTTTTTTATCAGCTCTCATTAAAATGGCCACTTCCTTAGACCCCCTCTAACTCCCCCTTGATAGGGAGGATGCCAGCACACTGGCCGCTGCTGCGGCTTGTGCGGCAGGTCTCCCTTTTCGCCAGCCGGCGGAGAAGGGGTCGGTGCCGAGACGAAGTCTCGTGCATGCACGAGCAAAGCTCGGCAGGATGGGGTCAGGATGACGAGAAATTAGATTCTGCCACCTAAATAGTTACATTTTTTATCAAAATTTACCGCGACTATTCAATGCTTATCAAAAATAATATGTTGATTTTTGTATTTTACTTTACCATGATATTTACTACAATGAAAATTGGTATTTTAGGTTCCAGGGGCATCCCAAACCGCTACGGAGGTTTTGAGCAGTTTGCAGAGCATCTCTCGCAGGGATTGGTAAAAATGGGTGCAGATGTTTGGGTTTATTGCTCGGCAAGCCACCCCAGGCATACTGAAATTTGGAAAGGGATAAACCTGATCTATTGCACCGATCCTGAAGATAAACTAAGCACAGCAGGACAATTTATCTACGACCTGAACTGCATCCGCGACAGCAGAAAACGGGACTTCGACATAATTTACCAGTTGGGTTATACCAGTAATTCGGTGTGGCACAGCTTGCTCCCGAAAAAGCCTGTTATTGTTACCAACATGGATGGCCTTGAATGGAAACGAAGCAAGTATAGCAAGCCTGTCCAAAAATTCCTGAAATACGCCGAAAAACTGGCAGTGATGAGTAGCGATATGCTCATAGCCGACTCGGAAGCCATAAAAAAATACCTCGGAAAAGAATACGGCAGCAAGGCACACTTTTTACCTTATGGTGTCGAAATTTTTAAAAACCCTGACAAAAATGCGTTGCAAAAAATGTTGTTGAAGCCTTACAGCTATTATATGCTCATGGCACGCATGCAGCCCGACAATCATATCGAAGAAATTATCCGGGGTGTACTTGGCGCAAATTCAAAGTTCCCGTTAGTTATTGTAGGGCACACCGGAAACAAATTTGGCAAGTATTTGAAGCAAAAATATGAAAGCAAAAATATTCAGTTTAAAGGGGGTATTTTCGATCAGGATCAGCTTAATCAGCTAAGATACTTTTCAACACTATATTTTCACGGGCACTCCGCCGGGGGGACAAACCCTTCGTTGCTGGAGGCCATGGCTTCCCAGGCATTAATTTGTGCGCACGACAATCAATTTAACCGTGAAGTTTTGCTTAACAATGCCTACTACTTTAAGAGCCCTAATGATATTTTGATTTTGCTTGAATCGCAGGAAGAAATTAAAAAATCAAGACAGGTCTTCATCAACAACAACCTTGAAAGCATCGGGGATAAGTACAATTGGCCAAAAATAATTTCTGAATATTACGAGCTGTTTAGAGCCTGCCTTTTTAGTCAGGATTATTGAATTATCAATAGCCACATCCTCCCACTTCGCAGCGAGGCGAGTTAGGGTGTGGATTTTAATAAAGGGATGTATTACCCCCCGCCTTTTAGCTGGCAATGCCTTCGGCATTGCCAGCTAAAAGGCGGGGGAGGCACTGTTAAATTCATTATTCCCCGGGTTAAAACCCGGGGCTATTGAAAAGTACCAACTTTATAGACAGAAACTATTTAAGCAACTGGTTTAAAAGATTGTATTTTTATATGCAAACAATTGTTATAGTTTTGCATTTCATTCATTAAAATTTTTCTACAGTTGTCAGTCCGGTATTCAAAATATTTACCAATAATTTCACTCACGGGCGATTTCGTTTTACTCAACATTATGTTTGTTTTGGGATTTTACCTGTGGTTCGCTGTGCCAAATTGTTTTTCTCAAAAGTATATTATTTTTTATGGCTACCTCAATTTAACATGGTTAGTACTCTGCATAATTTTTAAAGCCGGAAACATTGAACATTCACTTCCTAAAAAGAAAATGGTATTTACTTATGTAAAAATCATCGTCTTTTTCTTTTTTATGTTCCTTCTTTACTTTCAGGTAATCAGCCTCAATTATTATCCACGGCAATACATAGGATATATTTTCCTGGTATTTTTCGCCTCCCTAATTCTGTGGAAACTGGCACTTTATTATGCCTTTGTGGTTTACAGAAAGATGGGATACAATTACCGTAATGTGATTATTGTGGGTGTGACCAACAATACCCGGGCGCTTCAAAAATATTTTAACAGCAATTACCTTAATGGTTATCGGTTTTTAGGATTTATTGGTCCAGAAAAAAACAAGTCGAAGGAAATCATTGGCGGATGGAGTGAACTAAAAAAAATAGTAGAAGAAAAAGGGATAGACGAAATTTACATCGGATGGGAAAATGTACCAAAGGATGTGATGCCCCAAATTACAGCTGCTGCAAATGAATTCCCACTTAAAGTGAGGATCGTGCCTGACTTTGGCACTTTTTCGTACCAAAATGCAGAGCTTGTAAAATATGATATTATTCCAGTTTTGCAAATACATCCGGGTCCGCTAAGCTATTGGTACAACCGGCTGATAAAACGCATTTTTGATATCCTGTTTTCGATAATCATCATTATTGGAGCATTATCGTGGACATCATTAATTTTGATGATACTTTCGTTAACGGGAAGTCGCGAGGGGATATTTTTCTTACAAAAAAGAACCGGCGCCGATGGAAAAGTCTTTAAATGCATCAAATTCAGAACCATGAAAAAGACCCATGAAGCTGATAAGATTCAGGCCACAAAATTCGATAAAAGAATTACTCCTGTTGGAAATTTCCTTAGGAAAACAAGCATAGATGAATTGCCCCAGTTTATCAATGTTTTATTTGGACAAATGTCGGTTGTCGGCCCGCGGCCACACATGCTTCGCCATACGCGCGAATACCGCAAACTGGTAAAACGCTTCATGGCCCGGCATACAGTAAAACCGGGAATAACCGGCCTGGCACAGATCAGGGGGTACAGGGGAGAAATTAAAAGAGTTTCAGACATCAAAAAACGCATTGCCCACGATGTAAACTATATCGAAACATGGAACTTTGGGCTGGATATTAAAATAATTTTGCTCACTGTCCGCAATTTGATCAGGGGAGAAAAAAACGCCTATTGATCTATCTGAAAATTTTATGCACATTTTTGTTTGATAACTTTTCCATTTCCACGAACCCATGCAAAACGCAATCAATTACTTTTGTGGGTTACACATATTATTTAAAATGGTTGAAGAATATAGCGAAGATTTAGTACGGTCGCTCGAATGGAACGAACACATTCAAACCCGGCCGGGTATGTATATTGGCAAACTGGGTGACGGCTCATCGCAGGATGATGGAATTTATGTTTTAATCAAAGAGATTCTCGACAACTCTATCGATGAATTCGTGATGGGAAACGGGAGAAAAATTGATGTTACCATCGAAGATAAAACAGTAAGCATCCGCGATTTTGGCCGGGGCATTCCGCTTGGGAAGGTTATCGACTGCGTGGCCAAAATAAATACGGGCGCAAAATACGATTCCAAAGTTTTTAAAAAATCCGTTGGGCTTAACGGGGTTGGCGCTAAGGCTGTTAATGCACTTTCAAGTTATTTTAGAGCCCAGTCGATAAGGAACGAGCAAAGCAAATTGGTTGAATTCAGCGGCGGGATACTTCTCCGGGATTATCCTAAAGCTACCACGGACGAAAAAAACGGTACCCTGATCACCTTTACTCCCGATTCAAAATATTTTGGGAATTTTCATTTTATTTCCGAATATGTTGAAAAACTTTTGTGGAACTACGTTTTTCTTAATAATGGCCTGAGCATTTATTACAATGGTGAGCGCTATTATGCCAAAAATGGCCTGCTCGATCTTTTGGAACGAAATATCAATGGCGGCTCACTCTACCCAATTATTCACCTCAGGGAGGGAGATCTGGAATTTGCTTTCACCCACATGAGCAACCAATATGGCGAAGAGTATCATTCGTTTGTAAATGGTCAAAATACTACCCATGGAGGAACACACCAGGCTGCTTTCCGCGAAGCCATCGTTAAAACAATACGAGAATACTATAAAAAAGATTTCGATCCCGGCGACATTCGAGCATCTATAGTTGTTGCTCTTAGTATAAAAGTGCAAGAGCCAGTATTCGAATCACAAACCAAAACAAAACTTGGCTCGCAATATATCGAACCCCAGGGGCAAACAATTCGCAATTATGTTACAGACATTGTAAAGCGGAATCTTGATAATTTCCTCCATAAGAACCAGGATGTGGCAGATATTATTTATCAAAAAATTCTACGCTCGGAAAAAGAACGCAAGGAAATTGCAGGCATCAAAAAGCTGGCTCGTGATAGTGTGAAAAAAGCAAGTTTGCACAACAAAAAACTGCGCGATTGCCGGATTCACTATAACCAAAACCACGAACGCCGCCTCGAAACAACCCTGTTTATCACTGAAGGGGATTCAGCAAGCGGATCGATCACAAAATCGAGAGACGTAAATACCCAGGCTGTTTTTTCGCTCAAAGGGAAACCCCTCAACAGCTACGGGATGAGCAAAAAGGTAGTGTATCAAAATGAAGAGTTTAACCTGTTACAATCGGCACTCAATATTGATGAAGGCCTCGAAAACCTGCGCTACAACAACATAGTGGTTGCCACCGATGCCGATGTTGACGGAATGCACATTCGCCTTTTGCTCCTCACATTCTTCCTGCAGTTTTATCCCGACCTTGTAAAAACCGGGCATCTTTATATCCTGCAAACACCATTGTTCAGGGTGCGCAACAAGAAAGAAACCATCTATTGTTACTCCGATGAAGAGAAATCAATGGCGTTAAAAAAACTGAAGCAAAGTCCTGAGATAACAAGATTTAAAGGTCTGGGAGAAATATCGCCCGATGAGTTCAAATATTTTATTGGTTCATCTATGCGGCTCGACCCGGTTATCCTTAAAAAAGGGCAATCACTTTCGGTCATGCTTTCGTTTTATATGGGAAAAAACACCCCCAACAGGCAATTATTTATTATTGATAATTTGAGATATGAAGAGGCGATAGCTTAGTAGAGGATAGATGGGAGAGGATAGATGGGAGAGGATAGATGGGAGAAGTTAGAAATTAGAGGATAGATGGGAAGAAGTTAGAGGTTTGAATGAAGTAATGTTGAGCGAAGCAGCCTGCCCCGACCCTTCGGGGAAATCCCGCTTTTGCGGGAGAGTGATGTTGAGCGAAGCAGCCTGCCCCGACCCTTCGGGGAAATCCCGCTTATGCGGGAAGCGAAGCAGCCTGCCCCGACCCTTCGGGGAAATCCCGCTTATGCGGGAGAGTGATGTTGAGCGAAGCGAAATCCCGCTTATGCGGGAAGCGAAGCAGCCTGCCCCGACCCTTCGGGGAAATCCCGCTTTTGCGGGAGAGTGATGTTGAGCGAAGCGAAATCCCGCTTATGCGGGAAGCGAAGCAGCCTGCCCCGACCCTTCGGGGAAATCCCGCTTATGCGGGAAGCGAAGCAGCCTGCCCCGACCCTTCGGGGAAATCCCGCTTATGCGGGAAGCGAAGCA
>Ga0307990_1000532_pt1 | contig 33664 bp, 44 predicted proteins | sample EllFjometagen129_FD_203168 | JGI IMG/M metagenome (GOLD analysis project Ga0307990, IMG submission 203168) | Marine microbial communities from Ellis Fjord, Antarctic Ocean - #129 | ecosystem: Environmental > Aquatic > Marine > Unclassified | place: Southern Ocean | collected 2014-10-08
TTATTATCTGCTATAATTAATTCTAATTTTAAAATTGAAAAAGGAATGGGAGACATAATAAAAGAACAACTTAATATTAAAAAAATAATCTATAAAAAAAATGAAATTATCTCTGTAGAACTTAATAAAACTATAACTAAACAACTTGAAGAAGAAGGTTATTCAAGAGAATTATCAAGGCAAATCCAGGCATTTAGGAAAAAACTTGGTTTAAATAAAAAAGATAAAATTGAAATTAGTTTCTTTACCGAGGACATAGAATTCAATGAGATAATTGACAAACAAAAAAATTTTATAAAAGAAAGAACCAATGCCAAAAAATTATTCATTTCAAAAAGTGTTCTAACTGATAAAGAAAGATTTAAAAACAATACTGAATTTAAAATTAAAGATAAAAAAGGGCAAATAGGTGTTATTTACTGACTATGTAGTAATCCTCCTAATTTACCCTTCCATCATAACAATATTTAAAAATAAAGAAGAGGATACATAAAATAGAAAAATGATAGTTAAAGATGAATTTTTAAGTAGATTAAGAAAAATATTTGACCTTAACTTATATGAAGTAAAGGTTTGGGCTGCTCTGCTTTCAAGGGGAACAAGTACTGCTGGAGAATTAAGTAGTATTTCTGATGTTCCAAGAAGTAGAACATATGATATTCTCGAGAGTCTTGAAAAAAAAGGATTTATTATTATGAAACTTGGAAAGCCAATAAAATTTGTTGCACTTAAACCAGGAGAAGTTGTTGAGAGAGTTAAGAAAAACTTAATGAGACATGCTAAAGAAAAAACTGAAAGATTAGAAAATTTAAAAGGAGATGATGTCCTTGAAGAACTTAATACTTTATTTGATAAAGGAATTAAATTTGTCGAACCTTCTGATTTATCTGGAAGTTTAAAAGGAAGACAAAATCTTTATAATCAACTTGATATGATGGTAAGAAATGCTGAATCCGCAATCACAATTGTTACAACAACTGAAGGTTTAAATAGAAAACTTGAAGCATTAATGCCTTCTTTAGAAAAATGCAAAAAAAGAGGGGTAAAAGTAAGAGTTGCTGCTCCTATTGATAAAAACAATATTAAAATTGCTAAAGATTTTAAAAAAGTTGCAGAAGTTAAGAACTTAGGAAATCTAAGAGCAAGATTTATTATTATTGATTCTAAACAAATAATGTTTATGCTTCTTGATGACCAGAAATTCCATCCAAATTATGATGTTGGGGTTTGGATTAATACTGAATTTTTTGCTCAAGCCCTTGAACATATGTTTGAACTTGCATGGAAAGATATGAAACCGGTTAAATAAAATTCTAAGATAATCTTTAGACATTAACAATTCTTAAAAACTATAAAAATTCAATTAAATATGCCTTTATTAGAATATGTAAGTAATTTTTCACATCAAGGACACAAAACTTCATTAGGCAAAATTGAAGAAGGGAAAACTGTGAGGATTAATAAAATTTATCTTAATAATCCTTTTTGTGCTGGATGGATGCGTCAAGAATTTTATGATAATGGAGTTTTAGTCCCAAAAGAAATTGAAACCTCTGAAAGAGGATTTTCAGCACTAGAAGATTTTGCAAAAAAAAATGATTATTACATTTTATTTAAGACTCCAACAATAAGAATTGGAAAACAAGGAGGGGCAATAGCTTATATAATCTATCAAGAGGATAAAGATGGAACATAAAGTTCATGAACATAGAAGAATCTCATATTTTTAATTTAATAAATCAGAATTCAATAAATGATTATAATTCTAAGACTACTTTCAACACAACAAATTCTTATAAGTAATCTCTGGCTTAATTTTATATGGAAATCAAGATAAAAAAACAAAATCCTGATGGGATTGTGAAACTTGAAACTTCTGGACAGGTAAAAGAAATTTTGATAAATGAAGATTTATTATCTCCTAAAGATGCTTCTATTGCTGTTTGTTTTAGAGGAAAAAACAGCTCAGGGATTATTGAATTAGATTCGAAAGAATTTGAAAAGATATATAGGGGAATTGCTCCAAATAAAAATTTAATGAAAAATATAAAAATTATGAAATTTGATAAAGAAGATGATTAAATAACTTTTTATAGTCTTTCTCATTAAATTAAAAAATGGTGAGGGAAAAAAAGAGGCCTGATATTGATATTAAAGTTAGAAATCTTGATAAAGTAATTCGTGCTGAACAAAAGAGAAAGAAAAATTATACTTGCCATGGAGGGCATTTCTGGATTTTTGGTTCAGCTCTTGCAATTGTTTTATCTTATACTCAAAACACATCAATTCTTTGGGCAATTCTCCATGGAATATTTAGTTGGTTCTATGTTCTTTTTAGAGCAATGCAAATTTGGGGTTGTTTTTAATAACTAGAAAACACATATTTTTAAAAAAATAATTAAATAATTTTTTATTAAAACTTAAATAACCGTTCATAATCTTTATGATTCATCCAATCTAAAATAACTGAGACAATCTCTATCCCATTAGATGTTACTGTATATAACATTCTCCAAACAGAAGGCAGATTGTAAATCCTAAGATTGTTTATTCCCATATCTTTTTATTAATTTATTGGGAATCAGTTTTTTTATTACATTTCTTCCTGCTAAAGGATCTTGTTTTATATTTTCAATTGCTCTCTTTAATGCTTTTTTTATCGGATCTTCATTATTCAAGGAATTAAAAACATTTTCTAATTCATAATCAATAAATTTAATCTTAGATTTCATAATTTAACCTCTGGGCTGTTCTTAATTTTCTCATAAAATTTTGGATTCCAGATATATGTTATTATTCCATCTTTCTCAATAAGAATTCTATATGTTTCTTCTAAATACTCCATAATTACCTGAAAGGTTTGCCACATTACTTTTTTAGGAAGTTTTTTGAATAATTCTGTTTTTTTATATTCTCCACTATTTTCCTCAATAAACTTTTCAACCATTAATACTGTTTGCAAGGTTGGTGATCTTGCATTAGAATTTTTTCTTTTTAACAATTGCATTTTATCTACTCTTAATTCACGATTATATCAATTGATATTACTATATAAATCTTTGTTTTTAGAATTTTTGATAGGGATTTTATTTATACTGATTTTGGATTTTCTTTAATTTTTTTCCAAAATCATCCCCTAAATCTGTATAGTGGTCTATAATTCCTTCTGGTTTGCAAACCAGCATATCTAATCCCTGAGAATATAAATCCTGGTTTTGTGATCTTCTAACAGCTTCAAGCCCAATACGAATAACATCAGATACACCTGGTTCAGAAACATTCCCTTTATAATCTCCTGCTTCATAGATAACTTGTAATGCGTTCATATATTCTATTATTTTTTGATCTCCGCTTCCTGTGCAAGTCCATCCTCTTTTTTCAACACTTCCAAAAGGGAAACAAGTATATAATTCGGGATTTTTATTAAACCTAGTCATAAGAATAATTCCACTTATCTTCTTTAAATCCGGGAGCCTTTTTCCCATTCTTTTAATATTCAGTTTTCTTAATTCAGGAAAATAACCTTTTTTTGTAATTTTTCTAACATCAAATTTTCCTCCAGATAATTTTTTAACAAATTCTTCTGTTTCATTATCTCTATTTCCAGAGTGCCCAAAACAATAATTTTCATTTTTACTTTTCCATAATTTTCTAACTAAATATTTTCCATTAGGTATTCCTGTTTCATCATCTAATTTAGTGGTTTGCCTATCTGCAACCAAAATTCCTAAATTAATCTGGGGATGTTTTATACCAAAAACTGTTGTCATAAAAAATAAAAATTTAAATAATTTATAAATCTTTCTTTTGTACTAACTTTTTAGTAACAATATTTTTTATAAGAATAATATTATAATTTATTGCCTTATAGATTATTTAAACACTATATTAATTTTATAAAAATTTTATATTTACTAAAAAAGTTTATAAATAAAGATTATTTTAATAAAATATGGAAAAAAATGTATTAATAACAAGTATAATTGCTTGTATTTTTATTTTTAATCTAGTTTCTGCCTCTGAAACTTGCACTCTTGGTGTAACAATGATAAATCAAGATCCTTATCCTGCTGTACCTGGTGATTATGTCAAAATTGTTTTTCAAATTACAGGGATAGAAAATCCTAATTGTGGTGAATTATCTTTTGAATTAATAGAACAATACCCTATCTCATTTGATCCAAATGAAACATTAATAAAAAAATTTCTTGGGGGAACATATACTAAGGATTATAATTCATATTTGATTATTCCTTATAAAGTAAGACTTGATAAAAATGCATTAAATGGAGAAAACCCAATAGATATGAAATATGGTACTGGAGATTTAAATGCCTCTGCAAATCTAAAAACATTTTATCTTGAAGTTGAAGATACTCATGCAGATTTTGAACTTCATATAGATGATTATTCTTATGCAACTAAAGAATTAACAATTGAGGTTTTAAATATCGTTGATGTTGATGTTGAAGCTTTAACTTTAGAAATTCCAAAACAAGAGAATATCCAGATTAGCGGAACTAATAGAGTTATTGTTGGAGATTTGGATTCTAATGAATACACAACAGCAGATTTTAAGGGAATAATAAAAGGCAAGAATATTGAAATTAAACTTTTTTATACAGATCAAACAGGAGCAAGAAGAGAATTGATGAAAACAATAAATTTTGACTCATCTTATTTTATTAACACTCAAGAAAAAAATGGAATTTCCTGGACAACTATTTTTATTGTAATTGCCTTAATTGGATTAATTGTTTGGGGATTTTTAAGAAAAAGAAGAAAGAAGAAAGAAAGAGCCCATAGAAAGGAACGCCATTAAATTAATCTGATAAATTTGGTTATGCCTAATTATATGCTAAAAAAATTATTTTTTAAATAGTTGTTTTGCCCCTAAATTTTTTCGCTAACACTTTAATCATATTGCAATCTCTTCCGATTATTAAAAATCATAAATTCTTATTCATCGTAAAAGTCTCATTCATATCTAAGTGCTTCAACAGGATTTATCTTAGATGCTTTAATTGCAGGGTAAACTCCTGAGACTGCCCCTGTAAGTGTTGCAAAGATTATAAGACTAACAAAAAGAATTATGGGAAAATCTGGTTGCAAAAATCCATATCCCATATTAGTTAATATTGCTCCTCCTAATGCACTTAATGCCCAACCAATTAAAACACCCACAACTCCTGCAACAAACCCTATGAAACCGGATTCAAATAAAAATATTCCAAGTATATCTGAATTTCTTGCACCAATACTTTTTATCACCCCTATCTCTTTAATTCTTTCAAGAACAGAAGTAATCATTGTATTCGCTGTATTTACTGCAGAAACCAAAACTGAAATTAATGCAATCAAAATAATAAATCCTATCACAATATTAAGTGCACTGGAAAATCCTTCAATCAAATCATTAAAAGATTGTACATGAAAATCTTCTTTACCTTCATCAAGATTTCTTTCTCTTCTTAATGATTTTTCTATTTTTTCTACAACACCATCAATATTCTTTATATCAACTTTAGCTACAATCCAACCATAAGAAAGATTTTCATCAGGAAAAAGTTTATCCATATAATCATTTGAAACATATACTTGAGCATCATCTTGTTTACTTCCAACTTCATTAAAAAATCCAACGACTTTTATGTCTTCTCCATTCATTTCTATATTTTGATTTAATCTTATGGCTTTTGGAAATATTCTATCATCAATCATATAATTATATCCTAAAACAATTTCTCTTTTATTATCGCTCAACTCCCTTCCTTTTTCTAATTTAACATTTGAAGATTCCAGCACAATTGGCTTTTCAGGGTCGTAAGACATTAATAAAGTATAAAGTATTTTATCCTGCATCTTAATCTCAACTGTTTTAAAATACGATCCAGAAACTTCATAAACCCCGGGAACTCTTTCAATAGCTTTTAAGTCATCATTAGTAAACTCCACATGATTTTCAAACATGGCTAAAGTTCCTCCTTTAGGTTGGATTATCACCTTATCTGCTGAAGAACCCTCAGTAAGATCCCCTATATAAGTATAAAGGCCAAGTCCAAAACTAATAAAAATAAAAATTGTTGTTATCCCAATAAAAATTGATAAAATCGTGAAAAAATTTCTTGTTTTTTTGTGTTTCATATTCCTTAGAGAATATTTTATTGTTTGTGGAGTTATCATCCTCTTAATGCCTCCACGGGATTTTGTTTTGCTGCTTTCATTGCCGGAATAATTCCTGCAACAGAGCCAACTATAAAACTTCCAAGCAAGGCAAAGAAGATTAAAGGGATATTTATATCTGGAGTTGTTTCTGCCCCAACAAAATTATTAATTGCTAATGTTCCAAGAAATCCAATTAATAAACCAAAAATAATTCCAAGAGCACCTCCAATAAGTCCCATCAATCCAGACTCAACAAAAAATTGCATAAATATATGTTTGTTTTTTGCTCCAATAGCTTTCATAATTCCAATTTCTTTTTTTCTCTCAACAACAGAAGTTGCCATTGTATTAACAATTCCAATAGCTCCAACAAAAATTGCTATAGATGCAATAAGCACAATAAATATCTGGATAGCATTTAACACACTATTAACCTGACTTAACAAAGAATCTGGAGTTGATACTTTAAAATCTTCTTCACCTTTTTTAACACCTCTTCTATTTCTTAATAATTTTTCAATATCTTCTTTTGCCCTATCCATTAAATTACTGTCTTTGACTTTGGCTCCAATTATATCAACATCATCGCCATAACCGATTAAATCTTCTAAATCTTGGTCATACATTAAAACAATTCCATCTATCATAAAACTGCCTTTTTTTTCCATAATCCCTACAACTGTAAATTTCTCACCCTCTATAAGAATCTTTTTTCCAACATCAATATCCTTATCAAAACCATTTTTATTTCCATTTGAGAGAGTATTTCCCAAAATAACTTTTCCTAAATCTCCTGAACTTAGCAATCTGCCTTTTTCAGCTTTTAAATCCATCATTTCATAACTTTCTTTTTCATAACCCTCAATAATACTAACTGCATATCCAAATTCAATTTTATCATTGTATTCCATTGACCCAAATCTAATATTTCTCGGGACTGCATATTCTATAGTGCTTAATCTCTGAATAGCTTTTGTATCCTCTTTTGTTAAAGGATTTACAACTGTTGAACCTGGAGCACCATAATTTAAACCCCCTGCTTGAATATTTATAATTTGTGTTGATTCAACACCAAACTGAGAATTAACAGCCTCTTTTAGTCCATTTCCAAGTGTGATTAAAGAAATAACTGCAACAATCCCAATAAAAATTCCTAGAAGAGTTAGCCAACTCCTAATTCCTCTTTTTTTCAAGTTTTTAAATGCAAATGAAAAATAATTTACCATCTTTTTATATTAATAACATCTTATATATAAAACTTTTTTTAAATTTGATATTAACTAAATTAAGGGGGAAAATAAAATATATAATTGATTTAATTCATACTTGAATCAAATGGTTGATAACCTATCGCCCCTCTATAAAATTGACTAATGGATTCAGAAGTACTTTCTGGTAATGGTTTAGCATTAATAATTTCTATTACACCATTATCAAAATATCCATCAGCTATTCTTGCTAGGTAATCCATACTTTCTTTGGTATTTTTAACTATCTTACTTTTAATTACATTGCTAACAGATTTTTTCACATTTCTAGATCTAATTTCCCAATTTTTATATTCTTCAAACATTTCCTGAATTCCAGCACTATCTCCAGCTTTATAGAAGTCTATCATTTGCTCCACTAATTCTTGTGGGCTTACTCCTAAAAACTTTCTTGCATTTTTAATTCTTTCAATTATTGTTCGATTAATCATAAATTATTAAATATATAAAATATTTATAAACCTTTCTATTATTTACTCCTTTATAATTAATACAATAATTATTTGCAAATCTTTAAAAATTAACTTTTTAGGGTTATCTCAGTTCAGCAACCCATAGTTTTGCTCTTTTTGATTTTGGATTCTTTGCTATTTCTTTTAAAGTTGCTTCAAAAGGTCTTTTCGTTATTAATTTTATAACCTTCTTTTGTTTTAATTCTCTTAATTTTTTCCTTACAATTTTTTCTTCGATTGAATGAAAAGTTATAATTTGCAAAATTCCCTTTTTTTTCAAACAATTACTAAAAACCCCAAAAAATTTTTCTAAATTTTCATAATCTTTATTTACTTCTATCCTTAATGCTCTAAAAGTGGGAGTTGCCCAGTGATGTTTTCTAGATTGTCTATATTTTTCATCAAGGCTGTATTTTATTAATTTAAGAAGCTGTCCACCAGTTTCAATCTTTCTTTTCTGTCTATAATCTACAATTCTTTTTGCAATTTTTCTTGCATTAACCCTCTCTCCATTTTTATACAAAACATCTGCAAGTTTCTTTTCTGAATATTCATTAACAACTTCTTTGGCTGTTAATTTTTGGTCCTGGTTCATTCTCATATCCAATTCCCCTACAAAACCAAATCCTCTTTCTGCTTTTTCTAATTGATATGTTGAAACCCCCAAATCTAATAAAATCCCCCCAACCTTTTTTATTCCTAATTTTGATAAAACCTGCTTAATTTGTGAAAAATTATCATTTACAATTTTTATATTAAAATTTTGTAAATTCTTTTCTGCCTCTTCTATTGATTCTTTATCTCTATCTATACCAATAACTTCAAAACCTTCCTCTAAAAGAAGTTTAGAATGCCCCCCTTTCCCAATTGTTCCATCTATTATTATTTCTCCTTTTTTTAAACTTCTAAAATTTTCTAAAACTTCTTCTGGTAAAACTGGAATGTGTCTAAACATATAATGAAAAGATTAAAACACATTATTAACTTAACTAAAATTCATTTTTATGAAAAATAATGAAAAAATAAAGGGCGAGTTTATTTTAGGTTTTTACTTCATTTTAAAGAAATAATTTTCTTTTCGTGATAAATTATTTTTTAAATATACCTAAAAAAACCTCTAAAAATGTTTATAACCCTATTTATTTTTTATTTGTATTAAAAACAATTAAACTATAATTATCTAGAAAAATAAAAAGGAGAATTGAAAAAATGGAATCACTATTAAAAAAATATTTTGGTTATGATAAATTCAGACCAATGCAACAAGAAATTATTGAAAATGTTCTTCAAAAAAAAGACACTTTTGTTCTTATGCCTACAGGAGGAGGAAAGTCTATTTGTTATCAAATTCCTGCACTTAAATTAGAAGGGCTTACAATTGTAATTTCTCCTTTAATTTCTCTTATGAAAGACCAAGTTGATAACCTAAAATCAAACGGAGTTGCTGCAGAATATATTAATTCTTCTCTTTCATTTAATAAAATTGAAGAGATAAAAGAAAAAATCCAAAATAAAAAAATTAAAATGCTTTATATCTCTCCTGAAAGATTGGCAATTGAAAATTTCAGGATATTTTTAATGATATCTCAAATAAGTTTAATTGTAATAGATGAAGCACATTGTATTTCTGAATGGGGGCATGATTTTCGAAAGGAATACCTTAACTTAAAATTTTTAAAAATTCTTTTTCCAGGTGTTCCAATAATTGCCTTGACAGCAACTGCTACATTAAAAGTAAGAGAAGATATTTTAAAGCAATTATCCCTAACAAATTCAAAAATTTTTGTTTCAAGTTTTGATAGAAAAAATCTTAATTTAATTGTTATGAAAAAAAAGAATACTATTAATAAAATTATAAATCTAATTAAAAAATATAATAATGAGTCTGTGATTATTTATTGTTTTTCACGCAAAGACTCTGAAAGAATTACAAATAATTTGAGAGAGAAAGGATTCAAAGCTCTCCCATATCATGCAGGACTTCCTAGCCAAATAAGAAAAGAAAATCAGGAGTTATTCTTAAAAGATAAAGTAAATATTATTGTTGCCACAATTGCTTTTGGTATGGGAATAGACAAGCCAGATATTCGGTTAGTAATTCACCACACCTTTTCAAAGTCTATTGAAGGATATTATCAAGAAATTGGGCGGGCAGGACGTGATGGTATGCAAAGTGATTGTGTTTTATTTTATTCAAGAGGAGATAGAAAAAAACATGAATTTTTCATTGACCAAATTCAAGACAATATTGCAAAAGCTAATGCAGTAGATAAATTAAATAAAATGATGATTTATTGTGAAAATAATTCTTGTAGGAGAAAGAACATACTTAATTATCTTGGAGAATCATTTTTAGAAGATAATTGCAGAGGTTGTGATATATGTTTAAATATTCCAGATATAGAAGAGGAAATTACAGATAGAAAACTAATTATTAAAAAAGCTGTGGAAAATATCCCTTTTGAAAAAATTCTATTTGAAAAATTACGAATTTTAAGAAAAAAAATTGCTAATGAAAAAAATATACCGCCATTTATAATTTTTGGAGATGTTTCTCTTAGAGAAATGGCAACTTATCTCCCGAGAAATAAAGAGGAATTTTTAGAAATTAATGGTGTTGGGCAAAAAAAATTAAATGATTTTGGGAATTTATTTTTGGAAATAATAAATAATTATGCAAAAGAAAAGAATCTTCTAAATATAAGAGACTTACTAAACAAATAATTAAATAAAAACAAATCATGTGAAAAAGAATTGTCTATTTCTCTAAAAGAAATACATTACACAAATCTTTATAAATATCTTTCAAAACTTTTTTGTATGGAGGATACATTACTTAGTCAAAGGGAAATCTTTAATGAAAGATTAAATGAACTATCAAGAATAAAAAATTCTGGATTAAAAGATAGCCTAGAATTTCAGTTAGTTACTTCTGAAGAAATATCAGAATTTGCCTACAGAAGTGGATTAATTAGGGGTAAAATTATTGGTCTTGGATTATAATCATCTATGTCTGAAATTGTTAATGGAATGAATCAAACTTCATCTAGAGTCTTGCCTTCAGATTTAACTTTATTTAATTTTAATTCAGCTAAACAATATCAACAATTTACCAGAGCAAATGGAGATGCACTTTTGCAATTTGGACTAGATTATGTTAATAAATATGTTATGTATAATAGATTATTTAATGAGTAAACCCTATTACTTAATCTCCTCTTGGGAAAATAATTAAATAAAAATTACATTCAACAATTTATCAACAAGTTTTATTCTCATTCTAAGATTAAAAACCCAGAAATTTATTTCACCCTACTTACTCTTTTTTCCAGTTATTTTTTGCACTTTTCCATCTATAAGCCAATAAACAATATCTGCATGTTCATTTGCTAAATTAGGGTCATGAGTAACCATAATTATTGTTTTTCCTTCTTTGTTTAATTCTTCTAAAAAATCCATAACTTTTTGCCCTGTTTTTGTATCAAGATTTCCTGTTGGTTCATCTGCTAAAATAACCTCTGGATTATTTGCCAGAGCTCTTGCAATTGCAACTCTTTGTTGTTGACCTCCAGAAAGTTGATTAGGATAAAAATCCATTCTTTCTTCCAATCCTATTTTCTCTAAAATTTCTTCTGCAATTTCTTCTTTTTCTCTACCAGAAATTCTTTGAAAATCCATTGGCAACATTACATTTTCTTTAACAGTTAAATTAGGTATAAGGTTAAACTGCTGGAAAATAAAACCAATTTGCATTCCTCTCAATTCTGCTAAATCAGACTCGCTAAGATAAGAGATATTTTCTCCTCCAAGATGTATAGTCCCTTTTGTTGGAACATCTAAACTTCCAATAAGATTCATGCATGTGCTTTTTCCAGAACCACTTGGACCCATTACAGCGACAAAATCCCCTTTTTTTATTGATATACTTATACCATCAACAGCTTTGACAATATTCTTTTCTCCTATGCGATAATGTTTCTCAACATCTTTTAGCTTTATCAAAATTTCACTCTTTTTCATTTTATAATAACATAAATTAGATATAAAAAACCTTTTGTTCAAAACCTTTAACTATGAAAGAAGGATAAATATTATTCTAATCAAGCTTAAAACTTATCACACATTAAAATATTGCAAATTAATACAGAAAATAAGGATAAACTGCTGTCTAAAGACAGCAGACAATTACCCCGAGTTTCTGATAATGATAAAATTAAAAACTATTGAGGGTATTAATTAATATGAAAAAGATATTTCTTTGGAACAAAACAAATTCAAAAAATAATTTAGAAAAAGGGCAACATTTTTTAGTTGATAAACTGGTTTTAAAGAAGGAAATAGAAAATTCATCCCTGTCTAAAAAAGATAAGATTATTGAAATTGGGGCTGGAGAGGGTATGCTTACAAATGAACTAGCAAAAAAAGCAAAAAAAGTTCTTAGTTTTGAGATTGATATACAATATAAAAAAAAGTTGGAATTAATCAAAAATAAATATAAAAATTTAGAGATTATTTATGGTGATGCTACAAAATACTCTTGGGAAGGATATGATAAAATTGTTTCAAATATCCCTTATTATCTTGGAGAAAAAATCATTGCTAAGGCAGTTATAACAGATATTCCTTTTATTGTTTTTATTATTGGAGAAAATTTTAAAAATCTGTTAATTGATAATTCAACTAAATCTGGCATAATTGCTAATCTCTTTTATGATATAAAAATTATAGAAAAAGTGAAAAAATCTTCTTTTTCACCACCCCCAAGAGTAAATTCCTGGTTATTAAAATTAACAATGAAAACAGGAGATAAATATAATGAATCTATAAAATTTATTCTCAAAAGAAAAGGAAAAATAAAAAATGCAATTATCTCTTTTTTTGTTAATGAAGGTTATACAAAAAATGAGGCAAAAACCTTATTAAAAGAATTTCATCTCAATGATAAAACTCTTGAAAAAAAAGTCAGCAATATTTCTGGAAAGATGATTTTAATAATTTATGATAAGATTAAATTAATTATTAAAAAATAAGATTTTTGGCAAATAAATCTAATCTTTTATTAAACTTGCTTTTTATATTTCTCTTTTTATACTCACAAACTTAAAAAATGAATATGATTTAATTTTCCTCTTGGAATTTTTATTAATAAGAAATTTTTTATTAATTATCCTTATTTTAATGGATAAATAACTTTTTATGAAATAAATATTTTCTTAATGAACTCATTAAAGATAATAAAAGATATCTTTATTAATATCTTATTTTTTACAAGTATATGAAAATCCTAATAATAGCCCCTCATCCAGATGATGAAATTATCGGTTGTGGTGGAACAATTCTAAAAAAGATAGAAGAAGGTCATGATGTGCATGTGATAATCATGGGTTACATTGGTTCTAAAATAAGAGAAAAAGAATCAAAAAAAGTTCAGAAAAAAGCAAGAATTAAGAGCTATACTTTTCTCAAAATAAATGAACCTTTTCAATATAACAAAAAAAATTTAGGAAATTTAATAAAACATATAAGAAAAATTAATCCTGAAACAATTTATATCCCTCATGAACTTGAAAGAGATCACGATCACAAGGTTTGCAACGAACTTCTAAAAGAAGCTATTTGGATGTCTTCAACACCAATCTTTTTAAAATTAGGAAAACCCTGTAAAAGAACAAAAGAAATTTTTGAATATTGTATATGGACCCCCTTAGTTAAATACAATTTTATACAAAATATTAGCAAATATTTAGACAAAAAACTAAAGCTCATAAATGAATATAAGTCCCAAATAAAAAAGATTAGATATGATCGAGCTGTTAAAGGCTTAAATGAATATTATGGTATTTTAAACGAGATTCCAGGAGGATATGCAGAAGTATTTAACATAAAATGGATAAAAAAGTAAGAATGACTTTTACAGGCGGTATTGATAGCACAGTTCTAGCTGTTGATTATTTGAAAAAAGGATATACTGTAAAAGGTATTTACTTTGATTATGGGCAAAAGATTAAGTTTCAGGAATTAAAAGCTATTAAAAGAATTGCTTCATTTATCCAGAAAAATTATAAAAATTTTTCATATGAAATTATAGACTTGAAAAGACTGAAAAAATTCGGAAAAGTATATCGAAGTGGAACGATTGTTGGAAAACAAAGTAAATTTCCAAAAACAACTCCGGAAGATCTTAATGATTTAGAAAGAGAAAGAAAACTAGCAGAATTTTTATGGACTCCTGCAAGAAATCTATATTTTTTAGCTGAATTAATGGCAGGAGCAGAAGCTGAAGGATACAATAAAGTTGCTTTCTCAATAATTCATTATTCTATAAAAGACCCAATATTAAAAGAAAATCTTTCTTTTCCAGATGAAACCTCTTTTTGGTGTAATGGAGCAAAAGAAATTTCAAAATTTAGCAATATTAATGGGATTTCAGTAGAGTTCCCATTCCAAGATAAAAAAATGACAAAAGAAGACGTTATTAAACTAGGAGTTAAATTGAAAGTTCCCTTACATCTAACTTATAACTGCCTTAAAGGAACCTCTCCCCAATGTGGAGAATGCCAACATTGCGTTAGAAGAAGGCTAATATTCAAAAGATTAAACCTAAAAGACACAAAATATGAAAAGAAAGCCTGAGAAAGTATTAATTTTAACTTCAGGGGGATTAGATTCAGTATGTTTAATATCTAAAGCTATATTAAAAAAGAGAGAACCCGTTCTTATTTTTTTTAATTATGGTCAAAAAAATTTTAAAAAAGAATTAGAAGCACTTAAAAAATTCATCAAAGAAAATAAGAAAAAATCTAAGGATATAAGAATAACTTTAATAAATAGAAAAATTAATCTAGGATTCACTAATTCTTTTATGCAAGGAAAATCAAAAAATAAGAAAAAAGAATGGGTTCCATTAAGAAATCTTCTATTTCTAAGCTTAGCTTCTTCATTTGGAGTAAATTATAAGATTAGTGAAGTCTGGTTAGGTAGTACTAAAGAAGACTCTTTTCCAGATAATAATTTTAAATTTGGAAATCTTTTTAACAAAGTATTAAAATACAGTTCTTATGACAAAATAAAATTAAAACAACCATTTGTAAATAAAAATAAATACCAAATGATTAAAATTAATTCGGAATTCCCTTTATATCATTCTTGGAGTTGCTATAAAAATTTTAAAAAACAATGTGGTAAATGCAGAAGTTGTAAAGAACGTAAAGCGGCATTTAAAAAAGCGGGAAAGATTGACAGAACAGAATATTTAAATTAATTATTTTTCATTTCTTTTTTATATCCAAATCTAAAGAATATATTCCAAACTAAAGAATAACTAGCTATTAGAAAACCCTTCTTTTTAAAAATATTAAGGAAGTCCTTAGAATTACCCCTCCTTATTTCATTTTTAAATAATTTTTCTTTATCTGCAATTGCTCTTCCAGTACCATATCTATATGAACTCCTTAAATCTTCTTTTAATGTAAGTTTATCATGATAAATAACTGCAGAAGAATCATAAGAAATTTTAACTTTGGCATTTTGAACACGTTCATTAAATTCAGCATCTTCTATCCAGCATAACTTTTCATAAAAATAATATCCTTTTATTTTCTTTTTAATTTTTTTGCTGAATATTAAAGGAGGACTAAACGCAGAAATTCTATCAACAGTAATGTAATTTCTTAGTCCCGCAATTATTCTACTAATAAATCCAGAAGTTTGATAAATAACTCTCCCTTTTGATAAAAAATTTTTATCCATACCTTTTTGTAATTTCTTAATTGTATTTTTTTCAAAAATACAGTCAGAATCCATAAGCAGAATATTATTATTTAATGCCATAACTGTTCCAAGATTATATGCTTTTGCAAGATTTCTTTCATTTATTTCTGTAGTTAAAAGATTATATTTTTCTGATAAATTTTTTATTATTGTTTTTACTTCTTTTGAAGGAAAATTAAAAATAATAATAATTTCTACATCTTCGTCAATGCTTTCAATACATCTTTTTATTCTTATATCATCTGATACTGGAATTAATATTGTTAATTTCATTTTTCAATAAGATAATTACCCATTACCAATGCATCCATTTGAGAAGTATAAAAATTCTTTATAGCATCATTAGGACTACATACAATTGGTTCTCCTTTAGAATTCATTGAAGTATTTAGGATAACTTGTTCTCCAGATAATTTTCCAAACTCACTTATTAAATCCCAATAGAGGGCATTGGTTTTTTTACTAACTGTCTGTACCCTTGCGGTACCATCAATATGAACTGCTGAAGGAATTTTTTCTATCTTATCTTTTTTTATCTTAAAATTAATTGTCATAAACGGGGAATCATAAGGAAATTCAAGATACTTTTCTTTTACTTCTTCAATTATGCTTGGACAAAGTGGCCTCCATTTTTCTCTAAATTTTACTTCATTAACAAAATCCTTTATTTTAGGGTTAGTTGGATCAGCTAGAATACTCCGATTACCTAATGCTCGAGGACCACCTTCCATTTTTCCCTGAAACCAACCTATAATTTTTCCCTCATAAATCATTTTGGCCACAGTCTTTGAAGGATTATTAAGGTATTCATAATTTAATTTATTCTTTTCAATTATTTTTTCTATTTCTTTATTTGAGAAATTTGGACCATAGTATACGTCATCCATTTTAAAATTAATATCTTCTCCTTCATTAGATAAAATCTCCATTGCTGCCCCAATACTTGTCCCAGCATCATTTGCTATAGGTTGTACATAAAGTTCATCACAAATATTTTCTTCTAATATTTTGCCATTTCCTACACAATTCAAACCAACTCCTCCAGCAATACACAATTTTGACGTGCCTGTTAATTTTAATGCAATTTTTGAAAGATGAATAAATAATCTATTAATTATCTCTTGAATAGAAGCAGCAAAATTTTCATCTTCTCTATTAAGATAAACTTTATTATCTATAATACTATCTCTTTCATCCCATAGATAAATTCTTTTATTTTTTGGGCCAATTTTTTTTTCAAAGTATTTAATAAAAGAATCAGATACAATCTTTTGAAAGTCAATTTCTTGATAAAGTTTTTCTTTAATATTCAATATATAACCTTCAGGAATAAATTTGATCAAATCTTCAAAATCATATTTTTTCTTTCCATATGCAGAAAGACCCATTGTTTTTCCAGATTGGTCTAATCTAAAACCAAGATATTTACTAGCAGCTTCATATAAATAGCCTATTGAATGAAATATATCGAAACCTTTTACAAATTTTATTTTCTTTCCTTCTCCAACCCAAATACTAGTAGAAAAATCTTCTCCCTGACCATCTATTATCAAAACAGCAGATTTATTAAATCCAGAACACCTAAAAGCACTTGAAGCATGTGCTAAGTGATGATTCACATAAACAATTTCTGCACTAACCTTTTTATAATATTTTTTTGGGAATAATTTTTTTTTAAAATTATTTTTTGAAGGAAATTTTTTACCAATCTGACTATAAAATTTAGGAAAATCCCATGAAACTGCTATCTTTTCTATTTCATTAACATCAATTTTTCCTTCATTCAAACAAAATCTGATTGCATTATGAGGCAGAAGATTATAAGCATGTTTTTTTCTTATAAATCTTTCTTCCTCAGCAAATGCAATTAACTTACCCTTTCTGAATAAACATGCTGAAGAATCATGGGTTCTTTCTAATCCTGCATTTACACCTAAAACATACTTCATTTTACTTCTCCTGAAACTGAAGCATAAGCATCATGGAGGTGAATACTTTCGTTGTTTAATAATCCAATTTCATAACTTATTATCGATTTATTTTTTTTCAACTTCTTTACAACATCTCTTACAACATCTTCAACAAATTTTGGATTCATATACGCTTTTTCTGTCACATATTTTTCATCAACCCTCTTCAATAAAGGAAATATCTCACAACTTGCTTCTTTTTCTACAAGATTAATTATATCTTCTATCCAAATATTTTTTGAAGAAATAATTCTCACCCTAGCAAAACCTCTCTGATTATGGGCTCCAAATCTACTTATTTCTTTACTACAAGGACATAAAGTAGTTATTGGAACATTTACCTCAATAATCTTATCTTCAAAATTTTTTCCAGTACAAGTGAAACAACATTCGTAATTTAAAATCGATTCTTTCCTTGATATGGGAGACATTTTTCGTTTAAAATAGGGGAATTTCATAATAATTTTAGAATCAATTGCTTCTAATCTTTTTTTCATTTCAGAAACAATTTCTCCTAATACTTTTAAATTTAAATCTTTTTTAATATATTCATCTAAAATTTCAACAAATCTACTCATATGAGTTCCTCTTTTATTTTTATCTAATGAAACAACAAGATGAAATTCTGCAATAGTATGTTGAACTTTTTTACCTTTATCTAAAATTCTTACAGGCAACTTTATATGTTTAATCCCAACTTCATTTAGTCTAATCCCCCTAAATTCTTTTTGATTTTGAATATCTTTCATCATACACCCCTTTTTTTATCGCCCCAAATTATCTTATGGATTTGTAATCCGATTCTTATATTAAGTTTATCTTTTAAAATCCATTCAACTAAATTTCTAGCGTTTTTTCCCCCAACAGGGGTAAAAAAAATATTTATTTTTTTAATAAGATTATATTTTTTTATTATCCTTTTTGCATATAAATAATCTTTATAATCATTTATTACAAATTTGCATTGATCTTTCTTTTTTAAAAATTTTAAATTTGATAACAAATTTTTTTTGCTCTCATTTGAAGAAGGACATTTTATATCTAAAGAAATTAAAACCTCTTTTGGAATCAAAGACACATCCAAAGAGCCATTTGTTTCTATTAAAATCTTGTATTTTTCTTCAATTAATAATCTAATGAATAACAATAAATTTTTTTGAAGTAAAGGTTCTCCTCCGGTAATACAAATATTTTTAATTTTAAATTTTTTAATCTCTTTTAAAATATTTATAAGATTTTTATCTCTCCCTTTATTATAAGCATATTTAGTATCACACCAATTACATCGAAGATTGCATCCAGTTAATCTAATAAAAATTGTGGGCAATCCTGATTGAATTCCTTCTCCTTGTATGCTTGTGAAAATTTCATTTATTTTTAGAGTTTTATTTTCCATTATATATTGCAAATGAAGTTGGAGTTTCCCACAATCTTATCTCTTTAAGATCTTTAATCTTATCTTTTAATTCTTCCCAAATCCATATAGATATGTTTTCTGCAGTAGGATTTTTTATAATTTCATTTAGATATCTATGATCTAATTTTTCAATAACTTCTCTCTTAATTATTTTTTTCATATCTCCAAAATCTATAACTATCCCCTGTTTGTTTAATTTACCTTCAACTAAAATTTGTAATTTGTATGTATGACCATGAAGATTTTTACACTTCCCCTTATGCCATTTTAATTTATGTGCAGAATCAAATACAAACTCTTTTGCCACTATCATATAATTTCAAATTAACATTTATATAAAAACATTTCTAAAAGAAGAATTAATTACTTAAATGTAATTATTATTAAATAGTAACTTTTATAAATGGGGGGAAATTTGTTTTTTTATGCCAGATAAGATATATAAAAATCAACATTTTTTAATTAATCCTGATATAGCTAAAGACATGGTTTTTTTTGCAGAAGTTGAATCTAAAGATCATATATTAGAAATTGGTCCTGGAAAAGGTTTTTTAACAAAATATTTAGCTGAATTTGCAAAAAAAGTTACTGTAATAGAAAAAGATTCCCATTTAAAAGATGATCTTCAGGAAATTAAAAATAAATTTTCAAATATAGAGATTGTAATGGGAAATGCTTTATCTTCAAAATGGCCAAAAGGTATTGATAAAATAGTATCAAATATCCCTTTTAATATTACAGAACCTTTATTTAATAGACTTTATTCTGAACGATTTAAATCAGCTACACTCCTTGTTGGAGAAAAACAGGCTAATAATATTGAATCATATCAAGAAAGAATTCTTCCAGATACAACCCCCATTAGCAGATTAGCTATCCTTACAAATGCATTTTTTGATACAGAATACCTTATGAAAATTCCCTCAAATAGTTTTAATCCTGAACCTTCTGTAAATGGAGCATTAATTTCTATAAAACCCCGAAAAAAATCAACAGCAAGATTTGAAGATTATATCTTTAGGAGTATCTGGGAACAAAGGAAGAGACCATTAGGAGATTCTTTAACCAACAGTGTAATAAATTACCTTTCTATTGGAGGAGAAATTTGTTATTTAGGAAAGGAAAGAATATTAGATTTATTCAATCTACCAAAAGAATTATCTGGAAGAAGAGGAACTGAGCTTGTAAACCCAGATTTCATGCGATTATATGAATGTTTATCAAATAAAAAAGCTAAGAAAAAAATTTTTAAAACAAATAGAAATCTTAGTAATAAATAAGTATAAGAATTAATTTTTTAAAAAGTTAATAAATTTCTAAATAAATAAACGCCTCGACCAGTCCTAAAAAATTTTATAGAAATTTTTGGGAACTTCAACTCTAACGAGATTGAAGTGAATCGAACCTGAAAACAACCTCGCGGTTTCAACGAAAATCGAAGATTTTCGGGGCACAGAAAATTTTTTTATTTAATTTTCTCGGTTTTCTATTTTCCCCTTTTACTTAAAATGATTTGTCCGAATACACGGGCAAGCATGCTCAAAACGCCTCGACCGGGAATCGAACCCGGGTCTCAAGCGCGACAGGCTTGTGTACTGGCCATTATACTACCGAGGCATAATTAGAATTAAATTAGATTATTTTTAAAGATTGTGTTTTTTTCAGGAGATGAATGATTTGTTATAAAGTTTTATTGAATTCCCTTTATTTTAATAATCTTTTCTAAAAACCCCTCTTTTTAGATTTCTTTATGTGTTTAAAAAAGAATCTTATCTCATTGCCCCATTGAAATTTTTATTAATAAGAAATTCTTTATTAATCTTTTTTTATAATGTTAGTAATTTTTTCCATGAAATGACTGCTTTGTTATAATAAACTTTAAAAGGATAACCTCCCTTAAAAGAGATTAATTTTTTTAAAAGATGAATAAGAGGGAAGAATACAATTTTTTCAGGACTGAAAAAGAAAAACAGTTTTCAACAAATCTTATGGATTTAATTTATGAATCTCCTAAAGTCCAAAAATCTCATGAAAATAATGAATTGCATAGGTATAAAGAAGAAATGATGTATTTAATAAAAGAACAAAAATATTCTGCTCGAAAAGCAAGAGATATTGTATCAGACTTAGCTTCAATAAATGGCTTTCTTCCTGTGAAAATTTAAGCAACAAAAGAATTTATTAAATCAAAAATCTAATAATTTTATGGAAGAACAAGAAGAAAAAAGAAAAATTTTAAGGATTATTTTAAGTTTTTTATTTTTTCTCTTAGTTTTATTTTTACTTGGAGTCTACTGGCTAATTCCATTTAGAACCTTTGAATTTAAAACTGGAGAAATAAATAATAATTTTAGTCTTAATAATACAGAACTTAAAGATATGCAATTTTATGAAAAAATGAGATATCCTGATTCAAGTATATCATATAAAATTTTAGATTGCACTCTTAAAAAACAAAAAGATATGAAAAAAGCTTTTGAGATAATAGAAGAAAAAACTATACTAAATTTTTACCCAGTTGAAAACAATGCTGAAATAGAAATTAGCTGTGATGAAAAGATGAAAATTGAAGGAGATCTTTTTATTGCAGGAGAAGGAGGACCAGTTAATATAACTCAAACAGACAACTTTAATGTTATAATAAGAGGAAAAGTTCTTTTAATAGAAAACTCAAGATGCCCTAATCCTAATGTTGCAATTCACGAGCTACTTCATGCTCTTGGTTTTAAACATTCAGAAAATTCAGAAAGCATAATGTATAGTATAACTAAATGCAGTCAAAATATCGGAAAAGATATCCCTGATTTAATAAATGAACTTTATTCTTATGAAAGTCTTCCAGATTTATCAATTAAAAATGCTACAGCATTTATCCATTCAAGATACCTTGATATAAACACAACAATCAAAAATAATGGTTTGAAAAAATCAAAACCTGGAAAATTATCAATTTATGCAGATGAAGAATTTGTAAAAGATTTTGATATTGAAACTTTAGAGGTAGGTTATGAAAGGACAATTATCTTAAAAAACATCTTGGTTAATAAAAGAAACTTAAAAAAATTGGGAATTTTAATTGATTTAAAAGAAAAAGAATTAAATAAAAAAAACAATAAAATAAGTTTAGAAAATAAATGAAAAAATTAATCATCCAGAAAATCTTCAGGATCAAATGAAAATCCTTCTTCCAAGTTCTCTGGAGTTTCTCGCAAATCCTTAGCTATTTCATCAGGAAATGAATCATCACTCATCTTTAACCCTCCTTTTTTATTTTAATATTAATAAGACATTACCTTTTTAAATTCTTCTATAATCAAACATATTAAACAAAAAATATATTTTTTCTTTTTTTTTAAAACACACAAACTTTTTAAAGCAATTATTACGAGTATTATATTAAACAAATACATTAAATAAAATGCCAAAAGTAAGAATAAAAATGAATAGCACTAATATTGAAATGCTTAATAACACTTGCGAAAAAATTAAAGAAATTGTAAAAAAAGCAGGGATTGTTATAAGCGGACCAGTGCCTCTGCCAACAAAAAGACTTAAAATAACTACAAGAAAATCTCCTTGTGGTGATGGAACTGCAACTTTTGATAGATATGAAATAAGAATGCACAAAAGATTAATTGATTTTCCTGCAAATGAAAAAGTTTTGCATAATATGATGAGGATGCAAATTCCAAAAAATGTCAGTATTAAAATTGAAATAAAGGATTAAAAACAATAAAATTTATAAAACCCTTTTTCTTTTATATTTTATGGAAAAAGAAATTGGAAAATTAGAAAAAAATGATAATACTGAAGTAGTCATAAGAATTGATGACTTTGGAGGGAAAAGAGGTTTAACAATAAGGGAATTTGTTACAGGGGAAAGATATACTGGATTCACAAAAGCAGGGACAAGAATTTCTGTGGAAAATTTTCCAAAATTTAAGGAAATGATAGATTCTATATCTAAAGAAGATATGACTCAACCTGAAGACACAGAAGAAGAAACATTAAAAAATCAAGAGACTCTTGCTGAATCCTCTGAAGAAAATAATATTAAAGTTGAAAAACCTGGTGAAAATCAGGAAAGTGAAAAAAAAGAAGAACTTCCAGATTATTAATAAGATTTTTATACTAAGAATATTTTTCTTTAAAAAAGGTGATATTATATGGAACAGATTTTTTTACAACTAGCAATTATTTTATCTACGGCATTTATTATTTCGTATATTATCAGATTATTTAATCAACCAGTTATTATAGGCTATATTATCGCTGGAATTATTACTGCATTTATAATTAGTTCTGGTTTTATTAATATGAGTGCAGATACAGAAATTATTCATCTTTTTTCTAAATTAGGAATAACCTTTTTGCTTTTTATTGTAGGTTTGCATCTTAATCCAAAGGTAATAAAAGAAATCGGATTTTTTTCATTATTTATTGGTTTAGGACAAATTATTTTGACTTTTGGTATTACCTTTTTTATATCCTCCACTCTTCTTGGTTTTGGAACAATAAGTTCTTTATATATTGGAATTGCCCTTGCATTTAGTAGCACAATTATAACAATGAAACTTTTATCAGATAAAAGACAACTTGATTCTCTATACGGAAAAATTTCTATTGGAATATTAATTATACAAGACCTTGTTGCAATACTTATCCTATTATTTATATCTTCAATGTCTGAAAAAGGAACTCTAGCAGGTTTTGCAATTCATGGATTAATTGGAGGGGCTAGTTTAATGGTTTTTTTATTCCTTATAGGCTTTTTTATACTTCCTCCTTTAACAAGAAAAATTGCTAGATCCCAAGAGTTATTATTTTTATTTTCAATATGTTGGTGTTTTGTTCTAGCAGCATTATTTAATTATCTTGGTTTTTCAATTGAAATAGGTGCCTTGGTTGCAGGAGTTATATTATCTACTTCAAAATACAGCACAGAGATAAGCGCTAAAATAAGACCTTTAAGAGATTTTTTCTTAATAATATTCTTTATAATTCTTGGTTTAGGGATAAATATCTCTAATCTTGATTCAATAATTATAAACGCGCTTATATTATCCTTAATTGCCTTGGTAATTAAACCATTAATAATAATGGTTTTAATGGCTATAGCAGGTTATACAAAAAGAACAAACTTTCTTGTTGGAACAACTTTATCTCAAATATCGGAGTTCTCATTAATTATTGCTGGACTTGGGATTGCACTAGGACAAATAAAACCAGAAATACTTAATACCTTAACTCTTACCCTGGCAATAACAATTGTTTTCTCTACTTATCTGATTACTTACTCAAAAGATTTTTATCGGAAAATGTATGGATTTATTTCTATATTTGAAAAGAAAAAACACAAAAAAGATAAAAAAATAAACATCAAATATGATGCAATTTTATTTGGTTATAATAGAATAGGTTTTAGTATTTTGAGGTCACTTAAAAAAATAAAGAAAAGGTATTTAATAATTGACTATAATCCAGATACAATTTCCTCTTTAACAAAATTAAGAATTCCGTGTGTATATGGAGATATTGATGATCCTGAACTTTTAAGGGATTTGCCCCTTGACAAAATAAAATTGGCTGTTTCCACAATACCAGATTATGAAACAAACCTTTTGTTAGTTAAAAATATAAGAGCTTTAAATTCTGAAGCAATAATAATTACAAGAGCGCATCAGATTGAGGATGCTCTTGATTTATATCAAAAAGGTGCAAGTTATGTTCTTACCCCTCATTTTCTTGGAGGAGAATATGTTTCTGATATGATAAAAAAATTTAAACTTAAAACAAATAATTATGAAGAAGAAAGAAATAAACATATCAAAATGTTAAAAGAAATAGAAGAAAGAGGATACAAACATCCTGAGGTAGAAAAGAATTAATTAATTTATTTTTTTTGTTTTCTCTTAATTCTTATCTTTTTCATTTTCCCCTATTTCTTCAATATCCGGCTTAGTTTTAAATAAAGAAAAAATAAAGTTAAAAAAAACTAAAATAATTTCAATAATTATAATAAAAATAAGATAAGATTTTATTTCGTTTAAAAATAAAGGAATCTGACTTAAAGAATTTATAACCTTTTCAATATATTGTGCTTTAATAAATGAATCTGGATTAAGAACTGAAACAGCCAACAACATAAATGGAAGCATTTTAGCTATTTCTTGAGAAAGAGATTCTTTATAGTAAGAAGTAATTCTTATTGCAGCTATAACTGTTGCAGAAATAATTAATATCTGTGGAACCTCATTAGTTTGTGAAAGACTTATTAGAAAAAAAGTGAATATTGCAAATATAAAAAATATTAAAAAAGGTAATATTAAAATATACTCGACAAAATAAAAAATACCTGTTACCAACTTTGAAATAAAAGAATGCTGAAAGGTATTATATTGATTAAGATTTAATCCAAGAGGATTTTTCTTTGAAATAAATTTATAAAAATTCCAAACAAAAATAGAATATATTACAACAAGAATTACTAAAAAAAGAAAGTTTATAAAAAGTTTAATCCCTTCAGGAAAAATGCCCATTAATGATGTATAATAATCTAACATAGTTTTAATAAACCCTGTTAATGCCCCTGTCATTAAAATATATAGTATTTCTTGTTTTTAAACTTTATTTCAATAAAAAATTAGACTATAAAATTTCCGATATTTTCTTATATCTTATCAACTCTTATGTTAAATAAACAAAAGACGTGAACAAATTTTAAAAAGTTCTTTATTTAAAATAATAAATTTGACATTTCAATAAATTTAAATAGAGTTTTTCATTTAATCTCTAATGATTAATATAAAATTAATAAGAGAAAATCCAGAACTTGTGAAAGATAATATAAAGAAAAAATTTCAAGATGAAAAAATTCCTTTAATTGATAAATTAAAAAAACTTGATGAACAATGGAAAAAAACAAAATTTGAAGAAGAAAAATTAAGGGCTCAAAGAAATAAAATTTCTGAAAAAATTAATTCTGCAAAAAAAAGAAAAGAGAACATTTCTAAAATAATAAAAGAGGCAAAAACTATTCCTGAAAAAATTATCCAGCAGAAAAAAAAGAGGAATAAACTTGAATTAGAAATAAGAGAGTTGCAAATAAAAATTCCCAACATAATCTCTAAAAATGTTCCTATTGGAAAAGATGATTCTGAAAATATCCCTGAAAAATACACTGGAAAAACAAGAAAATTTGATTTTCCTGTTAAAAGCCATGTAGAAATTTTAGAAAAATTAAAGCTTGTTGATTTTGATTCTTCTGCAAAAGTTTCTGGAACAGGTTTTTATTACCTTGAAGGAGATTTAGCACTGCTAAATCAGGCTTTAATTAGATATGGAATTGATAAAATGACTTCAAAGAATTTTAAATATGTTGAAACTCCACTTTTATTACGTGAAGAGCTTATTGATCAGGTTACAGACCTTAAAGATAAACAAGAGCAGATTTATCTTACAGAGGACAAACCAAAAATGGCTTTAATAGGAACTTCTGAACATTCTTTAATTGGCAGATATGCAAAACAAGAAATTCCTGAGAAAGAACTTCCAATAAAACAAACAAGTTATTCTATGTGTTTCAGAAAAGAAATCGGCTCGCATGGAATTGATGAAAAAGGTCTTTTTAGAACTCACCAATTTAATAAAATCGAGATGATTGTTATATGTTTGCCAAAAGAATCTGAAAAATTTTATAAAATATTACAAGAGATAACGGTTGATATATTTAATGGATTAGAAATTCCCATAAGAATTTTAAAAATTTGTTCTGGAGATTTAGGCGATTTAAAATATGAACAAATAGATGTTGAAGCTTATTCACCAAGAAAAGAAGACTACTTCGAAGTTGGAAGCTGTTCTAATTTAACAGGTGCACAAGCAAGAAAACTAAAAATATCTACAAGAGTAAAAGGTGAAAGGATTTTTCCCCACACTCTAAATAATACCGCAATTGCTACCTCACGCGCCTTAGTTGCTATACTTGAAAATAATCAACAAAAAGATGGAAGTATTAAAATTCCTAAAGTGCTTCATAAATATATGAACGGCAAGAAAATAATAAAATCAGAGAATATTAAAAAATAAACTTATACTAAAACTTCAGAAATTAGATAATGGGAGGTAATTTTTTTAACTTTTATATTAATAAATTTTCCAAGAATCTCTTTCTTTGAAAAAACCACAAACAATCTATAATTTTCATCTCTTGCAAGAAAAGTATCTGGAAAATTCAAAAGCCCTTTCTTATTAACCAAAACTCTAAATTCTTTATTAAGATATTTTTCCTTTTCTCTAATGCAAATCTCTTTATGGAGCTCTGCAAGTTTAATAACACGTTTTTTAATTAAATCTGGACTTAAATTTTGTTTAATCTTTGAAGCAGGAGTATAAGGACGAGACCAAAACTTGCTAATATTAAGGGTTTCTGGTTTTATTTTTTTTATTAAATTAAATGTTTCTATAAAATCTTCCTTAGTTTCTCCAGGATAACCCACAATTATATCTGTAGCAAGATGCAAATTTGGAAATTTTTCACGAAATTGACTGACAATTTTTAATATCTCCTCCGGGGAATATTTTCTATTCATTTCCTTAAGAATATTATTACTTCCTGATTGAACTGGAATATGTAAAAATTTTAATATTTTCTCATTTTTATAAATTTCAATAAGTTCTGGAAGAATTTTTAACATATTATCAGGATTCATCATCCCTATCCTTAAAAAAAACTTTTTGTTTAAAGATATTATCTCCTTAAGCAATTTAGGCAATAAATAATTCCCTTCTTCATTTCCATATGCTGCACAATCCTGGCTTGTAATCCAAATCTCCTTGCAACCTGTATTAAGATCATTTTTAATTGACTCTAAAATCTTTTCATCTGGATAAGAAAAAAGTTCTCCTTTTGCAAGTTTTGTTATGCAATAAGTGCAATTACCTAAACACCCCTCTGAAATTTGTGTTATCCCAATATACTTTTCTTTTGAAATTTTAGGAAGGCAAACTTTCACTTCATTTCTTGATTTAAGATATTTATCTTGCTGATAAGAGTTATTTTGAATATCATATATCAACTTTGCTATATTTTTAATATGGCTTGTATCAATTAAATAAAGATTTTCTTTCTGAAGTTTATCCTTGTATAACCGAGGCATACACCCTGCAAGAATTATTTTCTTCCCTTTTTTTAATAAATCAGAGAATCTTCTTCTTATTCTCTCTTCAGTTGGCCCCTTAACAATACAAGAATTTATAACAATAAAATCTGCAAAATCAAGATTATTTGTTATATTTAATCCTGACTGTTTTATAATTCCTTTCATAATCTCTGTAGAATTATAGTTAGCTGTGCAACCATAGGTTTCAAAATAAATCTCAAACGGTAAATCTAACATAATAAGTAGTATAAGGAATTAACTTTAAAAATATTTAAGGCATGTTACTAAATGATTTTCCATCAAATACAGATAATCGGACAAAATAACAACTATCTCCAAGTCGGTAATATTTTCTATGATAAGATTCTATTGTTTCATTAACTTGTCCCGCATATACATAAGCCCCTTCATAACTTAAACTTTCTTTTAAAATATGATTTAAATCAGAAAAAGCATAAGTTTCATATTCAATTTTTTCAGGGTTAAATAAACAACTACCCATCTCGTAGGTTATAATAAATCCTCCTTTTTTACACACTTGTTTTGAAATATTTGTTATTTTATTTAATTCTTTAGAAATTTCACTCATTATTAATTCAACTTCCTTCGTTGATTTTTTATAATTTTCAACGCAAGGTAGCATTAATGAATTGCTTTTACCCCCAAGATTTACATTAAGACTATTAGTTCCTTCACAAAGCAGATTCCAATCATTTAATTGTGTTATTTTTGTATCAAAAAAATCTTTAGATTCTATAAACCTAATAAAAGAATTATATTCTTCAGAAGAAATTTTTGACTCATAACATTGTGGCTCTTTAAAATCAAGTTGATGTATTATTAAAAATTTTCTGTCTTCAAATAAATAAACGGCATCTAACATCCCTTGAACAGACATCTTTGAAGCAATAAAATCTTTTTTTTCAATTTCAGATTTTTTAATTACACCATCATTATTTAATAAAATAAAATAAAATAAAAAACCGAGGAGGAGAATTCCGATTATTATCCCTATAACCACACTCCTTTTCATAATTTTATTAATCAATCAATGTATATAAATTTTTGTAAGAATTGTATTATTATGTTTTAAAAAATATAAAGCAAAAATTAGAAAAAATAATAAAAAAAAGAAGTTAAAAAACTTTGGAAAAATTATCGCTTAAGCACAGCTAAAAAAACACCTGCAAAAGTTGTGATAACAACAATCCATCCCGCAACTAATGCGACAATTGCGCCACCAAGCCAGCTAGGAAGAACCAGTGTTCCACCTATCATTCCAAAACCTACAGATAGTGAAACAATCACTCCTGTTATCCATGCAACAAATCCGAGCAAACGGGGAATGATTTGACTTTCCTTTTTTTGTTTTTTTGACATAACTCACCTCCTATTTTTATTTAGATAATCTTCTACTGAAAATAATAAAAAAATCAATTAAAAATAATAAAAAATAATAAATTATTCTTTCTACTTTTTTTTCTTTTTAGTAGTTTTCTTTTTTACAGCTTTCTTCTTTGTTGAAGCTTTCTTTTTCTTTTTTGCAGCCATCGTTTCTGATTTTCCTTTGCTATTTTTTATTCCTGAAAGAGTCGCATTAAAAATTAATGGCTCTTGTACTAAGACCATTCTTTTTGCCCTATCAAGTTTATCCATTACCTTTTTCATATAAGTTTTTATTTCTCTATCAAGCCGACTTGTTTCAGAGTTTGTTTTTTTGATCGAAGAAGAAATTGCTCTTTCAGAAATTTTTCCAAAAAAGAATCTTCTACTTTCCCTATCAAACTCATCCATTATAGATTGTTTTTCGTCCTGACGAGCCCTTATAAGTTCTCCAATAACTGTTATATCTTTTAAGAAACTTGCAAAATAAGATTCGTCCATCTTTTTAGTTTTTGGCATTTAAAAATTTAGCAAAGTTATAATACCTCCTTTCAATATATATTATGATTATTACATTTAAATATTTTTACATTTAAATATTTTTACATTACATCTCTTCTAAAACATCTATCCCCAGTAAATTCATTGAATTTTTAATAACTTGTCTAACAGCCTCGACAAGAGCAAGCCTGAAAGACTCTTCTTTCTCTCCAATTACCTGGCAATCATGATAAAATTCATTAAAGGCTTGTGATAATTGAAAAGAATAATTTGCAATAATTGAGGGGTTTAACATCTCAAAAGCTTTTTCTATAATTAAGGGATACTCCTTTAACTTTTTAATTAGTTTTATTTCTTTAGGATTAAATTCATCAGGAATCAACAATTTATTCTTATTTTTAGTTTTCCTTAAAATACTTGAAGCTCTTGCATAACTGTATAATATATAAGGCCCTGTATCTCCCTCGAAAGAAACAAAACTTTTCAAATCAAAAAGGATATTATTGATTTTATTATTTTTTAAATCGCCATAAAAAATTGCAGAGATAGCAACTTTATCTGCTCTTTCTTCAAGTTCTTGTTTTTTTATTTTGGGATTTCTTTTTTTAATTTCTTTTACAGCAAGTTTTTTTGTTTCATTAATTAAATCTTTTATATGAACTGTTTTTCCCTTGCGTGTTGCGAATCTTTTTTTATCTTTATCAAGATAAAGTCCATGGGGAACATGAATACAATTTTTAGCCCACTCATAACCCATCAATTCTAAAATTTTAAACATCTGCTTAAAATGCAATGTTTGCTCCTGCCCAACCTCATAAATCATTAAATCAAAATTATATTTTTTATGCCTCTCTATTGCTGATGCTAAATCTCGTGTTATATATAGTGTTGCACCGTCGGATTTTTTAATTAAGGCAACTCCAAGATGGTATTTATCTAAATTTACAACTAATGCTCCCTCGCTTTTTTTTAATAATTTTTTATTATGCAATTCTTCTACAACTTTTTTCATTTTTTTATTATATCTTGATTCAGGAAGATATTCATCAAATTTTATTCCAAGAATCTTGTAAACTTTTTCAAACTCCTTCATGCTCAATTCAGTAAATGCCCTCCATAAATTAACTGCTTCTATATCTCCATCTTCAAGTTGTTTGAACCAATACCTTGAAAAATCATCATAAGTTTTATCTTTGCTAACCTTGACATAAATTTCTTCTAAATAATTCAAAGGGTCTTGTTCCAGTTTTTCTTTATTTCCCCATTGTTTAAAACCAAATATTAATTTTCCAAACTGGGTTCCCCAATCTCCAGGGTAATTTATCCTTTTTACTTTATACCCTGCTTTTTCTGATATATTTGCAAGAGCATTGCCAATAATTGTGGACCTTAAATGACCTATCCCAAAAGGTTTTGCTATATTTGGGGAAGAAAATTCTATTAAAATTTTTTTCTTAAAAGGAAAACTAAATTTTTTTGAACCATATTTTGATTTTTTGGAGATTATTTCCCACAAAATTCTTCTTGCCATTTCTTTTTTATTAAAAAAGAAATTTATATAGGGACCCATCACATCAATATTCTCAAAAACCATTACAGGGGGTGTTCCTATTTTTCTTCTTATTTCTAAAGCTAAATCATGGGGATTTCTTTTCATTTTTTCCGCTAAAAAAAAACATGGAAAAGAATAATCTCCTCTATCATATTTAGATGGAATTTCTATTCTTGATTCAATCTCTTTTTCAGAGAGATTTACTTTATCTTCTAATTTTTTTAATGCTTTTTTTAAAACTTTTATCACTTCTTCTTTCATAGATTAAACAAAGAGAGATTATTAATAAAGGTTTTGTTCAGCAACATTTAATATTTTTTTTAGAGTTTCCTAGATAAAAATTCCTAAAGGCAATTATTTTAAATAAAATTTCTGCATCAGAAACTAGGGGTATTTTACCACACACTAAAGTGAGTGGTTTGTTTAAAGTTTCTGAATCAGAAAATAAGGGACAATTACATAGTAATTGTCTGCTGTCTTTAGACAGCAGTTTATCCTTATTTTCTGTATTAAAACTTTTATTTCCTGTAAAATAAGATTATCCCTCCGATTGCCCCTACTAAGAAACAAACTGGGCAAAGAGGAATTGAAATAAGAAAAAATAAAATATGGAAAAATTGCATTAAAGAATGCAATAAAATCATGTGTTCTGTAATAATTGCCAAAGCATAAAATAAATTATGAAGAATTGCAAAAAGTAAAATTCCTGAAGAAGCACTTCCAGTTAATATTAAAAAAAATTTGAGTTTTCCTTTTATTTTATTTTTTAAAGTTAAAAATATTAATGCCCCCCCAAGAAAGAAAAAAATAAATGCTAGTACAACAAAAAAAGGAAAAAATGCACGTAAATTAGGCATTAAAAAAAGATAACTCATTAAAAGAACAAAAATTCCTATTAATGAAAAAAATATCTGCTTAATTAAAACCTCCATTTTTTTACTCTTCATCTTAATTACTATAAGAATTACTCTCTTTTATAGTTTATCATTTACTTTAATCTATTAAAATATAAAAGACAGGATTAGATAAAGATAAATATTGATAAAACTGAATAATTATACGCCTCAGTAGCTCAGTGGTTAGAGCAACACTCCCGTAAAGTGTGGGTCGCAGGTTCAATTCCTGTCTGAGGCTTGTTACTGAAAAGTAAAAAAGCATTATAATAGAACATACAAATTATTTTAAAATAGTTTTTATAAATTAAATCATGGAAAAAATGAATTCTGAAAGAGAAAAAATAATAAAAAAAACATTAAATAATTTTGCACAGAATTATCTAAGAACAAAAAATAATTACTTAAAAGAAGAAACAGATACAGCTACAGTGGATTTTATAAGAAAGACAAATCCTACTGCTTCTGAATTTTTAATGTACAATGAATATTATGTCCAAAAAACTCTCTTAAAGTAAAAAATTATAAAATGAAATGTAAATATTGGAAAACATGTGACTTATATAAAAAAGAAAGTGTAACTTGCAATCAAAATGCAGGAGTATATCATGAAGACCGGCCTGCGAGGTGTTATATAAGAATGCAAGAAAAAGAAGATAAAATAAAAGAAGATAACCTGGAAAGAAAATTAAGTTCATCTCTTTAAAAAATCCTGAAAATTATCTCAAATATTATTATTTTTTGAAAAGTTTTATAAGTTAGATTAATAATATATAAAATGAAAAGAGGGCTTGATTATTATGCGAAAAGTTATGAGGTGAAAAAGTTCCATATATATCACCCTACAAGATTACCTCTAAAATCTAAAAAAAATTATAAAAGTGGACATCAGAAAGTTATTTTAAATTCAAAAATTAGAAAATCTGAAAGAAGTCAATTAATAACTATTTTACATAAAACAAGAAATTAATAAAATATGAAAATTCTTAATCAAATAAAAGTTCCAACATGTTTTTAAGTGGAAATTTCTTTATTTTTTATCTTAAGCGAGGGTGCCGGAGCGGTCAAACGGGCTGGACTTAAGATCCAGTAGCTTAGTGCTTGCGCAGGTTCAAATCCTGTCCCTCGCATA
>Ga0307990_1000533_pt1 | contig 33616 bp, 33 predicted proteins | sample EllFjometagen129_FD_203168 | JGI IMG/M metagenome (GOLD analysis project Ga0307990, IMG submission 203168) | Marine microbial communities from Ellis Fjord, Antarctic Ocean - #129 | ecosystem: Environmental > Aquatic > Marine > Unclassified | place: Southern Ocean | collected 2014-10-08
TCCAGACGTGTCTGCAACGGTTCGTGCTCCCACAACCTAAAAGAGCCACTCAATCCATCGTAAATGACACTACCGGTGGCATAACTGGTCGTTAACTGCTTCCAGCGCTGCAGGCCGCCGGTTGCCTGATAATGAGCCATCATGATCGCGTAGGGATCCTGCTGCGCCACATCAGCAACGATTACAGCCACGCCAACCGAAATTGGCGCTTTATATTGAACAGCCAACACGCTCTGCGCCAGTAACAACAGCATTCCGGTAAACAGCAGCAGTGTGCGCATCAATCCCCCAGTGTTACATATACTATTTATTTAAACCTAAGCGCTCAAATATCTCGCTGGTAGCCGCTGCACTGTTAAGGGTATAAAAATGAACTCCACGCACCTTGTTGGCGACCAGATCACGTACCTGCTCCGTTGCCCAATCAATACCAATACGCTCTACCTCTTTTTCATCGGCTGCCATATATACCTTGCGCAGCAAGGCTGCCGGGAAACGCGCCCCCGCCGCCAGCTCTGCCATGCGTGCCATCCCCTGACGATTGCGCAACGGCATAACTCCGGCAATTATCGGCACATTGATGCCAGCCAGTTCGCAGCGTTGGCAAAAATCGTAAAAATCGCGATTATCAAAAAATAGCTGAGTGACGATATAATCAGCACCAGCAGCAACTTTTTGTTTCAGATATTCAATCTCCAGCAAGCGATTAGGCATTTCTGGGTGCCCTTCGGGAAAGCCGGCCACGCCAATACTCATTTGCGGAAACTGCTCACGGATATAGCGCACCAGATCAATAGCGTGTTCAAAACCATCTGCTGGCGCATGCCAATCCTCGACACCTTGCGGTTTATCGCCGCGTAGCGCCAATACATTTTTGATTCCTGCCTGTTGATACTCAGCTACAATAGCGTGCACTTCAGCTCTGGTTGCGCCCACACAGGTCTGGTGAGGTACGACAGTTATGCCAGTTTCCCGGTGGATACGCAGCACCAGCTCATTGGTCTGCGTTCTGGTAGTGCCGCCAGCACCGTAAGTCACGCTTACCGATGACGGCTTGAGGGGAGCCAGTTCAGCTATATTTTTAAACAATTTCTCCCAACCATTATCAGTTTTCGGCGGGAAAAATTCAAAGCTCAGCGATGTGCTGTCTTGGCTGAGAATGTTTTTCATTAACATGGTTAATTATCCTTGTGAATATTAGTAACAGGGCGACGCCATTGACAGGCGTACCCGGCATTTTGTAATAATTGTGTCGCCGTATCCAAACCAACACCGACAGACGAAACTCCGTGTGAATCGTCCCCTGGCACAATATCTATCCCGAGTTGGATGGCGCGTTGCAATATCGGTTGGGAAATATATGGCTCTGTTGCCCCTTTGGCAAGCGCCCGCACATTGTAATCCAGCAGAAGATCCAATTGGGCAATGCGCTGTAAATTGCGTTCAATGCGCTGTGCCACCTGTGGCTGCTGCAAGCGCTCAACATAATCTGGGTCATACAGGCGAATCAAATCAAAGTGCCCAACCACGGCCGGCCGCAAATGCTCAATCATAGCCAGCTGAGCATCGAAATAAGCACAGTAAACAGCGTCCAGCCCACCACTTAGCTCAACTGCTTTTGCATAATCTGCAGGACTGAAATCGAAGCACAGCTCATTAACATGGTGCACCGAGCCCACCAGATAATCAAAATTATACAAGCGCTGCAATTCATTAATCCACGGAATAGCGCCAGCATAAAACTCGGTCTCCATGGCGACATAGATGGTCATCTTGCCAGCATAGAGTTGTTGTAGTTGGCGCGCACTGTGTACGTAATGATCGAATTGGTGCAACAGTTCCACAGCGCTTAACCCCGCCTGTTGCTCATCGGGGTACAAACGATCGTCAGTCGTAGGGGGCATGTGCTCGGTTAAACCAATCCAACTGAACCCCTGCTGCGCATAGGTCGCAACAATATCCGCCAAGTTATCCTGGGCGTGCATACAAAATTCACCGCTATGACCACCGTGGGCTGACACACGTAAAGGATGCGCATTCATTTTCATCTTCATCATCCCCTTTACTTTAGCCAGAAACTCTGGCTATATCAAAATTAATGTAAGCTATGCTGCAGCTAACAAGTAGACTCATGCTGAGCGGTTAAATTGACAATGTTCATCGCATCAAGGAGGTAATATGCCAAACAACACAAATAATTTCATAAAAACAGCTATCGCAACGGATGCAGCTCCGGCAGCAATCGGTCCATATTCTCAAGGGATAAAAGCCGGGGATTTTGTTTTCTTCTCCGGGCAGATCCCCCTTATTCCCAGCACCGGAGAACTGGTAAATAGTGACATAGAAGTGCAGACTAAACAGGTCATGAATAACATGCAAGCCGCACTAGCTGGGGCTAATCTCAACTTTTCGCACGTGGTGAAAACAACCATCTTTTTGACCGACCTCAATGACTTTGGTGCGGTCAATGAGATCTATGCGAATTTTTTCCCGCTACCTGCACCAGCACGCGCCTGTGTTCAGGTAGCGGCATTACCTAGAGGATGTGCTATTGAGATAGAATGGGTAGCTTACTGTGGCGCTGCCTAGTTTCTGTCCGGAAATACCCGATGGACACTTTCTATTTTTCGTGGCGGATATAAAAACCAAGTCCGGCAGCAACTATTCTACCCCCGATATTTTCCGCCGCTGTATATCCAGCAAAGCGGTTGACTATCACCTCATAGCGCAGATGCTCGCCGCTACCCCTTGGCTGCAGATAGCTGTCCAGCCCTAACTCGTGTAAGCGCTCCACCCGCTCTGCGGCGTAGTCACGATTGTGAAACACCCCGCTTAACAACACATACGGTCTCTGTTCAGCTACTAATTTAATGTGCTGGCTAGTAACCGCTTGCTCATCCTTAGAGCTGTGCACAATTTTGTTTTGCCATATTTTAGCGGCAAACGGGGCAATGCGTTGCACAATAATATATTTATCCTCAGCTTGCAGCAGCAGCGGGGCTGAAAAAATATCTACATTTATGAGTTTCTGGGCAATGTCGTCCGGCATGCTTGCTAAAGACATAGTACCGATATAACCACCATTAACTGCTTCAGGAGCAGTAGAAAACTGGCGCGCCAACTCCTCAAATAACTCACCATCCTGCAAGCGCTGTTGCACCTCTTCAGCGTCAACCTTATTGTTAAGAATGATCTGGCGCAAACAATATTGTGCATCAACACCATTCCATGGTTGCCGGGGCATCTGCCAACCAAGATCCCGCAGTTTACGTTCCAGCTCAAAACCGGGGAGACCAAGTTGTTGCGCCAACACTAATGCCGCAGCGGCATGATCATAATCGGCTAAGCGATAATAGACTTCACCCAGATAGTAGTAGCCATAAGAGAACCCGGCATTTAATTCCAAAACCCGGGTAAATTCGCTCAGTGCTCGTTGAATTTTACCCGCAGCCAGACAGAAAACACCCATCTCCATATGTAAAAAATCTTCACTGGAGGCATTTTTTAGCGCCAGTTCCATTTCGCTGATAGCTTGATCTACAAACCCTAGATCATATAATACCTGCGCCAATTGGCGATGAGTGTTCGGGTTGTCCGCACCACTCTCTAGGGCACGGCGGTAGGCATGGATAGCCCAAAATGGATGACCGGCTTCAAGGTGGCGCTTAGCCAACTGCAAATGGACATCACTCACCTTCAATGACTCAGCACTATAGCTTTTAGAGGTGCCACAGCTCACAGCAACAACAATCAGCACTAACAACAACTTGCGTGCATACATAACTTAACCATCCTCCTGTTTCAGACGCCACAGCACCTGCTTCATATCTTCCCACACCTCGCGTTTACCCGCGGGGTTACGTAAAAGATAAGCCGGATGAAAAGTGGGCATTACGGGAATACTGTGATAGCTGTACCAATTGCCACGCAACTTACTGATAGCCACCTGTTGTTGCAATAGAGTTTGTGCGGCAAATTTACCCAAGGCGACAATAAGCTGCGGTTTGATAGCTGCAAGCTGGCGCTGTAAAAATGGTTCACAGGCAGTTATTTCCGCCACCCCGGGATTTCTATTCTGCGGTGGTCGGCATTTAATCACGTTGCAGATATATACTTCGTCACGGCTAAGTCCCATGGCAAACAACATGCGTTCCAGCAGTTTTCCAGCTTGACCGACAAAGGGAATTCCCTGTTCATCCTCATCGCGCCCCGGCCCTTCACTAACAAAAACCACGCGGGCATGAGCATTACCCGCACCAAAAACTATGTTTTTGCGCGTAGCAGCAAGTTGACAGCGCCGACAATCACCAAGATCAGTTGCTATCTCGGCAAGCGTTTCCCCGCGGCAGTTACCAGAATCAGGCGCAACACCAAAAGCACAACGCGGCAACTCAGCCAGAGGTGGCACATAGATATCATCCACCCCCAAACCGTGCAACTCAGTTAATATGGCATGTGCTTGCTGCAACAGGGTATATTTTGCTTGGTCAATATTCTCAGGCATAAAGTTTGTTATTTAGTATTTATCCGTGGTTAAATGGTTAACAATACAAAATGATTTGAACTGATATTTCGTTCACCCAATCCAACACATCACTCGAGGAGATATTCAGTATGCGCCGCTTAGCCACAGTGTCGCTGGTTATCACCACGCTGCTTTTAGCAGCACCAACCTGCGCCTATGCGTGGGGCTTTGGCGTTCACCTGCTACTGGGCAATCAACTATTAGGTCAATTATCCAGCCTTCCAACTCACCTGCAGCAATTACTCGGCGACTTCCCTGCCGATTTTTTGTATGGCTGCATCAGTGCCGATATCACGCTTGGGAAAAAACACACCCACTACCTCAAACACTGCCACAGCTGGAACATCGGTGATCAAATTCTCCAGCAAGCCGACAGCGACGCTCAGCGTGCCTGCGCTTATGGCTATATAGCACACTTAGCCGCTGACACCATAGCTCATGGCTACATGGTACCATTCAAAATGGTACGCAGCTACAAGAGTGTTTTTCTCAACCACGCCTATTGGGAACTGCGCTTTGAATCTCAGGTACCAGATCGAGTGTGGCAAGAGGCTCGCCTGCTGGCGCAACAGGACTTCACTCAGCACGATGAGCTACTACGCAGCGTATTAGCCAACACCATCTTCTCTTTCGATACCAACAAGCAATTGTTTAACTCAATGCTATTGATCAGCCGCATCAAACGCTGGCGCAAGCTGCTGGCTCTTGTCGATGCCAGATCACACTGGGAAGTCGGATCAGAAGAGCGCCAAGAATATTTCGACCTGTCCGCAGCGGCAATCATCAGCGTTCTAAGTGACCCACACAGCCCATACCGTAACGCCGACCCCAGCGGCGAACGAGCCCTGCATGTTGCCAATCAGCTGCGCCATAATTTAAAAACATTATGGTTGGATGGCAAACTGCCCCAAGCTCAAAGCACTAAATTAATTAGCGATCTAAAAGTGGAGTTCTGCCGCGCCATAACCAAACCAAAATTGCTCCTGAATCTAGTGTCAGATCAAGCTTGAGAGCACGTTTTTGAGTCAACTAAACGCACCACCCTATCCAGCAACTGATGGGCAACTTCAACCTTGCTCAATTGCGGCAACGCCTCTATCGCTCCATCGGCATAGAGAATTTTAACCACGTTGGTATCCACATCAAAACCAGCACCATCTTGGGTGATATCATTGGCAACAATCATATCCAGATTTTTTCGCTGTAACTTAGCGGCAGCGTTGCTTAACAGATCCTGAGTTTCAGCAGCAAAACCCACCAAAATGCGACCCTGTTTGTTTTGCCCCAACTCAGCCAGGATATCAGGATTCTTCTCTAACTGTAGAATCATCTCAGTATCTTTTTTCTTCAATTTATGTCTGGATGACGACAGTGGGCGATAATCAGCAACGGCAGCCGACTTTATCACCACCGTGGTGCTAGGCAGCGCGCGAAAGACCTCGGCGTACATCTGTTGAGCGCTAACCACCGAGACAAACTCAACACCTGCCGGTGGAGACAACATCGTGGGACCTGAAATAAGCACAACATCTGCCCCACGCTGTTGGGCAGCACGGGCAATGGCGTAACCCATTTTCCCCGAAGAATAATTACTGATATAGCGCACCGGATCCAGCTCTTCGCGCGTGGGACCAGCAGTGACCAATACCCTTTGCCCAATTAAATCCTGCGGTGCCAGCAACTTTTGCGCGGCAGTAAAAATTGCTTCCGGAGCGGGCAGCTTTCCCTGCCCAGAATAACCACAAGCCAGCTCACCGTGAACGGGATCTATAAAATAGTAGCCAAGCTGTCGCAAGCTGTTCTCGTTGCGTTGATAGATGGGATTCTCATACATATGCATGTTCATAGCCGGGGCAAACAATACCGGTGCTCGGGTCGCCATAACGGTGGTACTCAATAAATCATCGGCGATACCATTGGCAATTTTACCGATAATATTCGCAGTTGCCGGAGCAATCACAAACAGGTCGGCACGCTCAGCCAGCGAGATATGCCCGATAGTGTTCTCCTGATACAGATTAAACAGCTCGCTATGCACCGGATTTCCCGACAGAGTCTGAAAAGTTAGCGCGGTGACAAATTCTTGCGCATTACGCGTCATTACCACCGACACGTCAGCACCGGCTTTAACAAACAAGCGCAACAGCTCCACTGCTTTATATACAGCGATACCGCCGCTTACTCCCAGCACTACCTTCTTGTTTTTGAACATCTAGACCCCTAACTTTTGCTTTTTCACGTGCGAGACATTAAATTAATCGTTTTTAAAATTTATTTTCTAGAGCTTAAGCTTCACCATTCAGAAATGGATTGCCACTCTTCTCCCGACCAATAGTAGATTCTGGACCATGACCCGGATGCACCACTGTTGCATCAGGCAGAACCGTCAACTGCGAGCGGATATGGCTGAGCAATTGTTCAAGATTGCCCCCGGGCAAGTCAGTACGTCCTATAGAACCAGCAAACAAAGTATCCCCAGAGAACAGATGCCCTTCACCATAAAGACAAATCCCTCCCGGTGAGTGTCCCGGGGTATGAATAACCTCAAAGCTAAGATCACCCACCTTAATCATATCTCCGTTAGCTAAAAAACGCTGTGGCTCTGGAGATTCCACAGCTGGCAGACCATAACTACCGGCATACTGTGCCGCGACCTTAAGCAGGGGCAAATCATCGCGGTGCATACACAACTGTGCTCCGGTTTTTTCCAGCACCAGATAATTGGCACCGACATGGTCAAAATGGCCATGAGTATTGACTACCAGTTCCAGTTCCAGCCCCTCGTGTTCAAGAAGTTGCAGGATATTCTCACCTTCGTCACCGGGATCAATAATCATAGCTTTTTTAGTGCGCGGACATGCAACTAGGTAACAGTTAACTTGCAAAGGTCCTACGGCTAAAGTTCTAATCAACATGGGTTATTGCTCCTCTTTTGCACCAAACAGATCGAGATTGAGACCGGATAGTTGCTCGCCTAAATTACTACTTAACGGGCTATTATTACGCTGCTGCGGCTTGGATTTAACTACATCAGACCGCGCTTGTTTTGGCTGCACTGGTACAGATTGGGGCTGCGCTGGTGCAGGTTGGGGCTGCGCTGGTGCAGGTTGGGGTACAAAGCTGGGCGCTTCATTGATTGGCGCTGGCGACTTATTGCCAGTTTCCCGTTCTGCATCAGCACTATTTTCACCGACAAAGAAATAACGATCATAAAGACGATGGTAGCCAGTCCAGCCACTGTCTCCCTTCTGATCTTTATCTATATGCGCCTGCACGCCATTGATCTTCGAATCCATATCATCAAGAAAATTCAATACCACGGCCTCTAATGTCTTCGGTCGCTTGGGCGAACCATATTCATATTGACCATGGTGGGACAACAACAGGTGCTTGATTAACGTCGCTTTCAGACTAGGAAAAGCAGCAATAGTGCGTATTTTTTCATCCACCATCTCCACCCCAAGCACGATATGACCGATTAATTTACCGGCATCACTGTAATCAAAACTGCGCGCATAGCGCAACTCGGCAACCTTGCCAACATCATGCAGCAGGGCACCGCAGATAAGCAGATCACGATCAATATTTGGATAACGCTGAGCAATATCCACGCCAAGGCGCGCCACAGCCAGAGAGTGTTCCAGTAACCCCCCCAGATAAACATGGTGCATAGCCTTAGCCGCCGGAGCCTTAGCGAACAGGTTAACGAACTCAACATCGTTAAAAAAGGCTTCAAGCAATGATTTAATATGGTCATCGTTCATGCCAGCAATAAGCACATTTACTTCAGCCAACATCTGCTGAGGGTCATATTGCGATACCGGCAAAAAATCACTTAACTCAACTTCAGTCTCTTGAATGCGGTACAGATCCTGAACAATGAGCTGCATTTTATCCATATAAACGCTGGCTTTAGCACGCACACAGATAAAATCGTCTTTAGCAAACTGGCTATCAAAATCATCCACCCGATCCCATACGCGACCCTCAACTTCACCACTGCGATCCATCAACTTTAAGGTCATATATGGCTTACCATTTTTGGCCATAGCCATAACTTTATCGCGCACTAAAAATGGGCTATTAATCTGATCGCGCTCTTTGAGGTCAGCTACAAAAACTTTATTCACTAAAACATACTCCCGTGTTTGCTCTTTAATTAATTGTTTCTGCATCAGCCACACCACAGATATTCACTGCCGCACTGATGCCATCGATTGCAGCACTCATTATACCGCCAGCATAACCAGCACCTTCCCCCACGGGATACACGCCGACCCAATCTATGGCCTGCCCGTTGCGATCGCGCACAATACGCAGCGGCGCTGAGGTGCGCGATTCAATTGCCGTTAAAGTGGCCTCCGCAGTTATAAAGCCACGCATCTTGCGCTCAAAATGGGGCAGCGCCTGACGTAAACCATGCACCACAAAATCAGGTAACATTTCAGACAATTCAACCGCAGTGATTCCCGGGCGACAGCTGGAAATTGCCGCTACCCCACCGCTACCGAGAAATGCCAATAAATTTTGCGCCGGTACGCGGTAATTACTCCCCCCAGCAATAAAAGCCTTACGCTCCCAGTACTGCTGAAAACGGACTCCGCCCAGCGGCGTTGCATCGGCAAAATCTGTTGGTCGCACTGCAACGACTAAAGCACTGTTGGAAAACTCGCCAGCACGCTTATAATCGCTCATACCATTGACTACCACCATCTCTGCAGCACTGCTACTTTGCACCACCTGACCACCTGGGCACATACAAAACGAGTATGTACCACGCTCGGTTTGACGATCATTATACGCCAGGCTGTAATCAGCCGGAGGCAGATTGGGGTGACGTTTAACAGTGTTGTGGTGGGAGTGCTTCGCATAATCACCATACTGAATTTCATCAATCAATTGCGCCGGATGCTCAACCCTGACCCCGACGGCAAACGGCTTCGCCTGCAACACAAAACCCTTACGTTCCAATAATTCATAGCTATCACGTGCACTGTGACCAATAGCCAACACCAGTGCATCACATGACAACTCTTCCTGATCGTTTATAATAACACCTTGCAGTTTCTTGTTATCTCCACCGCTGGAATGAATATCGGTTAAGCAGCTCTCAAAGCACACCTGCACCCCGAGGCGCTGCAACTCATGACGAAAATTCATCAACACCCGGCGTAAACGATCGGTACCGATGTGCGGCTTGGCCAACCGTAAAATATCCGCAGGGGCGCCAAAATCTACCAGTGTTTGCAACACAAACTTTGTCAGTGGGTGTTTGATGCGCGTGGTCAATTTACCATCAGAGAAGGTGCCAGCCCCTCCCTCACCAAATTGCACATTACTGTCTGGCTGTAATACCCCACCACTCCAAAAAGTCTCAACATCGCGCACGCGCTGCTCAACTGTACGCCCGCGCTCCAGCAACGTTACCTTGTGCCCGGCTCGCGCCAACCACAGCGCGGCAAATAATCCGGCTGGACCCATCCCAACAACAGCAATATTTCTAGGTTGCCCAGATATTACTAGCTCAGGCAGTAAAACCGGTGCAGAAGCTACACTTAAACGTTGATCATTCTGCGCACGCTGCACCAATGCTTGGGCGTGTACTTGCTCATCCTTGCAAGCAAACTCAACAGTATATACCCGCAACACACGCCCCTTGCGCCGCGCATCAATACCGCAGCGCACGACATGTAAACTAAACAGTTGTTCTGCTGAGCAATCGAGGTATTGCGCAACCATAGTGGGCAATTGCGCTTCATCATCATCCAGATTCAGCGCAATCTCGCTTACACGAAAGCGGGTCAAACAACAGCCATTCACTGGCAAAACTCCCCCTACATTAAAGCCCACAATCAAACCATATTGCGCCGCACCTTATCTGCGCAAACAACCTGTTGAGCATACCGTTTATATACCTGCTTTGACAAGCTAAGAAGCAATAGCAATAGTAAGTCTATCCAAGACAATAAACAAATAGAGGTGACTAAAAAGCCACCTCTATTTGTTTATTTATTGCGCAACACCACTAAAATTAATTATTCCAACTAGCTGCAACCTGCACTTACGGTCAGCACTGGAATCGGTGATTTTCGCACTACTTTTTCCGCTGTGCTGCCAAACAGCATATGATCCAACCCAGACCGCCCATTGGTTCCCATGACTATCAGATCTGCATGAGCCAGCTTCGCCTGATTGATAATTTCTTCATAAGCCAATCCAGAGATCACTGATGCAGTGTAGTCATCACCATCTTTAAATTGGTCACTACAGAACGAATCCATCATTTTTTTAGCACCATCTATTATCTCCTGCTCCAAAACATCAAAAGATATATGGGGCACATAAAATCCGCGCATATCGACGGGCTCACTGACCACATGCACCAACACCAGCTTAGACGCGCACTTTTTAGCCAGCGAATAGGCATAATCGAAGGCCGCTGCTGAGCACTCAGAAAAATCTGTAGCAAATAAAATTGTTTTGAAATCACGCATACACTACCTCCGCTGTTTCTCAAGTTGTTCCATTAAAAGTCAGTCTCGATAAAACCTTTTTGATTAAGATTAGCACCAAGAGGTCAACTGTCAAGAAGCGTTAAGATAGCCTGAAGTTACCACCTGCAAATATTCCCGCGCGGTTGTAGCTAGCTCGCTACCATCTTCACGGTTAGCGACTTCACGAAATTCACCAGCGGCAGCTTCTAATTGCCCAAGCTGCATATAACACTGCCCGAGCAACAAACGGGCATTGCTATTATCTGGCATCAATTTCAAGACTTTACCCAAGCGCTGCTGAGCCAGATCGTATGTCCCCATAGCGTAATAAATCTGCCCAAGCAGAAACAACGCGGTAGTGTTGTCAGGGAAGTTCTGTAACACCTCATTATAGGCAAGAACTGCCTGCATATTTTTTCCACCATGAGACAGTGATACACCCAAGCCGATCAAGGCGCGGGTCTTATAGCGAAACAGCAGGTTGTCGGCAACTTTGCGAAACAGCAGCGCTGCTTCGTCCCAGCGCTGCATGTTCATATACAGAGCCGCTAAATTATTTTCTACAATGGGATCATTGGGGCGCAACTGCAAAGATTTTTTATAGTGCTGCTCTGCTAGGGGATAGGCCTGTTTCTCAAAATAAACCATAGCCAAGGTCGCTTGATAATCCGGGTTATCCGGCTTTATCTGCACCGCCTGCAACATTTCATTCAAGGCGCTGGTGTAATCCTTGGTAACCATATTGGATTGAGCCATTTTGTAGTGCGATTGAGCCATATCGATCTGCGGCTTGCCCAAAGAACAACCACCAACCAACAGTGCAACAAGTAACAGAATCGCATAATGCTTAACCATAAACAATTTCTCCCCAACATTCGCAAATGGTTCCACCCCAGCAAACTATCTTTTTCTATCCCGAGTAGCACTAATCTTCCGCTCCGGTTCTGTTCCCAGTATTCGTCATCCTCGCGAATGCGGGGATCCAGAGGTTTTGCATACTTTTCTAGACTCCCGACTGCGCGAGAGTGACGATCTTTGTGGTGATCGAGGAAGATTGGTATTAATCAGGTTATCTACAAATCAATCTATGCCACCAAATTCGGTTAATAATTGAAATTTACGGTAACGCTCTTGTACCTCGGCAAACTCAAGCGTCCGCATGCGATCCAAGCTGAATGCTTCAACATTGAACGAAGCCATTACGCTGCCGAAAATAATCGCCTGACGCATAGCAGCATCTGTGTATTTACCAACGCTAGCAAGATAACCCATAAAACCACCGGCAAAGGTATCTCCAGCACCGGTTGGATCAAAAACTGCTTCAAGTGGATAGGCCGGAGCAGAAAATATGCCATGCTCGGTAAACATGGTAGCGCCATATTCACCACGCTTAACCACTAAAGTCTTCGGTCCCATGGCCAAAACCTTGTGCGCCGCCTTCACAATATTCGGCTCATCCGCCAACTGACGCACCTCGGCATCGTTGATCAAGAGAATATCCACATATTTCAGTGTCGTTATCAGCGCCTCACGTTTTCCCTCAATCCAGAAATTCATGGTATCGCAGGCAACAACCTTAGGACGGACAACCTGCTTTAATACCTCCAGCTGCAATTCCGGATCGATATTACCCAGAAATACGTAATCGGCGTTGAGATACTGTTCCGGTAATTTGGGGCAAAAGTTGGCAAAAACATTCAGCTGCGTATCCAAAGTTTTAGCTTCATTCAGATCATAGCCATATTCGCCACTCCAGCGAAAGGTCTTTCCGGCAGCAAAAGTAAGACCACTCAAATCAATGCTACGTTCCTGTAAAAAATCAATATGTTGTTTGGGGAAGTCTTCACCAACTACAGCCACTAAATTAACATCGGTAAAAAAACTGGCTGAAGTGGAGAAGTAGGTTGCGGAACCACCGAGCACCTCTTCTGCCTTGCCAAACGGAGTTGCTACACTATCAAAGGCCACCGAACCTACGACTAAAATGCTCATGCTTAAGCTCCTAACGTTAATGCGACTGAAATTACCAACAATTTTTATTTCGACAACATATCACCTAATTAATACTAATCTTCCGCTATCGCCACAACGGTCGTCACTCTCGCGCAGGCGGGAGTCTAGAAATCTATGCAAAACCTCTGGATCCCCGCATTCGCGAGGATGACGAATACTGGGAAAAGAACCAGAGCAAAAGATTAGTTCTACTCAGGACATATCATGTATACATTTACAGATACTTACCAATCAATAACTCTAATTTTTCCCGCGTACTCGCTGGAATTTTACTGGCGTCAGTCATGATTGCATACTGTAACGCTTTAGAGCAACTACAGCTGCGCAAAGTTGAAATTGATTGGGCTACTCCGGCAATAATTTTCCGCGCCATGGCTACGTTACTGTGGATCACCTCCAGCACTGCCTCCACCGACACGTCATCATGTCCGACGTGCCAGCAATCGTAATCGGTCGCCAGAGCAATCGTGGCATAACACAGCTCAGCTTCGCGAGCCAGACGCGCCTCCGGCAGATTGGTCATGCCGATGATGTCAATCCCCCAGGAGCGAAACAGCTGCGATTCGGCACGGGTAGAGAAGTTCGGCCCCTCTATACATACGTAGGTGCCACCCTTATGAACCGTGGCACCAGCTTGTTGAGCCGCCTGCGCCACCACCTCAGACAACTGCGCACACACCGGATCGGCAAATTGTACATGACCGACAATACCATCGCCAAAGAAGGTAGAAGCGCGCTTACCAGTGGTACGATCAATGAATTGATCGGGAATAACAATGTGGCCGGGGACAATTTCTTCGCGCATACTGCCTACAGCCGAGACCGAAACTATCTGCTCGACACCGAGCATTTTCATGCCGTAAATATTGGCGCGATATGGCACCTCTGAAGGCAACAGGCGATGTCCACGCCCATGACGCGGCAAAAACACCAATTTTACATCACCAAGATAGCCAGTAATATAAGCATCGGATGGCTCACCAAAAGGGGTCTGCAACCACACCTCTTCGACCTGAGTCAAACCCTCAATATCATATAACCCACTACCACCGATTACGCCAATTACCGCCTTCATCGGATTATTTTCCATAATTATTCTCCTTATCTTTATCAGGGCAACTGTTTTTCCAGTTTACCTTTAAGTTGGCCACAAGCCGCCGAAATATCCTGCCCTTTACTGGCACGACGGATAGCTACTACATCGTGATTCAGTAAATATGTCTGAAAGGCATTAATCGTCTCTTCATCTGGGCAACGATAGCTGCTGCCCTCATGCTCGTTGAATGGGATCAAGTTAACCTTGGAACGCATACCGTGCAACAGTTTAAGCATCCGTTTAGCATCAGCAATAGAATCATTGAGATCTCGAATAAGGATATATTCGAAAGTTATGCGCCGATGTGAGGCAAGTGGAAATTTGCGGCACGCCTCCATCAACTGCGCCAGCGGATAGCGTTTATTTACCGGCATCAATTTATCACGCACTTCATCGGTGGTAGCATTTAACGATACCGCTAAATTCACCGTAACACGTTGCGCTAACTCAGCCATCTGGGGCACTAAGCCACAGGTTGATAGAGTTACCTTGCGCGAACTATAATCCATCCCTGCCGGTGCATAGAGTATCTGTAAAGCGCGCACTACGTTATCCAGGTTGTGCAGCGGCTCGCCCATCCCCATCAGCACGACATTGTTTATGGTTCCCTCTTTGGCTACGGCGCACACCTGATTGACAATCTCGCTCGCCGTCAAGTGACGCTTGAAACCAAAGGTACCAGTAAGGCAAAATGCACACTGCATAGCACAACCCACCTGAGTGGAGATACACAGAGTTGAACGCTCTTTATCCATGGGAATGCGCACGGTCTCAACGCTGGATCCATCAGCAAGGCGAAACAAAAACTTGCGCGTGCCATCGATGCTGGTTTCCACAGCTTCTGGTTGCCAATCTGAGATATAAGCCTTACCGGCAAGTTCAGTGCGCATCACCTTGGACAAATCGGTCATTTGATCTAGATCAGTGACCCCGCGCTTGTATATCCAGCGTAATAATTGATCACAGCGAAAGCGCTCCTTACCCATGCCTGACAAAAAATCTAACAATTCATCAGGGCTGAGATTTTTAAGATCAATCTTGTCACTGTTGGTTGTGTTAGTAGCATCCATTTAAACAATTTCCATTCTCAAACGCAATAAAAAGGCCCTGCGGAGTGTATCCGAAGGGCCATTATTACTCAACCAAACTTTATCTAGCTAAAAATTTACAGCAACTCAAGACCGGAGAAAAAATATGTGAGTTCGAAAGCTGCAGTTTCTGGAGCGTCAGAGCCGTGGGTTGCGTTTGCGCCAATGTTGGAACCAAACTCACGCCGCATGGTACCTTCTGCTGCCTCGGCAGGGTTGGTTGCACCCATCAGATCACGCCATTTAGCAATAGCACCATCAGCTTCCAGAGCCATTACCACACACGGACCACTGCTCATGAACTCAGTTAACTCACCGAAGAATGGACGCTCTTTGTGCACATAGTAAAATCCTGCAGCCTCAACCTGACTCATATACAATTTTTTCAGTCCAACAATTTTGAACCCTTCAGCGTAGATACGCGCAATAATTTTACCAGTACTACCAGCAGCAAAAGCATCGGGCTTAATAATAGCAAATGTTGTTTCCATGGTGTAAATCCTCTAAATAAAGCGTTAAAAAGTAGAAAATGAAAGGAGGCTTGTAGCATTACCGGCCATGAATGTCAAGAGGGCGCAGTTGCCACCACCCTGAACAATCAACCCCAGAATGTTACCTGATTACGCCCCATCTCCTTTGAACGTGCCAACGCCTTTTCTGTCCTGTCAATAACGTTGGCTAAGCTTTCACCATCTTCAATAGTGACCGCACCAATGCTAACCGTCATCGCTATCGGCAAATCAAGACAAGGCTCATTGCGCACCATCTCTTGCACCATACGCGCCACCTTTAGTGTCGATTTTCTGTTGGAAAAGGAGAGCAGAACCATAAATTTATCTCCGCCAACCCGACCTAAAATATCAGCACGGCGCAACGACGAGCGCAGCTGCTTAACCAGCCACTGCAACACAGCATCGCCGGTGGCACGACCATAGGCATCATTTAGTTGGCGAAAGTAATCAATATCTATGGCCAGCAGGGAAAAAGGGGTATTGTAGCGCTTAAAGCGGAACCACTCGCGATCCATGGCATCCAAGAACGCCTGCTTGTTCGGCACCCCGGTCAAAACATCCAGATGCGTCTGACGCAGCAACTCTTTGTTCATCTCGCGGATTTGTAGCAATTCTGAAGCATCAGAAAATATTTCTACCGCACCGGAGATCTTACCATCAGTATCGTAGATTACGCTGGTTTTTACCAGTACCGGTATACGCTGACCATCTTTGTGCAAAGCAAATACCAGCTTTTCTTGATCTTTACCTGTCTCAATGCAACAGGCCAATGGGCAATTCTTTTCGCACATTGGCAAATTAACCATATCAACATGTTGCAGTGGCCCCTGCGCACAGTTTAAACCAATAACATCAGCGGCGCTATGCCCGGTCATTTGTTCAGCAGCTTTATTCCAGTAAAGAATCCGGCGCTCTTTATCGACACCATAAACAGCCTCGGACAGGTTGTCTAACATGTGTTTGTAATGTTCGGCATTCAACAGCATAAATCACACCTCATCAATAAATGCAGACCCACAATCAGCAACTTCATTAAATATACCTAACAAGATAAGACCACATATATCATTAGTTGAACATTAATCATAAGGTACGCTCTGAGCCTGAGGCAGTCTAGTCAAAAAAAATTGTTCTTACTAATCATCCCTGCCGCTAAGCTCATGAAAGTAATTCAATAGTTTGTGCAGAGCAATACCTCTATGACTAATAATATTTTTTTCTTCAATCCCCATCTGAGCCAAAGTTTGTTTGCCACTCCCGACAGCAAAAATCGGATCATAACCAAATCCACCATCACCCTGAAAGTGTTCGAGAATAAAACCTTGGAGTTTACCGGCAAATAAATGACAGCTACCATCAGGATAACACAGCGCCATCACACAACAAAATGCCGCCTGACGTTTATCGACCGGCACATTCTGTAGTTCACGCAGCAATAGATTGTTGTTGTCAGCATAACTTGCCTTTTCCCCGGCATAGCGCGCAGAATACACCCCAGGGCGACCATCCAAGGCATCAACCATCAGGCCAGAGTCATCAGCCAGGCACGGCAATCCGGTTTGGCGCACCAACGCCTGTGCTTTTTTGATGGCATTCTCTTCCAGAGTTACCCCGTCCTCTTCAGCTGGCACCAGGTTAGCATAATCATCCATCCCCATGGACTCAATGCCGACAGCTGCCAAGGCACAACTAATCTCTTTGAGTTTACCCTTATTCTGGGAAGCAATCAGCAGCTGCATATCAGCCCTCCAATGCCTGTCGTTGTAAGTTGGTCAGATCAGCACACCCTTTAAGCGCCAGATCACGTAACTCATCCAGCTGAGCACTGCTAAACAGTTGCCCTTCAGCGGTACCCTGCACCTCGACAAACATGCCTGAACCAGTGATAACAAAGTTCATATCCACGCCAGCGCTGGAATCCTCAATATAGTTTAGATCAAGCAGCGCCACGTTATCTATAATGCCAACGCTAATGGCAGCCAATGAATCTTTAAGGGGATTCTGCTTCACCAGCCCCTTTTGCAACAAACCGGCAACCGCATCGGCCAGGGCAACATAGGCTCCGGTGATCGAAGCAGTTCTGGTGCCGCCATCGGCCTGGAGTACATCGCAATCAATCTTAATAGTACGTTCGCCCAGCAGTTCGAAATCAACCACGGCACGCAACGCCCTGCCAATCAAGCGCTGTATTTCATGGGTACGCCCACCAACTTTGCCCCGCGTTGCCTCACGGGAATTGCGTGTTTGGGTAGAACGGGGCAACATCGAATACTCTGCAGTCACCCAACCACGCCCCTGTCCACGCATAAAATGGGGCACACCTTCCTCTACTGAGGCATTGCACAGCACCACCGTATCACCGCAAGAGATCAACACCGAGCCTTCGGCATAACAGGTAAAACCACGCTGAATTGTTACCGGGCGCAACTGATCAAATTGTCTCATATCGTGTCGAACTGTACTCATTGACGATAAACTCCATTATTTAATGACGGCAGTTGGCACTTTTGCCTAGCCATCGGTAAGTTTGCTTTCTAGTGAAAGCAGATTATTTGCTGGCACGCGAAAATTCACGCAATCCGGCATACAGAGCAGCGGCAAGGCGCTGTTGTCCGGCTGGACTATTCAACATAGTTTGATCGCCCAGGTTTGACAGATAGCCAAGCTCTATCAGCACCGTCGGCAAATTACCCCGCATCAGCGGCACCAGCGGAGCATGGGCAACTTCTACCACATCAAACCCAGCGTCACGCAACGCAGAACTCAACTGCAAAGCCAACATAATACTGCTGTTGCTGAAATCTTCATTTTCACTGAGTTCATCTTTGGCTGGGCGCACGTACAGATGGATTCCATGTGCGGCAGGACTGAACGAACTCTGGGCATGGAGCAATAAAAACGCATCGACATCATCGTGACGGGCACTGGCTAAATGCTGTTGCAGATTCAGAGCATAATCTTCATCACGGCTGAGATAAACCGGGATACCTAGCTGCATTTTAAGCTGTTTCTGCAATGTTGCAGCAACCTCTAAAACCACATTTTTTTCTTTTATACCACTTACGCCGATAGTGCCAGTATCCTCCCCACCATGAGCCGGATCAATAGCCACGGCTCGCAGCGTTGGCTCACTGGCGCTCTTCTTTTTTTGTAACAGAAAAGCAAACAGCTTATCCAACACCCCATCACCACTGTCAGGCGCAGAGAGCGGGTTAAGATTACGATAATAAATAGGTGTGGGCAGAAGATCCGCCAACTGCTCTAAAATAAAATCTTCAGGAACCCGCAGGCGTTCATCGATAAAACGTGGTCGATGCTGAAACGGATAAAACTTTTCCCCAACCTTTAGGTATTGTCCTTCAGGGAAAAAAGTAGCCCGCCCACGCGGAGTTCTCATTTTATATAGATGATCGACCGAGTCCCAATAGCCGCTCATCCCTAATGCCGGTAATACATCATCAATAGCCAGATAAGGAACGTTATCCTGATGATAAACATCATTGATAAGCTGCGCCTGACGTCCCTGTAACCCCAGCTCCACAGCCGCGGATGCGACACCAGTCCAGCACGCAACTGCACCGATAACGCAGACAACAATCAGCATACGCAACGACATCAAATATACCCTCTCCACTCTAAGCGACCTTAAACCACAAAAACCGCATCCTATACGCCACAATTGATTGCTGTCAATCAAGCATATTGCTCTATTATTTTAGCTGGGAAGCAAGCTGCGACCATCCACGACGGGGTAACCTAGCACTTTAAGTAAACGCTTGGTCAAAGTATTCTCCAGCTCACTTTGGACTACATGATCATTTGGCATCGGTCGGATCTGTCCCCCGGCTATCATCCCATGACCACCAGCAGTACCTAAGCCCTCTACAACATCACGAATAACCTGACCGGCAAATATATCCTCCCGGTCGGTGCGCAACGATAACACCTCTTGATCTGCACAGCAGCCCATACCCAAGACCACCGCAACACCCTCTACGCGCAGGAGAAAATCTGTCAGTTCCGCCACCGTATCCGGATGTTCCACTTCAAATATATTAAACACCAGAACATCGTGAAAAATATGCGCCGATTTGAGCGCTTGATTAAAGTTGAGAAAATATTCTGTTGGCACCTTGGCACGACTGATATCAAATAAAATACGATTATTACTCAACGGCAATAACTTCTGGTAAGCCTTACGGTCAGGATTTGACCACTCACGCCCCAAGTCCTGAGTTTCCGAACGAATAGCGTAGAATAACGCAGTAGCCAAACGGGTACCAATGTAGATATCCTGAGCCAACAAGTATTCGTACAAGATAGTCGCACAGGCGCCATAGTCTGGACGCACATCGACAATCATCCCTCCAGCTGCGGCATTGTCCCCGCTCGGGGCAACCCGTTGCGGATGATGATCAATTATAATATCAATCTTACAATCGTCCGGCAAACTACCATTACCGGTACGCGGCTGGCTATCGACCATACACACCACAGAGAATTGGCGATAATCAATATCATCCAAAGCAACAATATCTATTGCCAATTTCTCTACCATGGTACGATTTTCACGTCGGCCAATCACCCCACCACTGGCTATCAACGCCTGTTCCCCGGTGGTCATTAACAATAGATGACTTAGTGCATAAGCAGTAGCTATAGCGTCGGGATCAGGATTGTCGTGCGTCACAATAAGGATATTGTGTTTGCCGCGTACCCGCTCAATTATCTGCTGACTGAATAGATGTGCTGCTGCCAAATCCATAGATAATTCCTCACCGTTTAAGATTTCCATACTAATTAGAGATAGGCGTAGTTGTAAGACAAAAAATCCCAGCCGCTTTCCCGCACGCAAGCAGCTGGTGTTTATCCTCACCCAGGGACATCGCAACCCTAAGTGGTTTGCCGACATCCTACCACGCTACCGCGACATCTTCTACTGGACCGGTTTTGCAAAAACCTGGCCACTGCGGGCAGTTGATGTGTATCACCGCGGTGACATCGATAAAAAAAATGAACTACTCAGTCAAGCGCAACAACTGGCTGAGCAGTTGATGAGTGGACAAAACAACGACAATGTACAGGCTACAAACCAATTTTGAGGATATTTTGGCTATATGCTTGAATAAGAGCACTTTTTTTCAACATGCCCACCACGCGCCGGGAGTCTTTAACATCGACGACTGGCAAAGTGGAAATCTGTTTGCCCTCGAACAGCTCAAAGGCTGCTTCAAGGCTCTGATCCGGGGTGAGGGTAATCACGTTACGCGTCATTATTTCCGAAACTAGAACCAACTCGCTCAGCTCGCCCATTTCACTCAAGCACACCTTCAGATCGCGCATCGACACCATCCCCACCAGCTGCTGCTTATCATTGAGCACCACAAAATGGGGATAGTAGCTCTCCTGGGCCAGCTGTGCCAATTTGCCCAGCGATAAATTCTCGGCTATTTTTTCAAAATCTTTTTCCATGTATTCCACCACTTGCAATGAGCGCAACAGAGTTACATCGCGACCACGCACGATCTTCATCCCCTTGCGCACTAGGCGGGTTTCATAAATGGACAGACCGTAAAAAGTCTGCACCACTAATAAGCTGGCGATGCAGCTGGTCATCAGCGGCAGGATAATTTCAAAATTGTAGGTCAGTTCAAATATGGTAAATATAGCAGTAATTGGCGCCAGGGTGGTTCCGCTAACCATGGCGGCCATCCCCACCAGACCATAAACCGGGAAAGCAGCAACCTGTTCAGGGGCAAGCCCATGCAATAAGCTGCCAAATGATCCACCGAGCAAAGCTCCCATAACCAGCGAGGGAGCCAGAATACCTCCGGAAAATCCGGCACCAACCGAACAGGAAGTGGCAATAAATTTAGCCAGCAAAATCACTAGCATCATAACTGGCAGCAATTCTGCGCCGAGGACCTTATTGACGGCAAGATAACCAACACCCAGAGCATATGGACACCACAACGCCACAGCTCCAACCACAATACCGCCTATTGCCGGACGCAACCACAGGGGTATATGCAACGCGGTGAACCTATCTTCTACCAGCGAGGTAGCGCGAACAAACATTATCGACAGCAGCCCAGCCAACAAGCCCAATATAAAATATCCGGGTATTTCCCAATAACTGAGCAATTGAAAATGGGGGACATCAAAAGCGGGAAATGCCCCGAGAAAATGGTGCGACACCACGGTAGCAACTACAGCGGAGACGGCAATCTGGCTCAGGTAATTTACCTGAAAGTCCACAAGAATTATCTCAGCGGCAAACAGCATCCCTGCCATAGGGGCATTAAAGGTAGCCGCAATACCGGCAGCTGCGCCACAGGCGAGAAAAACCCGTTTCCATTCCGCTGCCATTCCCAGCAGCTGGGCTATAGATGAGCCAACAGAAGAGCCAATATGGACGATAGGACCCTCTCGTCCCACTGAGGCACCACTACCCAACGATATCAGAGTGGCTATCATTTTAAACAAGGTAGTACGGTGGCGAATATTACCGTCACGAGTAACTACCGCTTCGATTACCTCCGAAACCCCGGCACCGCGTGCCTCAGGAGCAAACCTCTCCACAATGCATCCAACAAGGGCACCGCCCACAACCGGAATAAGCATTATCTGATACCAAGGCATCAACGCGCTGGCGGCAACCAGATCATACGACTGCGCCCAGAAGAAATCAGTCACCTCAAGCAGTAAAAAGCGAAAAGCCACTGCCAAAGCACCAGTTATCGCACCTATCGCAGCTGCCACCAACAACAGCACAATAACTTTACGCCCGCTGGCATGTCGCCTAAAATCGTCAATCTGCACCGTCATAACCCTTTACCCATCAGGTGTGGCGATCTGCAGTTCGGCTAGCCGAACGTCGCAATTCGCTTTGCGCTAAGGAATAACAACAACCACAATAATTCTGGCGATAAAAATTGTACTCTTTAGAAAGTTCTAAACTGCGTTGAAAACCACCCTGCTTTTTAAAGTTAGCAGTATAAAAATCTATCCCCAACTGGGCGGATAACTGAGCACCTATCGCATTGATCCGTTCAGCATCCTTATGGGGTGAAATAGACAGTACAGTGGTGAACAGATCAAATTTCTGTTCTTGAGCGCGCTGTGCCGTTCTTTCCATCCGCAGGCGGTAACATATAGTGCAGCGCTCGCCCCGCTCAGCTTCTTGCTCAAAACCAGCAACAAGTTGGTGCCAGTGCTCAGGGATATATTCATCGACAATTAACGCCAGATTAACCTGCTGGCACCATTTTTCCAATTCAGCACAGCGCAGTTGATATTCAGCAAGAGGATGAATATTGGGATTATAAAAAAACACTGTGACCTCGTAGTGCTGCTGTAACCGCTCAACAACCGCGCTACTACAGGGAGCACAGCAGGCATGTAACAGCAACTGCGGTTTCAACAAAACCTTTGCGGCAGCGGGTAGCTGAATATTAGTGCTGGCATCCTGCATAAGTTACTATTCCTCTTATCTGGCAATTTTATGATTTACGCTGACAAAGCACCACTGCTATAGTACGCCGCATGCACACCACAAACGCCCTACAGGCCACTAAAGACATATTCCTCGCCGATGCCCACCTCGAAAACCCTCAGGATCCGGCGTATCAACACTTGCTTAATTTTTTACGTAGCCAGCGTGGTCAAATTCGCCACTTGGTATTACTTGGTGACATATTCGAATTCTGGGTAGGCTATCGTCACTGCGTGTTCAGCGCCTACTTACCTCTGCTACAACTGCTACAACAACTTCACAGCGATGGAACAAAAATTATCGTAGTGGAAGGAAATCACGATTTTCACGTGGGACCATTTTTTAGTGACACACTGAAGAGCACCATTTTCTGTGATGATGGCTGCCTCAACTTAGACGGCAAGCGCGTGTATCTGACTCATGGTGATACTCTGGCGGCAACAGCTAACTATTTACGCCTGCGGCGCTTCTTCCGCAGCTCATTTGCCCAACTACTGATTCGCTTACTGCCACCCGATATCACTTGGAAAATTGCCGATATTCTTGGCAAAGCCAGCAAAAAACGGCGTCAGCACCAACCACAGCAGCAATATAGTCTGCCAACTCAAGCAATTAGTAATCTAGCGCAGCAGCAATTCGCCAAGGGCAGTGACGCTTTCATCTGTGCCCATTTTCATCAAGCCTGGCAGGAACGCATAGCCGATAAACCATTATTGGTTGTTGGCAATTGGGGCGAAAATTACCACTACGCTACCCATGAAAATGGTGTGTTCAGCCTACAACAATACTTACCTGAGCTCTAATCTACTTACAGCAAACTCTCCAGTTTAACTTCGACAACTGATCCACCGAGCAGCTTTAACGATGGTTGTAGCTGCTGTTTGTCACCAATTAAAATCAATAGTTGCTGTTTTAAATCAAGATATTTACGCGCTACCCGCTGCACATCCGCAACGGTAACCGCCTGAATACTCTGGCGATATTCTTCCAGATAGTTCGGCGGATAAGCGTACATATCCTGCGCCATAATACGTTTTGCTAGGGCATGGGTATCATCAAAAGCAAACACAAACGAGTTAACCAAGCTGTCTTTAGCCTGCTGCAACTCCTGCTGACTAACCGGTTGCTCACGTATCAGTTCCATCTCCTGGCGCAACAACCCGACCACCTCTGCTACAGATGCATTTTTTGTCTCACAACCGGCGAGAAACGGTCCTTTAAGCCGCCTACCGACAGCATAGTAAGAATATACCGAATAGGCTAACCCGCGATTGGAACGGATTTCACGCATCAGGCGAGAGCTGAAGCCACCGCCACCAAGAATATAGTTCATCACTTTCAGGGCATGCAAATCAGGGTTGCACTTTTCAATACCGAGCTGCGTTAACATAACTGTGGTCTGCGGCACAGGTCGATCGATTATTAACGTACCAGCATATTCTAAATGATGCAGTGGTGGAACTACCTGCTGCTGTGCTCCCGACTCCCAGTCACCAAAGTTTTGTTCCAGTAAATCACGCGCTTGGTCTTCCGTTAAAGCGCCGGTTATTACGATGCGCGTATTACTCGGACCAAAAAACTTTCGGTATTGCTGCTGCAAGCTTGTAACTGTCAATGAAGTTACACTGCGTTCGGTTGGAAAATTGGCCAAAGGATGCTCAGCGTACAACTTAGACATCATTAGCAACCGCGCCAAATGCGCGGAGTTATCACCACGACGGCGAATAGATTCCAGCATTTGCTGGTGCGCCACAGCGAAGCGCTGTTTATCAAAGCGCGGGTGGCGCACCATGGCTGCCAGCACTGCTAAACCGTTAGCAGCATCTTCGCTTAGGAGGGATAAATCAAAAGTGGTAGTGTAAGCGTCACTGGTTACATGGGCATTAGCAGCTAAATCCTCCAGATATTGATCCAATTGATCGGCATCCCACTCTCCAGCTCCACCACTGCGCAACACACTGGCAAGTAACTCGGATAGTCCACTGTTTTCGTTCGGCACGCCGACCTTGCCAGCGCCAACAACAACGCTAACATCCAGCAATGGAAGTTCAGAATCTTGTTTAAAGTATACCTGTATACCATTGTTTAACTTAAACTTTTGCGGATAATCTATAGCAAAATCAAGGGGTGGAAATTTTAAGTTTTCTATACCAACTTCATCCGCAAAAACTTGATTACCGGCAACAAGCAACATCGACAACAGCACAGCTGTCACAGCAATAATACGCAACAATGACATTATTTTTTCTCCTGTACTAAGGTGATTACGGTTCTATTTTCCGCCGTCAACCAACGCTGTGCCACTTGCTGGATATCCTCCGGCGTCAGTTGGGCGATCTGTTGATCATAGTTAAGTAAGTATTGCCAACCGCCAGCAATCACCTGAAAACGGGTCAACATATTTGCCAAGCCATTGTTGGTACGCAAATAATGTAAACGATCCACACGCAAGCGCTTACCAGCCCGGGCTAACGCAGCCTTATCAACCAATTGCTGACTCAACAAATCCAGCTGCTGATAGATAGCATTCTCAACCTCAGCTGCGCTGTGCGGATGGCGTGGTGTAGCGCTGATAACGAATAAATTAGGATATTGACCACCTGGAGCGCCATAACTGGAAACATCTGTTGCCAACTGCTGCTCAAGAACTAACGTTTTATACAATCGGGAAGTCGCACCTTCGGTAAGAAGATGGTTAATTACATCAAAAGCGTAATCATCACGAGTGGGAAGTGTCGGCTTATGGTAGGCAATAAGAAGCTGTGGTTGCGCATCAAAGCTCACCACACAACGTCGCTCACCGCGCTGTTCTGGTTCCTCTGCGGTAACTGGCGGGATCTTTTCTCCAGCAGAAATATGAGCAAAATATTGTTTGACCAACTGATACACCTTGTTGCTATCTACATCACCAACAACAGCAATAACAGTATTTACCGGTGCATAATAACGTTGGAGAAAATCCTGAGTCTTAGCCTTGGTAAGATTACTGATATCCGAGTTCCAACCGATGACCGGATGGCGATACGGATGAACACGAAACGCCGTGGCTATCAGGGCTTCGTACATCATGCCCGACGGTTTACTCTCATAGGAACGGCGACGCTCCTCCATCACCACATCACGCTCAGTATAAAATTCACGTAACACCGCATTCTGCATGCGATCAGCCTCTAAAGCCATCCACAATTCTAACTTATTGCTCGGCAATGAGATAAGGAAACTGGTTAAATCTTTACCAGTAAAGGCGTTAAAACCTACCCCACCATGTCGCGCATATATTTTTGAAATCTCATCTTTAACCACTAACTCACGCTGCTGCTGTTGAACTTCAGCCAGTTTTAGCTGCAATTGCTTGACCTTATTGGCATCTACCTTAACTGCTAGCTGAGCAGCACGCAACTTAAGGGCAATACTGTCTACCTGCTCCAACAGTGGTTTTTCCGCAGCATAATCCCGCGTACCGATAGTTTTAGTGCCTTTAAAACGCATATGCTCCAGTAAATGCGCCACTCCCCGATTTGCACCATCTTCATTTACTGAACCAACACCGATAGTCATATAAGCACTAAAGGTAGGGCTAGCGTGGCGTTCTACCACCAGGAGAGTCAAGCCATTATCCAAGGTAAACTGCTTAACCTGAGAATCCAGCGAAGACGCTGCACCAGCTGGCAATACTGCAGCAAAAAACAGTAATCCCGATATAAGGCATAATCGCCAGCGGGATATAATAAGCAGTATAAAATTCATTGCAGAAAAATCTCCTAACAACCATTAACGAAGTAGTTTTATGGTCAACATAAGCAAAACAGCATGAGAGTAACCGGGGCATGATAACACAAACGCGCACGCCAAGAGAATAAGTGTCATCAAACAAGTTATACAGATTATGACTTAGCACACGAGAAGATTAGGGAAAAACGGTAGAAATATCCAGGACAATGGGGACTGACCAATAATAGACAAAAAAAAGCCCTGTTCCGGAGGAGGGATGGAACAGGGCAAGCACCCCAAGGGGATGGGGAACTTCTCTTCTTATGTTGCTGACGGTTAAGTCATGGCTTAGCAACATTCGAGCACCTTAAGAATCACAGCCAAAGCAATGATCCAAATGATGAGAAATTATAACCAAAAAAACAAACTTCAGCAAGCCTAAAAAAATTTACCAAGCCTTAAAATAGCAAGTCAAGAGCTCAATTAACCAAATTCAGCAGCAACCAACTCACATACCTTATTTAAGGCCAGATCTTCAGCAGCTAAAGTATAATGCTCAGGTCGCGGGTTGGCTAAGCGCTGACGCAACGTGCTGTCATTAATTAACTTATCAGCCATAGCAACAAAACTGACACTATCATGATATAACAAGCCATTGACGCCGTGATCAACAACAGGTCGATTACCCACTATATCGCGCGCCAAAATAGGCAAGCCGATCACTGCGGCTTCGATCAGGGCATTGGGTAACCCCTCAGAAAATGAATTATTCAGCACCACATCCGCCTGTCTCAATGCAGCCGGCATAGCTTCATGATCAATTACCCCGAGATAATGTGCCCAACTGCGCTGTTCAATAACGATAAAGAACTGGCGCGCATATTCATCGTCTAAAACTGGACCACAGAAGGCCAGTTGCCACCGGCTACTATCTGCGGGCAGCAAATCAAACAGTTCGACAAGCTCCAGCAAACCTTTAACTCGGCGAACACTTGCCGGGCATAAAAACACCAGCACATCATCACTAAAATGATGCCGTTGGCGCAATGGATAAGGAGCATGCCCCAGCTCTATAGCTGGCGGTATATAATGTAGACGCTGGGCAAGTTGCGGGTGGCTGTGCTGTAATTGAGCAATCTGCAGCAGATTGTGACTCAACAGCGCGTCAGCGTAAGTCATGACCTGCTCAATAATTATTGCCTGCCGCGCGTCTACCAAACCCTCATTCACATCGGTGCCACTTAACATAACGACTATGGGCAGATTGATTTTATGCCGTGCCTGGATAAATTGCCAGCCGCTACGATAAGCATGAATCAGCAGCAATAGATCAGGTTGGCTTTGTTGTACAATTTCCGCCAGAACTTCTTTATCGGGGGGCAAATAACACTGGCTAATACGATGGGAAAATCTTTCCAAAGCATGAGTATAACGGGTCGCAGTTACCCAATTACCCGTGGCACTGTTGCTTTCGGGGGAGCAAATTAAGATGTGCATGCCGCAGCTCCAAAAGTTGTCAACTGCACCCCGCAGCGCTCAATTACCTGACAAACTTTTCTCGAAGTAAGCGCGTGCTGCTCAAGCTGACGCTCTACACCACAAAATTCCTGACCAGCATCCTGATCTCCCGGATGTACCATAAGTTCCCAACACCCCGTACTGAGCTGATACAAGGAGGGCACTAATGTTTCCACATTCAACCGATTAAGTAGCGGCATACCCAGTAAACCCTGCGGCATAAACACATCGGTAGCCGCCAACCTGCGTCTAAACTCATTGGAATAATGACGATACATACACAATTCGTCCCACAACTGTGGTTGCACTTCAGCAGTCACGTGGTCTACAGCCAGTGGCAACCTTGTTGCTCCAATAGCAAACTGCTGGCATAGCTCAATCAAAACCGGCGTCAACCGTGGAAACAAAAACATATGTTGATGAGAATCAAGGTGATCAACCGTTACCCCGGTTTCCAGAACCCGCTGTAGTTGAGCGCATAACTCTATGCGTACTTGCTGTAAATCAAAGCAGCCAGTAATAAAGCTCTCGCGTGATTGCTGTTTACCGTAAAATTGCCCGTTATCATCAGTTAGGCCACGGATGGGTCCGACAAGTGCTTGACCATCGGCTAAATTCAGGTGCACTCCTATCCCAACATCGTGCTGCTGCAATTCAGCAACTGCCGCATCAAAGGTGCCACCATTAGCCATGAGAGAGACACTGGTAACAATACCGTGTTCAATACAGTTAAATATTCCCCGATCTCGACCCACGGCCCAACCTAGATCATCGGCATTAACTATCAATTGGCATGAACCAGTCATCTACACCTCAATCATACCCAGATAAACTTGTCTTACTGCTACCCCAAGATCAAACAATCAGTAGAATAACATGCTCTCCAGATGAGTAAAAGGACAATACAAACAGCTATTTTGGTGGTAATGTGTGAAAAATTTGAACAACAAACTCCAACAGGATCAAACATGGATAAGCACGAACAAGCATTTACGCCACCATACAACTCAGATGCTGGGTCACCACCAACCGAAGAACCGTTCTTGCCCAGACTGCTGGCCAGCAATGCCCTACGTGCCAACCTTAGCAAACATATGATGCTCAACAAAATGGCCGACTCAAAAGCATCAATGATATTAACAGCATCTTCACTAATTATCACCATTACCCTCACTCAGCATAACCAGTTAGACTTGCTAACCATCCTTATCCTTGCCGGCTCCGGAATACTGGCAATCCTGTTCTCAATTCTAGCCATCATTCCACCACTGCATGCCAGTGGAGTGACCAATTTATTTTACTTTCGCTCGTATGCTGAGTTAAGTGAAGAAGAATTTTCCCGCCAGTTTCGCGAAACCATTGCCGACAAAGAAAAACTATATGACGCCTATATTCACGAACTGTACTTTCTCGGGCGTCATCGTCTGACCCGTAAATACAGATTAATACGTAACGGGCTGTGGAGCATCCTAGCCGGATTAATTGGTGCCACATTATCGGAACTATGGCATCAGATACCATTAAACTAGAGGCATAGAGACTCGTGCAAAACTCTTTACAATCCAGTAATCGTCATTCCCGCGCAGGCGGGAATCCAGAGGTTTTCTGGGTTCACCAAAAAGCTGGATCCCCGTTTTCACGAGGATGACGACTTTTACAAGTGGTTCTATATACAGCTATTATTTGAATGAGGGAGATTAAATGAAAGTAGAATTTTACAAAACCTGCGTATGACCACGATGTATGCTCGCGGTGCGTGAGTTAAACAAAGCGTTACAGGACAAACCAGAGATAGAAGTGGAAACTATTGAGATCAGCAGCAGCTTATCCCGCACTTGGCAGGCGGGCATTCGCTTGTTTCCGGCACTTAAAATTCAGGATGACATCCTAGCGGGAGTGTTACTATCCCAAGAGAAAATCAATCAATTCATTGAACAGCATCGCTAAGATGATATTTTAGCTGCAACACTCAGGTTATTTGTGGACACAACCTGAGCGTTGCAAACGCTATTAAGCATCCCTGAGTGGCAATCTAGTCGCGCTTTGTCACCTCAATTAAGTGATAACCAAATTGGGTTTTAACCGGACCCAATACAGCACCAATATCACCAGAGAAAACCACCTCATCAAACTCTTTAACCATCTGTCCCGGACTAAATGCACCTAAATCGCCGCCTTGGCGTCCAGATGGGCACTGGGAAAACTTTTTTGCACAGCTAGCAAAATCACTCGCACCAGCCTCTATCTGAGATTTCAGTTCTAAACACTTTTCTTCACTATCTACCAAGATATGCCGCGCAGTTGCTGTTGCCATAGTAAACTCCTTATACATTACAAGTTATTGCGCCAGGATGGCGCCTATTTTCACCTAAATAGATAGAGTAAAAAACCATCTATTAAATACGCGTTTAGCAAAAGAAAAAGCCCCTGACTAATCAGAGGCTATCTCTTTAAATGGTACCGGGACGAGAATCGAACTCGTACAGCCAAAAGGCCGAGGGATTTTAAGTCCCTATTGTTTACTTTCATTTATTTCCTCAAGTAACTATAATAACAGAATTATTTTTAAATTAAAAAAAATAAAAAACACTCAGTGGACACCACGGGGGAATTTGATGGCTACACTAACAAAAAGAAACGGAAAGTGGCAAGCCAAAATTAGGAAGAAAGGACAGCGAACTATTACAAAATCCTTTCTATTATATGAAGATGCTGAGCGCTGGGGACGTAAAACTGAGTCTGAACTTGAACGAGGTATCTATGTTGAAGATACCGACGAAGCGAGAAACACTACGATTAAAGAAGCCGCCCACAGATTTAGAATTGAGCATCTTGGCAGACTCCGGCATGGAAAAAGAGAAAAAAACCGTATAGCAGCAATTCTATACACTACCAAATGGGGTTCCATCTCTCTTTCAAACCTCAAATCAAAGGATGTGACCGCTTATATTCGGAAACGTGAAAATGCTGGTCGTAGGCCTGACACCATCAGGCTTGACCTTACTTTAATATCTAAGATGTTTAAACACGCTCGGACGGAATGGGGTCTTGAATCATTGAAAAACCCAGTCGATGCTGTGCGCCGCCCTTCCCTGCGCGGCACTAGCCGTAACAGGCGTCTTGAAGAAGGCGAGGAAGAACAGTTGATCCAGGCTGCAAAACCTGAGTTAAAACCCGTGATTCTATTTGCCATCGAGACGGCCATGCGGCGCGAAGAGATCGCGACCCTTACCTGGCCATGCATCGACTTAAAAAAACGCACTGCACACCTCCCTAGGACGAAAAACGGTGAAACTCGAACCGTCCCCTTATCGTCACAAGCAATTCAGATACTACAGGAAATTCCTCGCAATATAGGCGACGAACCTGTTTTCGGTCTCAGTAAAGATCAAATCACAGACAGAATGAGGTCCACGGTTAAACGGGCAGAGCTTGTAAATCTTCGTTTTCACGACCTGCGCCATGAAGCCACCAGTCGTTTTTTTTGAACGCGGTACGCTTGACATGATGGAGATCGCAACAATCACCGGCCACAAAACAATGCTCATGCTTAGACGCTATACGCATTTACGGGCTGAAGATTTAGCAGTGAAGCTGGGATAGAATTAAGATCCACTGAGAGTTTCTAGATAAAAAACCATTAAATGTAAGTGAAACGAAATTTCTTTCACCGTATGTGAATAAGTCAGTTAGTGAAAAACTATTCGTCGAGTGCGATTACCAGTCGACACCCTTGCCGGACCAATAGAGGACTTACACCTCCAAGTCACCATTCAACTACCACAGCTGAATAGACGGTGCGTGTGCACCACGCGCACTACCAAGCGCACCAAAGAAAAAAGATCCGCCAGATAACTGGGGGATCTTTTTGTTTGTGCGCTCGCCTCCTGCCCGATTGTTACATTAACTGACAAAGCTGAGGGCGAAAAAATCAGTCAGCAGTTGCAATCCACTCAATCTCGATCAAAGCACCTCGAGGCAAGCCTTTAACTTCCACACACGCCCTAGCAGGAGCGGGATCGCCAATATATTCCGCATAAATTGCATTAACAGTGTAAAAATCACCCAGATCTGTCAAATAAATTGTCGATTTGACAATACTATCGAACCCGACCCCAGCGCCAGACAAAGCTCCAGACATATTATGCATAACCTGACGAGTCTGCTGCTCAATATCAGTGCCAACAAGTTCTCCGGTTAGCGGATCGAGTGGAATCTGGCCGGAAAAAAAGATAAGATCCCCCGTTTTGATCGCCTGAGAATAAGGGCCTATGGCCTGTGGCGCTTTGTCTGTTGTAATCGCTACCTTCATCGTGCTCTCCCTGAAATAGTTAACTGAAAAAAAACATCGCAAAAAATACCAACACCGAAAATCCAGCAAATTTGTGATTAAAATATGCTGGACAGATCAGTCTGACTTTGACGAGTACTGTGCAGCCTCAAGCAACAACTAGGGTCATGACTGATCAACGGGAAGGCTAATAGCTACTTTGGTTCCCCGTCCGATTTCTGACTTGATAGAGATTTCGCCCGTATGTTTTTCAACAATAATGTTCCGACAGATATAGAGCCCCTGACCGGTTCCCTGACCAATTAATTTTGTGGTAAAAAACGGGTCAAAAACCCTTTCCAGGTTCTCTTGCGCAATGCCAATGCCATCATCTTCGACAATTAAGCAAATTTTATTGTCTCGCAAACATGTCGACAAAACGATACTACCAAAAAAACCTTTTTCCTGTTTTATCCTATCTGCGATAGCATCGCGGGCATTGACAACCAGATTCAGAAGGACTTGCTGTATTGCCGATGGATCGCATTGCAGCAACGGCAAGTCTTCATCTGGGGCAAAGTCAACAGTGGAAACGTACTTCCATTCATTGCAACAAACAGATATAGCATTTGCTGTCAGACGATTGAAATCAATCCGCTCAAACTTGCCGACGCCGGGATGAGAGAACTCCTTAAGCTCCTTGACCAGGCCAGCAATACGCTTTGCCCCCTCCAGTGAGTCTGAAATGGCAGACAAAACTTCCTCACTCAGCTCGCCCTGCTGAACAGAACTTGACTCTGTAGTTATTTCACCTGTTTTCGACAACCCAATCAGCTCTTCAATCGTCTGCTGCAAATAAAATAGATTATGGTTGATATACTGAATCGGAGTATT
>Ga0307990_1000534_pt1 | contig 33567 bp, 23 predicted proteins | sample EllFjometagen129_FD_203168 | JGI IMG/M metagenome (GOLD analysis project Ga0307990, IMG submission 203168) | Marine microbial communities from Ellis Fjord, Antarctic Ocean - #129 | ecosystem: Environmental > Aquatic > Marine > Unclassified | place: Southern Ocean | collected 2014-10-08
AATAAACAAATAAGCATCTTTTATGGTAGTAATGCCGGACATTTCTTTGCCAGCAACTTTTAATCTTGGATTATCTTCTACCTGTATTAATTCTTTTATATTTTTAATTAGAATTTTCATATATTTATATTTTTATATTACTTTAAGGGTTTATAAAAAACTAATATATTTGACAAAATTACTAAAAATTTTAAAAGGAATATTTATATTGTAATTTGTAGGTTTTTAATTTTTTTAATATTTTTTTGTTTATTATTAATTTATTTAATATATTTGTTTTTTTTTATGATTTATTAACTCAAAATTTAAATATATTATGAAATTTAAAAGTTTTATTGTCATTTGTGCTTTGTTTGTCTCTTTTTCAATATCTATTTCTTCTTTTGCAAAAAAAGTAGGAGTTAAAGAAGCAAAAGAAGTTGGTAAAAATTTTTATTATCAAACAATGAAAAAATATTATGATAGTAATACAGATTATAAAAATTTGGTGATTACAAATATTTTTATTGAGAAACAAGATAACAATTCTGTTTATTATGTTTTTAATATTAACAAAAAAGGATTTGTCATTGTAGCTGCTGATGATATTGTTTATCCTATATTGGGTTATTCTTTTGAAAGTTCTTATGGAACAGAGAATCAACCGCCTGAGTTTAAGACATGGATGAAACGTTACAAAGACCAAATTATTTATTTTAGAAAGGTTAAAGCAACACAAAGTAAAGACATTAAAGAAGCATGGAACAGTTTGGGTTTTTTGAATAAAAGTGGTGCTTTTATAAAGAGTGGAGCAAAGATTATTTTACCATTACTTACATCTACATGGGATCAGGGTACATATTACAATGAAATGTGTCCTAGTGATGCAGCCGGACCTGATGGTTATGTTTGGGCAGGATGTGTTGCAACTGCTATGGCTCAGGTAATGTATTACTGGAAATATCCTTTGCAAGGCACAGGTTCTAATAGTTATTCTCTTCCAGATTATGGGCCTATATCGGCTAATTTTGGCAGCACAACTTACGATTGGACAGCAATGCCAAATAATGTTACCAGCAGTAACAGTGCTGTTGCTGAACTTATATTTCATTGTGGTGTCTCTGTTGATATGTATTATTCTCCTGATGGGTCAGGTGCAAATGTATATAGTTTTTTTGGTTCTTCTTCATATAGTGCTTTACCGGATTATTTTAAATACTCAACAGATATTGAGCATGAAAGTAAGTCATCATATTCAACAAGTGGCTGGGAAAATCTGTTAAAGAGTGAATTAGACAATAAAAGACCTATGTTATATTCAGGTTCCAGTAGTGAAGGTGGTCATGCTTTTGTATGTGATGGATATGATGCTTCTGATAATTTCCATTTTAACTGGGGATGGGGTGGATATAATAATGGGTATTTTTATATAGAAAGTTTAAACCCCGGAAGTAGTGATTTTAATAGTGGGCAGGAAGCACTTTTGAAAGTATATCCCGGTAGTGGCTATCCTTATTATTGTTCGGGCAGTACAACTTTAACCAGTACTTCCGGTATATTTGATGATGGCAGTGGACCTATTGATGATTATCAAAACAATTCAAATTGTGAATGGCTGATAGACCCTACAGATATTATTGAGCATATAACATTAAGTTTTGATGAGTTTAATACAGAGAGTAGCAATGATATTGTTAAGGTTTATGATGGAGCAAATACAACAGACCCTTTATTAGGGACTTTTTCCGGTTCTTCAATACCATCATCTGTTTCTTCTACAGGAGATAAAATGTTAGTTACTTTTACTACAAACAGTAATACTACATCTTCGGGATGGAAAGCATCTTACACATCTTCACTTCCTGTTTATTGTAGTGGGACAGATAATCTTACTAATGCTTCCGGTTCATTTGGTGACGGAAGTGGGGTAAATAACTATAATAATAGTACATTGTGCAGATGGGATATAAAACCTGTAAATGCAACATCTATCACAATAGATTTTACTTCTTTTGATACTGAAGATGAATATGATTTTGTTAAGATATATGACCTTGAATCAACTTATACTGTTACATATTCGGGACATATTGTACCAGCAGATGTTGTAATAAACAGTGGTTCTTCGAGAGTGCTTTTTAAGACAAATGCTTCTGAAACATATCAGGGATGGAATCTGTCTTATACTTCAACAACAGATATTGCTGAAAATGAAGGTATTAATGGATTACAGATTTATCCAAACCCTACTGAAGATAAATTAAATATTAAATTTGTTTTAAGAGATAAAGTGCCTGATTTGAGTATAAGCATTTTAAATATTCTTGGCGAAAAAGTTTATTCTGAGAGTTTAAAAAATTTTGAAGGTAAATACAACAGGAGTATTGATTTAACAGATTATCAAAAAGGAATATATTTATTACAAATAACTTCTGAAAAAGGAAGTATTACTAAAAAAATTGTTGTTAAATAATTTTTTTGATTTTTTTTTAGTGTATAATTTTTTTAAGGGGAGTTCTAATAATTGGTTTTGTATATGAAAGTGAGCGAAAAACATTAATATGAGGCGGAGGGTAAAATATTCCGCAGGCATAGCCATAGCTATGGTGAGGAAAGATTTTGCCCGATAACGAAATAATGATATTTTGCAGCCACTTGTAATAAAAAGTAATTATTAGAACTCCCCTAAATTAAGAATCCCTCTTTTTTAGAGGGATTTTTGTTATAATTTTAAGCGTTCTAATCATTTTAAATATTATGTCAGGTAATACTATTGGTAAAATATTTTGCTTAACAACATTTGGTGAGTCGCATGGAGAGGCAACAGGTGGAGTTATTGATGGTTGTCCTGCCGGATTGAATATAGATTACAATTTTATACAAAAAGAGTTAGACAGGCGAAAACCAGGTCAATCTGATATTGTTACTGCCCGTAAAGAATCTGATAAAGTTAAGTTTATTTCAGGTATTTTTAAAGGAAAAACATTAGGGACACCTATTGGCTTTATAATAAAAAATACTAATCAACATACAGAAGATTATGAATATTTAAAAGATGTTTTTCGTCCTTCGCATGCTGATTATACCTATCAAAAAAAATATGGCATACGTGATTACAGAGGCGGAGGCAGAGCTTCTGCAAGAGAGACCGTTGCAAGAGTTGTGGCTGGTGCTGTTGCAAAATTAGTTTTGAATAAATACAGGATTTCTATTAAGGGCTATGTTTCACAAATTGGCGATATTAAATTAAATAAAAATTATAAAGAACTTGATTTATCTGATATTGAAAATAATATTGTCCGTTGTCCAGACCAAAGTGTTGCAAATAAAATGATTGATAAGTTAAGGGAAGTAAAGTTGGAAAATGACAGTATTGGAGGAATCATCTCATGTGTTGTAAAAGGAGTGGCTACTGGCTTGGGAGAGCCGGTGTTTGATAAATTAAGTGCTGATTTATCAAAAGCTATGTTAAGCATTAATGCTGCCAAAGGATTTGACTATGGGTCTGGCTTTGAAGATATAAGATTAAAAGGTTCTGAACAGAATGATATTTTTATAGCAAAGGATGGTAAAATTTCAACAATAACTAATTATTCCGGAGGCATTCAGGGTGGAATTTCAAATGGAGAAGATATTTATTTCAGGGTGGCATTTAAGCCGGTTGCAACAATATTAAAAAAACAAAAAACTGTTGATATTCATGGTGATAATGTTGAGTTTGAGCCCAAAGGCAGACATGATATTTGTGTTTTGCCAAGAGTTGTTCCTGTTGTAGAGGCAATGGCGGCAATAGTTTTATTAGACCATTTGTTAAGAAATAAAACTTGTCAGGTATAAATTTTATGTTTTATAGCAATTAATATATTAGATATTTTTTAACAAAGTTCTTTTTTATATTTATTTTTTTCATTAAATTACTGCTATTGCTTTAATATCAACAAGTTGAGGTAATGAAAAGAATTTTGTTGTTTTATTATGTTCATCAATAATAAAAATTCCTGTATCTAATGAAATGTTGTTTGTTGCATGTTCAAGGCGATCAACATATCTATGCATGCTTTGTCCAACAAAGAAAAACATACCATCGTAAGCTATTCCACGAACAAATCCATTAAAAATAGTAATATTCTTCCATGTTGTATTATATACAGTACCTCGCATAGAATCACAATAGCATAAATTTCCATTTATCATAACTGGGCTATGTGGCATCCAAAGATTTGTAACAACAGGAGTTTTAATTTTCATTGTCTCTATATCAATTTCTAGAATACCACCATCATATACTCCTCTTTTCCAATTACCACTCAATGAAAACATTGATACATATAAACTATCTCTATGAACACAAAGATCATTTAAGTGATGTTGAGCGATAGCCTCTCGTTTCCATTTTTCTGAAATAAATATTTCATTAACCATTTTGTATGTTTTTCCAGAAAATACACCAATAGAATCTCTTCCTGCAAAAGCAACAAAAATCAATTCTCTATTTGGACAATAAGCTATTCCATGAGGCCTGGATTTTGGCAATAAACCAAAATGTGTTTTTTCTTCAAAATTTTTATTTAAAACTCTAATTCCAATTGTATCATCAACTAAAAAAATATTATTATCACTATAAACGAAACCATGGCATACTCCGCTAATAATTTTTTTTAATTTTTTTGTTGCTATTCTATATGAATATAATCCTCCACCTTTAAATTTATCATTAACAGGTTGATCAGAACATGATAATAATAAAGTACAATCATGTTCATTTATGCGTTGTAAAGAATGGAAATTTTTCAATGAAGGTGATACTATAAAGTGCCTTCCTGGTATCATTCCATAATCAATTAACTGTGCTTCAACTTCTTGAAAGCCTGATGTACATATTATAACAAGAATTTCATCCCATTTTTCTTTTTTCAGAACCTCTGGACTATATATTTTAAAGCCATGTTCTACCTGACCTTGCTCATATTTATTATTATCAACAACATAATCACCATTATAATTTAAATAAGGCAGTGTTTTTTCAAACCATTCACCACGACCAAAAAAAATTATTCGTTTTTTTAAGCTTATATGTACAACTTCATCCCAATTAATCCATACTTCATTTAAATATTTTTTTTCTTTTTTCATTATATAAATTTTGAATTAATTAATTAATTATTTTTTTTGTGCTATTATCCACATATTAGAAGATAACATATTTTTAGATAAAAATTTTTGAAATACATTAGCTTTTGTTTTCCATTTATCAATAAGAATTGTTTTCAAAAATGGTTGTTTTGATACATCAAAGTTGCCGGCCAATATTTCATTTCTCACTAATTCTGCATCTAATTTTCCTGGTGTTAAACTTTCTAGAACTCTAAACCCTGAACTCTCCAATAATAATTGTAAAGATTCTGGATTAAAATAATTTAAATGCTCATGATCTACTGTTTTACTTAGAGTTCCTAATGTAATAATATCAAAACCTTTTCCATTTGGGCAAGTAACAATAAATAAACCATTTTTTTTTAAAAATTTATTGCATTTTAAGATAAAATTTTTAGGCGAAAATAAGTGTTCAATGACTTCAAAATTAACAACAACATCAAATAATTCGTCATGAGTAAAGTGTACTTTTTCAACAGTACTTTCTATTATTTCAATACCTTTTTTCCTACATGTATTAGCCAGATTTGGTGTTGGCTCTATTCCTACTATTTTTTTAAAAGAGCCGCGTTTCTTCATGGTTTCACAAAATGTTCCAAATCCAGCACCTACTTCAAGTATAGAATCTTTATTAATATTAAATTTATCACAATATTTTATTACTTTATCTACCCTTGGAGTAAAAATTTTTTCTTTTCTTATTTGTTCAGATGCCGGGAAGATGTATTTATTCCAATAATCATAATTTTCTGAATTTGTATAAAATTTTTCTAAAATATCAGGTGTTGGTCTTGGGTTTATATAAATTGTTTTACAATTTTGACATTCAACATAATTTAATCCATATTTTTTATATAGATTAATTGATTTTTTTGTATTACATGCAGGACAAGAAACATTAACAAATTTATCCTTATATCTTAACAATTTATTTATATCTTTCATCATTACTTCTACTTGTCCTTTCAGTAAATCAGTAGGTCTAATTTCATTTTCAGAAAGATTTTTTTTCATATTTTTATTTAATTAAATATTTTTCTTGTTCTTTTTTTGACAAATGTACCTTTCCATAAGCAGATGGTTCGCCCCAAATATTATCTTTCCACCACTCTCCATTTTTAATCCACCAAACTCGTGTATCTCTGAAGGTATCAGCTATTTTCCAAAATTCATCTTCATGCATTTCAACATAGTCAAGCCAATAATATAAATCACTTGGGACTACACTATCATATTTTTGTACCATTTTTATTCCTTCTTCCCTGCTCATTAATCCTGCACGAATATCTTTAGAAGCATGGTCACTAGCTCGTCCATATCCAAATTTAATAAACTTTAATAAATCATGAACGCCATTTTCATATCTATCATCAAGATTAGACATTGTACGATATGTTCTCTCAAAAGGTTTTTTTGCAGGTTTCCAGCCATACTTTTTTTTCATTAATTCCGTATTTTTATTTGGATCCCATTTAAAGAAATTACCTATATATAAACCTCTTACTCCGACTTTTAATATTTCTTCATCAGTAGGATATTTTGCCCATATCATATCTTTTTCAGAAAGATTATATTTTGGATTATCTATCATATCATACCATTCAAATCCACGTAAGCCATGTTCATATCTAACCCTTGCACTAAACTCTACAAAATCATCAGGATCAAACATTCCCGAAATGTCCCAAGGTGTTTCGCCCCACATTATTAAAGGAATATTAAACATAACAGCAGTCTTTATTGGAGCAGTAAAAATACCACAATGATTCTGCCAGTTCATATCTCCCATTTTAACAAATCCTATTCTATTAAGTTTTTTTAACACTTCTACGCTTGGTCCATACAAAATATGATCAGCATCAAAAACATGTCTCATTCTGTCTCTGTTATAATCGCCTTCAGGCAAATAATTATTGCCATGGTATGTCATAAGCAAAGGTTTTAAACCATATTCTTTTACAATAACATGTGTTTGATAATAACTATCCTTTCCTCCACTAACAGGAATTAAACAATCATAATTTGATTTATTATTTCTTAAAGCTTGTTCTAAAATTTTTTCAAAATTTTTCTTTCTCTTATTCCAAAAATCAGGGCTTAATTCTTGAAATTGCTTAGCAGTATTACAAGCAGAACAAACACCATTATCATCAATATTTAAGTTAACTGATATTTGTGGATAAACGCATTTTGTGCAATATGTCATTTTTTTTATCATAATAAGATTTTTTTTTTATATTCTATTAATACTAATAATAAAAGGTTTTCTAAAATTATATCCTTTGTTAAACAGGTGATTTTTAGCCAAATATACACTTTGATCTATATAATGAAAGATATTTGCGGCAGCAATAGCATCTATTTTTGTATTATCTAAAGCTTCTTCAAAATGTTCCCACTTTCCAACTCCGCCCAAAGCAATAACTGGAATTTTAACTGAATTAGCAACATTATTTAATAACTTTATATCGTATCCATTTCGTTTACCATCTCTATCAACAGAATTAAGTAATATTTCTCCAGCTCCCATATCTTCAGCAATTTTTGCCCATTCAATAGCTTCATATTCTGTTGCTTCTTTTCCTCCTTTTTTCATAACAACATATTTATCATTAATAATTTTTATATCTATTGATACAACAATACATTGTGCTCCAAATTCTTTTGATGCCTTTGATATAAAACTTTTATCTTCTAAAGGTTTTGTATTCACTGATATTTTGTCGGCACCTTTCTTTAATCGTATTTCAATATCACTTAAAGTTCTAATTTTTCCTCCTACAGTAATTGGCATAAATGTATATCTTGATACGTCATCAATAATTTCTAAAAAACTATGTCTATTAGGGTGTTTTAAATCATCACGGCGTAAATCATAATTAGATTCTTTTGAAATGTCAAGATATATTAATTCGTCAGCCGCCCATTCACTAAGTCTCTTAACTGCAATAGTAGGATTGCCTAAATTTTGATATCTGGAAAATCCTTTACTTTGAACTATCCAACCATCTCTAAGTAATAATACTGGTATTAATCTATTTTTTTTCATTTAGAGCTAAAAAATTTTTTATCAATAACTTACCTGCATTTTGACTCTTTTCAGGATGGAATTGCACTCCAAAAATATTATCTTTTTGAACAATAGAAACAAAATTTTCACCATATTCTGTTTCTGCAACGATATTCTCTGTTTTTTTAGATCTAAAAACAAAGCTATGAACAAAATAAAAATTTTGTTCTTCATCTATATTTTTTAGTATAGGAGAATCTTGTTTTTTTATAAAATTATTCCATCCTATATGAGGCAAAGGATTATTGCCAGAATTTAACTGTGTTACTTCGCCGTCAATCCAACCCAAACCATTAAATTCACCAAATTCAAATCCCTTATTAGCTAAGGAGTGCATTCCAATACAAATTCCTAAGAAAGGTTTTTTATTTATAAAAACTTCATGTTCTAATAATTTAATAGGAATAATTTTTCGGATTTTTTCCATTGCAGTACCATAGGCACCAACTCCGGGTAAAATAAAATGTGTTGCTTTTTCAATATCATCTTTACTATTAGATATTTTTACATTATCTACCAATGATTTTAATAAATTATAAACCGATTTAACATTTCCACTTCCATAATTAAGTATACATACATTTATATTATTAGCTAAACTCATTATAAATTTTATTATTTAAGCAGTTTAATTTATCTTTTCTAACAAGAACATTGAATTCAAGTTTCCTTTTTCTGAATCATTTATAAACGATACAATTTCTTTTTTTATTAATTTTAAATTTGAAAATTGATCTAAATATAATTGACAATAATCGCCTTTCCATAAAAATTCTTTATTACTTCTATAATTAATTTCTTTTGTTTTTTCAGAGTAATATTCCCAACCCCAAATATATTTTGAAGTGCATCTATAAATTTCATTCATTACATATTTCAATTTGTTTGGAGTAATATGAATTAAGACGCCACTTGTAAATACCAAATCAAAAAAACCATTTTTAAATGGAATATCAAAGGCATTTCCTTGAATAATATTAATATTATTAGTTAATGTTTTTGATTTTTCAATAGCATACCATTGTAATTCAACACCATATAAATTTTCAAACCCTTGTGCTTGTAAAGAAACAAGTTTTTGACCTGTGTTACAACCAACTTCAAGCACTTTATTTTTTTTAGATAAATTACCAATAAATTCTTTATCCATTTGTGATTTTGATTTTCCAAATTGTTTTAAAAATCTTTCGTCCAATTTTTTATTATTAAAAGTGCATCTATCTGTATATTCCTTACCAAATTGCCCTTTCCAGAAATTAGTTTGTTTTACTCCTTTCATTTGTTTTTAATAATTAAGTTATTTTTTTATATGCTCTTTTCTATTTAGATAACTTTATATTGTCTATCAAAATTATAAATTGATTTAATTTTCTTACTTTTAAGTACATATTCATATTATTTGCTAAATTTATTGTAAATTTTCTTTTTTTAAGGGCGTTCCTTTATTAAAATTATTTTTAAATTTTTTCCCAATTATTTCATAATAATATTTTGGGTGTAATCCATTTCCCGGTCTTATTGATTTTACATTCTTTTTTGTTACTATATCTCCTGTTTTTACATTTTCAACAATAAATAATGATCGCATAAAATTACGATTTTTTTTTACTTTTTCATTTAAATTATAATCAATATTTCCTAATGCTTGTTCTACTTCTCTTATTAATTTTACCATATCTTTAAATTCTCCTGGTTTCATTGAAAATTTTGCATCGGGACCTCCAATATTAGGGTCTAAAATAAAATGTTTTTCAATAATTTTTGCGCCAAGAGCAACAGAAGCAACTGCAACAATAGAACCTAAAGTATGGTCGGATAAACCAACTATAGTATCAAATTTTTCTTTCAAATCCGGTATTGTTTTGAGATTTGCATCTTCAATAGATGCAGGGTATGCTGAAGTACATTTTAATAACGCTATTTCATTATTGTTCATTTTTCTACAGGCTTTTACTGCTTCTTCAATATCTGTTAGAGTTGCAATTCCTGTTGATATTATTACAGGTTTGCCTTTAGAAGCAATATATTCAATAAGAGGGATATCTGTTATTTCAAATGATGCGATTTTATATGCTGGAACATTTATTTTTTCTAAAAAATCAACTGCTGTTTTATCAAAAGGTGATGAAAAACAAATTAAACCCTCTTCTTCAGCTATTTTTTTAAGTTTAGGTTGCCATTCCCATGGAGTATAAGCTTCTTTGTAAAGATTATAAAGAGTTTTTCCTTTCCATAGACCTTCTTTTATTTGAAAATATTTGTTATCACAATCAATTGTTATTGTATCAGGAGTGTATGTTTGCAATTTAATAGCGTCTGCACCTGCCTTTTTGGCTGCTTTAATTGTTTCAACTGCTATATCAAAATTTTGATTATGATTTGCAGATAGTTCGGCTATAATAAAACAAGAATTATTATCACCTATTCCTCTTTTTTTTATATTAATTTCCATTTTTAATTTTTAACTTTTCATATTCTTCTTTAAATACATCAAATTTCAAATCCCAATTAAAATCTTTCATCATAAATATTAACCGTTCAAAATTTTTTACATAATGAATAGTTCCTACATTCTTTTGTTTTATCGGTAATATTTTTTGATTTTTAATCTTTCCCCAATTTTTTTCAAAAAGATATACTATTTCTTTATGTAATAAATAATAAGAGGTCTTTAATGTTTCTTTTTGCAAATCAAAATTAATTTTTTTCTGTACTAAAATATCTCCGCCGTCAATATCTTTATTAATTAAATGAATTGTTACTCCTTTTGGCGTATCTTCTAAAACACTCCATATATTTGGGTGTGCGCCTTTATTATAAGGCAAATAAGAAATATGTAAATTAATTATTTTATTTGGCATAAATTTTATAATTTCCTCTTTTACTAAATGACGGTAATTATAACTAATTATCCAATCTGGTTTAATCTTTTCTATTAACTCTATTGTAATTCTATCTTCATATTTAATTACGTCTTCAAATTGAATTAACCAATTATATAAAGGTTCTGAAATAATATTGTTTGTTAAAAATAGTATTTTCATTATAAAACACTTAAATTTTTTATTGTTATGATTTTATTGTGGTAATAATTAATCTATTATTTATCATAATGGTCCATAATTTTATCAACAATATTTAAACTTCCTCTTCCATCTATTATTTTTGTTTTATTTATGCTTTTTCTAAAATTAATATTTTTCATATATTCAATATTTCTTGAAATATTATGCATAAGATTTTTATCTTCCCACCATCCTGCATATCGAAAAAAACTTTTATTTTTTAGACCGTTAATAATATTTATTTGATTATTAATGATGCCGACAGCAATAACCGGTGTGCCCACCGAAGCAAGTTCATATATGGTTTGCCCTGCTGCTGAAACTGCAATATCTGAATCAAACATCAAATTTTTAATTTCTTCATCAGATAAATTATAATATAAAAAAGTATTTTTGCCAGATACTTTTTTTATTTCATCAACATTATTAAATGCTCTTCCTATAAGAACATTCTTACTTATTTCAGGAAGTTTATTATTTAAAAGATTTAAAACTTTTGGTGTAAGATTTCTCATATCATTTCCCCCAAAAGTAACAAGAACACTATCAATATTTTTATGCACATTTTTTTTACTTTCTTTCCAAAATGCTTTGCGCATTGGTTGATATCTCACTCCTAATAAATACTTAATTTCTTTTTTTTCAGGATATATCATATTTTCTGCTCCAACTGCACCATTGATAACAATTCCTTTAGGATAATTTAAACGTTTTGTGTCATCAAAATAAACTGTAAGTTTACATAATTCAGATATTTTTTTATAAATGGATAAATTTGCCAAATAAGAATCAACTACAACAATATCAGAATTTTTCAGTTTTTCAAATAATATATTCTTATTTTCTATCCAATCAAAGATTTCATAATTTACATTTTGTAATATAGGTTTTACATTTTCATCACCATTTACAATTAAAGTAGGGTTGAAACCCTTAAATTCAAATGCCTGAAATATTGAAATACATCTTGTAATATGTCCAAAACCAACATTTTTTCCTCCTTCTGTAAGTATAAATATATTCATCATTTTTTGTTGAATAAAATTTGGTATTTTATCTCTGCTAATTTCCAATCTTCTAATGTATCAATATCTTGTGATTCAAGTTCAGATAATATTATTGCTCCAGATTTTTTAGCATAAAGTTTTTTTTGCTTAATAAAACTATCAACTTTCATCCAGTAAAACATACCGCTGTCATGGTATGCTGGTTTTAAATCCTGGGATCTTTTTCTTAAATTTTCGGGATAAAACATAGAAATATTATTATTTTCTATCTTTAATGCTCGTTGAATAGGAGTACTATACCTAACAGCAGGAAAAACAGAATCAAAATCATTTTCTATAAGCATTTTATATGCTTCAGTAATTCTTTCTGGTGTTATTAACGAAGCTGTTGATAAGATACAACAAAAATATTCAAATTTTATATTTTTTTTTCCATACTCATTCAATACCTCACTTATTACCTCAGAAAATCCTGCATAATCATTAGAATTTTTTTTGCTACGCATAAAAGGAACTGATGCACCATTTTGTTTTGCAGTATCTGCAATTTCAAAATCATCAGTAGAAACCATTATTTCATCAAAAAGTTTTGATTTTAAAGCAGCATCAATTGAGTATGAAATTATAGGTCTGCCAAGAAAATCTCTAATATTTTTTCTTAGAATTCGTTTACTTCCTCCTCTTGCAGGAATTATTGCTAATTTTTTCATTTTATAAATTCTAAAATTTTATCTATCACATATTGCTGTTCGTTTTCTGTTAATGTTGGGTACATTGGTAAACTTAAACATTTTTTATAATATGCTTCGGCAACAGGAAAGTCGCCGTCTTTCCAACCAAACTGTTTATAATAAGGATGCAGATGTAAAGGTATATAATGAACTTGAGCAAATATATTGTTTTTTCGCAAGTAATCATAAAGACCTTTTCTATCTTCAATCTGAATGATATAAAGGTGATATGCATGATAAAATCCTTGTTTTACATAAGGAGTTTTGACTGCTGTTCCTTCAAAAGCTTTGTTATATTTGTCGACAATATGATTACGTTTTCTAACCCCATCTTCCGCTCTTTTTAATTGGGATATGCCTAATGCAGCTTGCATATCAGATAATCTGTAATTATATCCTAATTGTTGCATCTCGTAATACCATCCACCATAATTTTCATGAAGCAAATTTGAATCTTTTGTTATTCCATGCGTTCGTAACAATAGCAATTTTTCGTAGAGTTCTTTATTATTCGTAGTAATCATTCCTCCTTCACCTGTTGTAATATGCTTAACCGGATGGAATGAAAAAATTTGTAAGTCAGAATATTGACCATTACCACAAAATTGTTTTTCACCTTTTGAGTCTATAAAATATCCGCCGGGAGCATGACAGGCATCTTCTACTATCCAAAGATTATATTTATCTGCAATATTTCGCAATCGTTCAACATCTACAGGATATCCTGCTAAATCAACAGGGACTATACCTTTGTAAGTCCCTATGGGAACTAAGAAAAGTTTTTTTTCAAGTTTATCTAAATTTATAAGAAATGTATTTTTATCAATATCTACAAAATCAACATCTCCTCCACAATAAAAAACAGAATTAGCACTTGCTGCAAAAGTAATTGGAGTTGTAATTATCTTATCTCCCGGATTAACTCCTTCTGCCAACATACAAAGATGTAATGCAGATGTTCCATTACTTACTGCTACTGCATATTTTGCATGTACATATTGGGCAAAAGCATTCTCAAACTCTTTTATTTTTGGACCTTGAGTAAGAAAATCTGAATGCAAAACATCAATAACGGCATTAATATCTTCTTGGTTAATATTTTGCCTTCCGTATGATATTGATTTCATAATTATAATGGTTTAAAATCTTTATCTACATACATAACTATAAGTTTTCTCATTTCATCAATATTAATCCAATCTGTATTAGTGCCTGAGTTATATTTAAATCCGGGTTTTACTTTTACTGCATTAAAATGTTTTATATATTTATCCATATTTGCAAATGATGGCAATATTGCATAATATTTATCAAACTCTATTGTATAAAAAGAATCGCTTTCTGTAATCATTTCTTCGTGTATTTTTTCACCTGCACGAATACCAACATATTCTAATTTTGCAGAAGGAGAAATTGCCTTTGCAATAGTTTCTATTTTATAAGAAGGGATTTTGGGTACAAATATTTCACCACCAATTGCATTTTTAATTGCATAAAATACCATTTCAACACCTTCTTCTAACGAAATATTAAAACGTGTCATGTCTTTATGTGTGACAGGAAGAACTCCTTCTTCTCTTTTTTTTAAAAAAAACGGAATTACAGAACCTCTTGAACCCAGAACATTACCGTATCTAACAGTAGAGAATCGCAAATCACGATTTCCTTTTATATTATTAGCAGCTATAAATAGCTTGTCGGAAACTAATTTTGTTGCACCATATAAATTTATTGGAGCTGCTGCTTTATCGGTTGATAATGCAACAACCACTTTAACATTAGCAGATATTGCTGCATCAATAATATTTTGAGCACCACCTATATTTGTCTTAACAAATTCCTCGGGATTATATTCTGCTGCAGGCACTTGCTTTAAGGCCGCTGCATGTATAATAATATCAATTCCTTCGCATGCGCGTTTAAAACGCGGGTAATCTCTAACATCTCCTAAGAAATATCTTATAGCAGGGTACTTGTCTTTTGAGAATACTTGTGCCATCTCAAATTGCTTTAATTCATCTCTAGAATATATCACAAATCTCTTTATTTTAGGATATCTGTTTAAAGTTATTTCTGTAAATTTTTTACCGAAAGAGCCGGTTCCTCCGGTTATTAAAACCGATTTATTGTTTATATCTAAATTTGATGTTGACATTATTTTATTTTATTAAATAAACAAAAATTATTAATATTTAAAGTTAAAATTTTTCATTGATTAATTTTTCCCAAAATTTATTTTGCTTTATTTTTTCATTAAAAGAATTTTTTTTATAAAATTCGTCTAAATATCTATAGTATTTTTCTTTTAATATCCAAAATTTTTTTAATTTAAATCGTTCAAAAAGCCATACAGTTTTTTTAAATTTTGGTAGTTTTATAAATATTTTCTTATTATAAAACACTTGTCCAACATGCAACAATATATACATTATGAAATATCGGAGGTTTAATTTCACCTTTACTTTTTTTGTAGGAATTGCTGCAATTGTTTTTTTTAAATAAAAACCTGCCCGAAGATGATTTAACCCATCGCTATATCCTATTGTTTGGGATATTATCTTTGCTCTTTCTTTTCTATTCTTTTCAAAATTATATACTATACCTGTAGAAAAAAATTCATCTAAATAGCTCTGGAGTTGTAAATATGATTTGGCTATAGCAGTTCCTTTATAATTACTATTACGATCAAAATGTATATCAGGATTAATATATATTGTTGGAATATTTTTCATCAACCAAGCATCAATAACAGTTGTTGATTCAAAACTTAACCAGATATCCGAAACACTTATTAGTGAATGCACATCTTCTTCATTTCTTATATATAAAACATTTGGATACTCAACAAAATTTATCATCTCATTTTTATCTTTCTGTACTAAATGAGGATGCATTTCACTTGGATGACGTTTTAGTATAAATAATATATCCGGATTATTTTTGATAGTATCTTTTAATATATCCTCAATTAATCCCATTTGTTCTTTCATCCAGACAATATAAGCATCAGCTTTGTCTTTAAATTTTTCTATAATTTCATTTAGCCCATTTTTATTATATATCCGTCCAAAAGTCCATCCTGCATATCCTATAACTTTTTTATATTTTTCTAATCCTTTATTTTTAAGAAAATCTTGTTTTGAAATAAACTTATACATTTTATATCTATCAAATCCAGAAGCACCAGTTAATACCATTCTTGATTTATATTCAGGTAATCTTTTGGCTAAGAAATCAAGGGTTCTGTTTGACCAATGACAGATAAAATCTTGATAATACATTTTTTCTGTATTGTAACCCCAATAATTAAACGATCCATCTGTCCGAAAATTACCTTCAGAAATGAGAGCAAATACTTTTATATTATTATCATAGGCATATTTAGCTATTAAATGATGTAGTTTTGATCCAATTGTATTGGCAATAAGTACAATATCAGGTTTTTTTTGATATATTGTATGAATATCCCAAATAAAAGCAAAATCTACTACGCAATTTAGATGCTTTTCAGCAAAATATATAACAGGTATTAATATTTCAACATCTCTACCACAGTCGTTATCTAAAAAGCATAATATTTTTGTTTTATCTGTCATTTTTATGTATTTAAAAAATTTTGCAAATTTAATAATAATATTGTAAAATTTTTCAATTAGTTATCTCATCTAAATAATGAGCTATTTTTTCTGTTTGTTTTTTTACCGAATATTCAGAAATGTCAAACTCACTGTTGTCTGTTTTAAATTCTTGAAATCTCTTATATCGATATTTTACAAACGATTTAATATTTTCATAATCGTTATATTCAAAACACTTTCCACTCGATGTATAATTAATAATATTTGCAACATCGCTGTTTAATGGTCCTAAATATAAAATTGGTCGCTGCGAACGCAGATATTCAAACAATTTTGCAGGAATGCGTCCTTTTGCATTATCTGCTTTGTTTATTGGAAGAAGCAATAATTGTGCTTTCATGACTAAACCAAGGGCGTTATTACGACTAATTGTTCCAAAATTATTAGTATTTTCCTCAAGTCCATTTTGTTTAATACATTCTATTACAGAATAATCTATCATTCCTGCCAGATTTATTCTAATGTCTTCCGCAAATTGAGGTATTTCTTTTTTTATGTCTTTTAATACATCAAATAAAACATCTGGATTCCTGTCAAAACCAAGTAATCCGGTATGAGCAATTGTAAACTTTTTATCTAATGTCTGATTTACAAAAGGCTTATAATCATCTTCATCATATCCCCAGAATATAACATCTGCATTTTTAGCTCCTATTTTTTCTATGTCTTTTTTCCATGAAGGACTGGCTATTGTTATCTTTTTCGCAGTTTTAAATACTTCTTGTTCTAATTTTCTGTGTTTCTTGTCAGCCCATTTAGACAATTTGAATAGTTTATAATAATCAACTTGTGTCCATGGATCTTGAAAATCAGCAAGCCATGGAATATTAAATTTTTTACTTAATTTACATGCTATTACAGTATTGGTATGAGGTGGACCATCAGTTAATATTGCGTCAATATGATTTTTTTTTAGATATTTTGTCAAATATTTTATAGAAGGTTTTATCCACAAAGATCTTGCATCAGGTATAAAAAAATTGCCACGTATCCATATAGCAATATTATCTATAATCTTTGATTTTTTTTCTCTTATATGAATAACATTGCTTATTGGATCATTTTTTTTTCTTCCTGATAATATTTTAAACAAGTTAAAAGGTTCTATTATTTTATGTTTTAAGACAGTAATGTTTTTAGGGACATCTTTAAGATTACTTTTGTCTAAAAAAGGATATTGAGCATTTTTTGCAGTATATATAACTGATTCCCAGCCAAAAGCCCTTAGATATTTAGCAAATTTTAGACATCTTTGAACGCCTATTCCTCCGGAAGGTGGCCAATAATACGTTATTATTAAGACCTTTTTCATTTTCTATGTTTAAGTTCTGTTTTTATTTCAAAGCCAAGACCACCTATTATTAGTATAAATAACAATATCAAACTTATTGTTGAGATTTTTTCACCAACATAATAACTTTTAGGTTCAAATTTGAATTCTATTGTGTGTGTTCCTTTAGGGATAATCATTGCTCTTAACACATAATTTGCTCTGAAATAATCAGTTAGATTACCATCAACATAAGCATTCCAGCCATTTTTATAATATATTTCAGAAAACACAGATAACTCTCTTTTATTTGTTTCAGATTTATATGTCAGATGGTTTGGCTTATAATCTATAAGTTTTATTGATGATAATGAATCTTTTCCCGGTTTATAATGTTTTATATAATTTTTGAATCGTTTATCTATTATTGTTATAGAAGCAGCATTAAAATTATCTAATGATTTTATTTCCTGGTCCGCGTTATTAACTAATTTATAGTTGTCAACAATCCATACACTTCCTAATGCGTCAGGATTTTTCTGAACCTGTGGTATTTTATCTTTATCAGTAAAAATAATATATTTTGTATTAAGCATATTTAATACATTAAAATTATTTTTACTGATATGATATTCATAGAGTTCCTGATAACGTTTAAGTTTTGCTCCGTGATATCCACCTATTGATTTATGCAAATATGAAGTGCTGGCATCCTGAAATATACTGACAGTCAGATTTAATACTCTGTAATCAGTTATTTTATTTAGTTCTCTAAAAGGTATAACATTAAGCTGGGTTCTTGTAACTCTTTTATTTTCTTTTTTATATTTACTGATTGCTTTTCCAATTATTGAGTCCAATTCCGGATGTTCTCCCATTTCTTTTTCTAATATTTGGAAGTCAGTTTTTTTAGGCGGAAAAGGGACAAAACATTGCATTTCTCTTTTAGGTCTAAAATCTTCTTTATTCAAATATCGTTTATCAATAAATGCTAAATCAATAGTAATTATAATAATAAGTGAGATAATAAAGATTGTTTTATTAAGTTTTTTTATAGAAAACAAATATAATAGTATGGCTCCAATCATAATAAACCAAAAGCTTCTTATTGCATCAGATTTAAAAATAAAAATACGTGCTGCTTCTATGTTAGAAATAAACATATTAAGTTTAGCAATGTCCACACCATTTTTTCTGTAAACATCAAATTGACTAAGTTCCTGTGAGCTAAAGAAATTAAAAAATGTTGAAGGTAACAGATAGAACAGCAAAGATAGTCCTGCTGTTAAGGATAAAGCAATGAAAAAATACTTTCTTTTTTCTTTTATAATATCAGGTTTTTCATAAATATTTTTAAGAGTCAGCATTGCAAGCAGAGGTATTGTTAGTTCTGCAATGACAAGTATAGAAGCTACAGCCCTGAATTTATTATAAAGAGGAAAATAATCAATGAAAAGGTCTGTAAAGCCCATAAAGTTTTTTCCCCATGCCAGAAGTATTGATAATATTGTAGCTATAAGCAGAGCCCACTTAAATCGTCCTTTAACAATAAACAGTCCTAATATAAAAAGAAATACTACAAAAGCTCCTACATAAGTAGGTCCTGATGTAAATGGTTGGTTACCCCAGTAATGGTTCATATTTGCTATGCTTTGACGGTATTGAGGTTCAACTTTTTTTAGGGCTTTTTCAGATTTTCCAAGATGTTCTGTCTCTCCGCCTTTAACATCAGGTATCATTAAAGAGAAGGTCTCTCCTATTCCATAACTCCATTGAGTAATATAATCTTTATCAAGTCCTGTTGTTTTATTGCTTTTATTATCAGTTAATTCTGATTTACCTCTTATTGTTTCTTTTCCATATTCATAAGTTGACCAAAGACTTGTAATATTAACGCCAACAGCAATAATACCGGCAATTGCTATAATGCCAATAGATTTAAAGAATGAAAAGACCTGTTTCTCTTTAATTTTATGAATAAATTCAGCAATAACAATTATAGAAACAAACAAAGCAAAATAATATGTCATCTGTGGATGATTTGAAAGTATTTCAAGTGTAAGAAACAATGTTGTTAAGATTCCTCCCAACAGATATTTTTTTCTAAACACAAGGATAATTCCTGCCAATGTTGGTGCCATAAAAGCAATAGCATAAACTTTCCAAATATGTCCTGCTCCAATAATAATAAAGAAATAAGAGGAGAATGCAAAAGCTATTGCTCCTGGTATGCTTAACCATGGATTTACTCCTAATATCAATAATAATATAAAAAAGCCAATAGCATATAACAGGAAATAGTTTGCAGGTCTGGGTAGTCCTAATTCAAAAATTTTACGCACATACCGAAGCACACTGGATTTATGTCTAACAGATATTTGAAATGCCGGCATTCCTCCAAACATAGAATTTGTCCACAAAGCTTCTTTGCCGGTTTCATTTCTAAAATCTACAATTTCTTTAGACATTCCTTTGCCGTTTACTATATCTGTTTGATGCATTTTTTCCCCTTCAAGCACAGGACTGAAATAAACTAAAGAAATGATTACAAAAATCAGTAAAGCAACAATGTAAGGTATTATTTTTTTTAACAGTAATTTATTCATAAATTTATTTTTTTGCTACAGATTACACATCATAATGTAAAAAATTCGCCCAAGACGGACAAAGATAATTTTTTTTTTGTTGTCAATACTTGTGATTATAATGAATTAAAAATATTTATTTTTTTTATTTAAAAAAAACAGTTATCTTATTATATATTTGCAAAAATAAAAATAAAATAAGTATTAACATTTAAATATTTACAGATATGGAAAAAATGACAATAGATATAACAAAAATGACAGCAAAAGATTATATGGTCAGGGAAGATAAATATGGTGCACATAATTATCATCCAATACCTGTTGTGTTGGACAAGGGCAAAGGTGTTTATGTATGGGATACAGATGGGAAAAAATATTTTGATTTCCTTGCATCTTATTCTGCTCTTAATCAGGGACATTCTCATCCAAAAATTGTTAAGGCAATGATTGACCAGGCACAGAAGCTGGCTCTTACATCAAGAGCTTTTTATAACAGTTGTTTGGGTGAGTTTGAAGAGTTTGTAACTAATTATTTTGGTTATGATAAAGTTCTTCCGATGAATTCTGGTGCCGAGGCAGTTGAGACAGCAATAAAACTTTGTCGTAAATGGGCTTATAAAGTAAAAGGCATTGCTGATAACAAAGCAAAAATTATTGTTTGTAATGGTAATTTTCATGGCAGAACAATAATGGTTATTTCTTTATCTTCTGACCCTGATGCTTATGAAGGTTTTGGACCTTATACTCCTGGATTTACAAAAATACCTTATAATGATTTAGATATGCTTAAAAAAGAGTTATCAGATCCTAATGTAGCAGGTTTCTTGGTAGAGCCAATTCAGGCAGAAGCAGGTGTTTTTGTCCCTGACGATGGTTATATAAAGGCAGCTTATGATATATGTAAGCAAAAAAATGTACTTTTTATAGCTGATGAGGTTCAGACAGGACTTTGCCGCACAGGTAAGATGCTGGCTTGTGATTATGAAGATGTAAGACCTGATATTTTGATACTGGGTAAAGCTATATCAGGAGGTATGATGCCTATTTCCTGTGTGTTAGCTGATGATAAGATTATGCTTACTATATTACCCGGAGAACATGGCTCTACTTTTGGTGGTAATCCAATAGCATCTAAAGTAGCTATTGCTTCATTACAAGTATTAAAAGAAGAAAATCTTGCAGATAATGCTTACAAAATAGGCAAATTGTTTAGAGAAGAATTTAGTAGTATTAAGTCCGATATGATAGCAGAAGTCCGCGGTAAAGGACTTTTAAATGCTGTTGTTATAAGACCTAAAAATGGTAAAACAGCATGGGATGTTTGTATTGCTTTAAAAGATGCCGGAGTTATTGCCAAGCCAACACATGAGCATATTATACGATTTACTCCTCCTCTGATAATTACGGAACAACAAATGAGAGAAGCAATAAATATTATTAAAAATACATTTAAACAGTTTGAATGACAATTTAATATTGTTAATAGTATAAGGGGAGTTCTAATAATTACTTTTTATTACAAGTGGCTGCAAAATATCATTATTTCGTTATCGGGCAAAATCTTTCCTCACCATAGCTATGGCTATGCCTGCGGAATATTTTACCCTCCGCCTCATACTGATATTTTTCGCTCACTTTCATATACAAAACAAATTATTAGAACTCCTCTTAAAAAAAAAGCCCCGAATTTCGGGGCTTTTTTTATTTTATTTTTATAGAGAAATTATTTTTTCTCATAAGTTGCTATGCTGATTGATTTTAATTAAAATCTAATCCTTAATCCAACATTAACACCAAAACTGCCAAATGGTAACTTTTGTTTCAGTTCTTTTCTTGGTTCTGATTCTTCAACAGGTTCCGTTGAATCATAAGTATAAGATTCAACAAATTCTGTTTCTCTGTCACGCGTTTTTTGGTCAGACAACTTATCCTCTCCATCTTCAGTATATGTAATTAATTCGCCTTTTGTTGGTGCGTATGATAAATTAATCATATTAAATTCTCCAAAGAGAGAAAATACATCATTTAACTCAAATAATGCACCTAACGATGCATTATATCCAAGAGCAATACCACCACTATATTTATATTCCATTATAGTTTCATTTGTTTGTATTTTATCCTCAATAGGATCATAAGAAGCATTTTCATAAGAACATTTAATATTAAAAGAGCCAGAACCAATAATTAAACCAAATTTTGCATAAGGATTAATTCCTTGTAAATCAGAAGCAATAACAATCGAAGGATTTATTCTTAACATATTTGCATAATATTCATATTCATCAGTTGTTTCTACGAATTGCCCGCCACTCATAGTCAAAATATAATCTTTATCAGTTTCAGTTATTTTTGTTTTTCCGCCTATATTTCCTAAAAGATAAGAAAGACCTAACTCAGCTCCAAAATTTTCATTCATCATAACTCCAAAAGTTCCATCAAGATTTAGTCCTTTTCCAAAAGAAAATCCTTTTACAACTTCATGATTTACTGTATAATCAAAGCCATTACTATTATCAATATACTCATCTTTAGATGAAAATTCCCCGCCAGCACTAAAATTATATCCGGGGTTAAATTCAATATAAACTTCCTGAGCAAAAAGATTATTTGCAAATAAAACTATTGCAAATACCATTAACAATTTTTTAAAAATAATTTTTTTCATATTTTTTAATTTTTAATTTAACATTTATTTAATTTATGGCAAATATATTAAATTATGTTACAAACAAATATATTTTACTTTTTTTGAAAAATAAAAAGCCCTGTAAAATTTTAAAAATCTTACAGGGCTTAATATTTTTTTTTATAAAATCACTTTATTATTAAAAGTGAAACATAATATAGATTGTGCCGGCAACGTTCTTGTTATCTATAGAAAGACTGCTTGCTCCTCCGGTTTTTGTAGTTGATGTTTTTTTGCATGCATTAGCTACGTCCCATGCTTCAGAAGTTAATTCTCCATCACCGGTAGTACTCATTGATGGTCCCCATTGAAATTCACCACCAACAGAGAATTTAGGAGCTATAAAATATTCAGCACCAATAAAAGCTGCTAATCCAAAACCTATTGTAGAGCCAGTTTTAGATTCGGTAATCCTTGCTGGAAATACAATATTAGTTCCGAAGTCGTGTGAAGTAGGATTAGTAGTTGTATAATCATTTCCATATTCATACTTTGTTTTTGTGCCTGTTAAAGAAATCATAAGTTCAGCACCGTAAAAACCTTGTACTCTTCCTTTTCCTTTACGCATTTCAATACCTGGACATAAGACAACATTTGTATTTGAGATAGTTTGTTTATCTTCCACTGTAACAGCAGGATCTGTCTGTCCATCTTGTACAGAATATGCTTTATTTGATGCAGAGCCAAGTCCCAATCGTAATTTTCCTCTGAAAGCCATATCCTTAGATACAAAATATTTACCATAGAGATTAGTTCCTGAGGTAAAAAGAAAATTAGGAGATGTATTAAAAGCATTTCCATTAAGCATATTGCCTGCATAAGTAAAGAAAGGAGCAGCGTCAACGCCTATAGCCCAGTCTCCTTGTTCCGGTAAAATAGGGATTCCTTTTTTAGAAACAAAGCCAGAGTATGTTTGGATGTTTGTTTGAGTATTTCCTGATATTTCTGCATTTTTTTCTTGTCTTGCTCTTGCTTTTTCTAAAGCTTTTTTCTGTTTTAGTTCTTTTTTTAGCTCTTTTACTGTTTTTGTCCCTTGACCTTGAGCATTAGTTATTGCAGTAATAGTTAAAGCTATTACTAATAGAAAAATAAATTTTTTCATAGTTTTTTAATTTTTAATTAATATTATTTTAATTTTTGGCAAATATATAAAAATTTGTTACAAACAAATAAAAAGTAAAAAATATTATCATTAATATCCGAAAATTTTTCAAAATCACTAAAAAAAATCTTAAAAGTCCTATAAATTAAGTATTTTAGTCATTTGGCTTCGCCGCCTGCCCAGTGAAATCCGCCTTAGGCGGATATTTCATCAGGGTCATTTGTTGATAATGACAATTTACGAATTACAAAAAAATAATCAATTGCCTTCAAAACGCAATCTTAATTCATCAATACTTTTAATTGAGCCGACAACTGTTAAAATATCTCCGCGCCTGATTCGTGTATAACCTGTAGATATTATCATTTGCCCTTTTCGTCTTGTTGATAATATTATTATATCAGAAGGTATTTGTAAATCTCTTAATGTAATACCATGAATATCAGGATTTTTTATTTCAATATCAACAGCATCCTGATTTTCGTCCATACCTAATAACAATGAAGTTGCTTGTGGTGAACGAACAAAATTGTCAATTAGTCGGATAATAGCTGTTGAAGGACAAACAATCAATGCTCCTAATTCTTGAAAACGATGATGATTATAATAATTATTTACTCTAACAATAATTGACTTTGTACCAAATTTTTCATAAGCTATTTTGCATATTTCATAATTCTCTTCATCAGTTTTTAAAGCAACAATTGTGCTTACTTTATCAACTCCACAATTAATTAATTCTTGTAATGAAAAATTATTTACCTTTTTAATGCTGACATTAGAATAATCATTATCATCAAAATTCGTTCTTAAAGTTACAATATCAACATCCCAATTATTTTTTATCAACTGCTGTGCTAAGGTATATGATTGATTTTCTAAACCAAAAATTACAGCTTTTTGTTCACCCTTTATTCCATGGGCATGTAAATGAGACTCTCCTACATAATTTATCACCCACTTAAACAAAGGAGGTCCAATAATTTGATTAATAATAATTACAGTTAACAAAATAGAGGCAAAATCACGTCCCCATGCAGGAAAAGTTTCTTCTACAACTGTCAATAATCCAATTGCTACGCCTGCTTGTGTTATATATGGCATCCATCCAATTTTATTAAAACGCATAGGATCACCACCTAAAGTTCCGCCAACCAATGAACCGATTACCATAGATGCTATTCTTAAAAAGAACAACACTATTGCTATTGCCCACGATGTAGCAATTACATCTAACGATACAGATAAACCTGTTAATGTAAAAAATACTAAATATATTATTGGAGTTACTTTTTTTATTATTTTTAAAAATTCTCTTCTGTACCTGCTGTAATTTGTTACAACAAAACTTGCTATTATACATATTAATAAAGGTTCAACATAAAATTCATAGTTAAATTGATATTTAGTAAATACTTTTATTAAATGTGCTAACACATAAATACCATAACCTGAACCTAATATTAAAAAAGTTTTTATGTCTGTTATTGTCCGTAAAGATAAAATGAAGCAAAGTAGTTTACCTAATAAGTAACCTATTAAAAAAGATGTTACTAATCCTGAAAAAAGGAATAATATTGTATAAAAACTAAAATCAATTCCTTTAATTATTGTTTGAGCAAATGCCAGACAAACAGTAAAAAGTATTATTACCAAAACATCTTTTAAAACTGTTACTCCAAGAGCGGTTTGCGTAAAAGGTCCGCTTGCTCTTTGTTCATTTATTATTGCAATGGCAGATACAGGTGAACGGGCTACAAATATAGTTCCGGCCAAAACAGAAACCACAATTCTAACTTCATTAGACATCTCTTCAGTAAATGGGATAATGTCAGTTAATAAATACATTCCTATGCTACCGAGAATAAAAGTAAAAAACAATTGTCCGAAAGTCATCCATTTGATGCTTTTCATACGGCTGCGAAACTCACGCAGATACAATTCTGAGCCGGCTGCAAAAGCTATAAATGATAATGAAATATCGTTTATAAAATCTAAACTTTTTATTGCTTTTTGAGGAACAAAATTTAATAAATAAGGTCCGGTTAAAATACCTATAAATAAAAATCCTGTTATTAATGGTAATTTTATCTTAAAAAAAAGTTTTGAAATCTGATTTGAGGAGACAACTATTATTACAAAACTTATTAAATAAATTAATACTTCTGTAAATGTATTCATTATTATACTATTGTAATTTTATGTATTTCTTTAAACAATTATAATAAAAAAAGCCCTGATAATTTATCAGGGCTTTTAGCATATTTAATATTTTAATCTTATTTTCCTATAATAAAATCAACTCTTCTGTTTATATGATAGTTTGTAGAAGAAAAAGGATCTGATTTCCCTTTAGATTCAATACTTATTCTATTAGCTCCAATACCATAAGAATTTATTAAAATATCAGCAACGGCCTGAGATCTTTTTTGTCCTAACATTTTGTTATACTCTTCAGTACCACTTTTGTCGGTATTTCCAACCAATTTAAGTTTCATATTAGGGTTGGACTTTAACATTTTAGCAACTGAAGCAATTTTTTCATGATTTAAAAATGATATAGATGTCTTATTTACATCAAAAAAGACAGAGAGCAACACTGGTTCAGACCTCATTGACGAAACAACAGGTGGTGCTACAGTAGTTATAATAGGTGCTGTAGTATCAGATATTGTAGTAACAGGAATTGTTACACCCTGAAAATTAACAAGATTGCCTTGTGGAGTGTTTGGCTCTGCATCTCTGCTGTCTGGCACACCATCAGCATCACTATCTATTTCTTCCGGCACATCCTCCTTAATTACATCATACTGCTTACTTGCATAATTTTTACTTAATTCATTCATTTTATCATTTAGAGAACCTATCATATTTGATAAAGATTCTATTTTTCTATTAACATCTTCTATGGCTTTAGCATTATTATCGGCTTTTTTATTTCTTTCTGCTTCAAAATCACCAATATCAGCTAACTCTTTATTTGTTTCTTCTTCCAAAGGACTTATCCATTCCAAAGATTTTTTGTTTTTACCAAATTTATATGTTATACCTATTGATGTATATCCGTATTTATCTTTGGCAGAATTTGTTTTTACATCAGCATCTAATTTATCTGAATAAACATTTCTTAATGTAGCTTCAAGGCATACATCTAATTTATTATTTATTTTATACTTAATTCCACCTCCAATGGGTATAACTGTTTCAGTTGTCATTTTGATTTTTGTTTCGCCATCTTCATCATATCCATAATCCTGCAGGAATTTATCGCTACCAAGTTCTCTCTTATATGTTCTAAAGTCAACAAGTCCAATTCCTAATAAAGCATAAACATTAATTTTTTTATTCTTAATATTTCTGGCTAATAAATTAGTTAAATTTATTGTAGTATTAATACCATATTCATAAATATTAGCATTAAAATATCGTTTATTTTCTTTATATCCATAAAGTTTACCCATCAAAAATTGTCCCTGAATTCCAAAAACAGAAGTAATTTGTTTATTCAAACTAATACTTTGTCCCCATTTAAATTCATCAAATGCAGGATAAAAATCATAGTTCATTAAATCTCCATAAAATATCATTGAGCCAAAACTTGCACTTACCGACCAAGTATTATATTTCTTAATTTTGGTTGAATCATTTTGTTGTGCAGACAATGTAAGAGATGTAATTGATAATAACATTATTATTACCTGTAATTTAATTTTTTTCATAATAATGGTTTTAAATTAATAATTGATTTTATTTATTTTTATATGTGTCTTATACATAAGTAATTATAAAATTGTTGCAAAAATAATAATAAAAATACAATAAAAAAGTTTTTTTTTAAAAATTTTATTACTTTTGGCGTTTTGTTAATTACTTTTAATAAAAAAATATTAAATATTGTTTTGTATAATTGAACAAAATTTTTATACATTTGCGCCAATATTATAATTAATGTTATTTATATAAAAAATAAACTTAAAATAGAATTATGAAAAATTTTAAAATTTTTACAACAATACTTGTTGTATCAGTATTTATCACAGGATGTGCAGGACTAAAAAAAATGATAAAAGATTATAATACAGTAAGATTTGACACTACACCAAAAGTTCTTGAAACTAATGGTGGAAAGATTGCTGTTGAAGTAAAAGGAAAAATCCCACCAAAATATTTCCATAAAAAAGCTATAGTTGATTTTACTCCGGAACTTAGATATGAAGGTGGTTCTACAACATTAAAATCAATAACCCTGAAAGGAGAAAAAGCATTAGGTGATGGTGTTATGATAATAAAACAAACAGGTGGTTCCTTTACTTATAATGATATTATTGATTATAAACCTGATATGAATAAATCGGAACTTGGTGTTGTCCTTAAAGCTAAGCTTAAACCGGACCAGGAATTAGTAGAATTAGGAAGCACAAAACTTGCTGATGGCGTTATATATACATCTGAAAGAATCGGAAAGGATGGAGATATATATCTGGCAAAACATGAATATGTAAAAGAAACAATACTTTCAGAAAAAGCAAACATTTATTTTGAATATAATAAATATAATTTTAACACAAAACTTCCTCTTAATAAAGATCAGGAAAATTCAGAAAAGTTAAAAACATTGTGTGATTTTATAGATAAAGGATGGAAAATAAAAAATATAGATATAAATGCATGGGCTTCACCGGAAGGCGAAGAAACACTTAATGCAAAACTATCTGAAAACAGGTCAAATACCGCTGATAAATATTTAAAAAATAAAATAAAAAAAATTATTAAAGAAACAGAAGAAGAAATACTTTTTAACATTGTTGCAAAAGGAGAGGACTTTGAAGGATTTATGAAAGCTCTTAATGCTTCTAATATAGCAGACAAAGGAGCTATAAAAAATGTTATTGAATCTTCAGCAACAAGATATGAAAGAGAACAAAAAATTAAAGATATGACAGTAATATATCAGGAAATTGAAGATATGCTCTCTGTGTTAAGAAGATCTGAAATATCAGTATATTGCTATGAACCTAAAAAAACAGATGAAGAGATAGCAACATTATCAACCAGTTATCCTGACTCTCTTGATAATAAAGAACTTTTATATGCTGCAACACTAACTAAAGATTTGAACACTAAACTAAAAATTTATACAGCAGCAACAACTGTTTATCCTGATAACTGGAAAGGATATAATAATGCAGGATATGTTAGTTTAGAACTTGGCAATGTTGATGATGCTATTTCTTTCTTTGAAAAAGCCAATACATTATCTCCTAATAATGGAATTATATTAAATAACTTAGGAGTTGCTGATGCTTATAAAAAAGATTATGAAAATGCACAATCATATTATGAATCAGCTGAAGAAAAAGGCATTGATGAAGGATATAATAAAGGTGTCATATTAATAACAAAAGGTGATTATGCAGGAGCTTTAGCTTCTTTTGGAGATAAAACATGTACTTATAATATTGCTTTGGCACAATTATTATCAGGAAATCCTAATGGCGCTTCCGAAACATTAAAATGTGCTCCTGAAAGTGCAGAATCATTCTATTTAATGGCAATAGCAGGTTCTCGTTCAAAAAATGCTTCAATGATTTATGAAAATCTTAAAAAAGCTATTCATAAAGACCCTAAATACAGAGAACAAGCTAAAGATGACAGAGAATTTATAAATTATTTTGATGAAGCAGATTTTCAGTATTCTATTAAATAAATAATTCCTGCTATTTATCTTAAAAAAAAGGACTTTTTAGTTTTAAAAAGTCCTTTTTTTTTATCACTATATACCAATAACTTATCCATTTCTATTCATGACAACCAGATGGCACAAGTTACAAACTTATTCCTGAAAAACAACAACAGACAACTGGTGGTTCAGGATAACTGCCTGATGACGTTGTTCATTGCAAGTTGTTGATAACCAATAATACAAAGAGATTTTTTTCTGTTTTGTGCGGTTTTTTATTTCAATAAAAATTAGTATTGAAAATAAGAAGGTTATAAGTTAAAAATGTATTTTTTGGTGTCCCATTCTAATTTTTATGTTTATTAGGCAAAAAAATAATAAAAGCGAAAGTATTAGTGTGCAAATTATTGATAAATTTTCAGGTAAGTATAAAGTTATTAGAACTGTTAGCTCATCCGGAGACCATCTGCCAACTGGTTTTATTCTAAATGCTTAATTTGGGTGTCTCAACGTACAAAACATGAAGAAAAAGAAATTGTTGTTTGGCTTTTAAAGGAGTTGGGATAGTTTGTGAGGGTAAATGTTAAATTTAGCAGATAAAATTTATGAATTTTATCTGCTAATCATATTAATTCTTAACAAATTCACATGGTTATTGAAAATATGGTTGTTGAATATGTTGAAACATTGAAATAAAGTATGAATATAAAGATATGATTTATCCAGATAATTTTAAGAAAAACCTTTTATCCTTTATAACAACTTAGTAAAACCTGACATCTGTTAATTGAAATTAACGAACCAAAGTAATTGTTCCAATTACTTTATGATGTTTCATTCCCCGGTTATCTTTATATCTGACTACCCATGTATAAGCACTCTGAGGACACATCTTACCATTAAATCTTCCGTTCCAGCCCTCATTAATATCTTTTGTCTTAAATATTTGCTGTCCCCATCTGTTATATATTATCATCTCAAAGTTGTCAGGGTCAATACCATTACCAACCGGCTTAAATATATCATTTACGCCATTATGACCTGGAGTGAATGCATTAGGTGCATATAAAGTATAAATATCACTAACTAATACATCAGAATAAGCTGTATCTTTACAACCATGCTCTGTTTCTACAATCAGCATAACTGTATATTGTCCTATTTCATTATATGTATGTTCAGGATTGGTCTCTTCTGATGAAGTTCCATCTCCAAATAACCAGTTACTGATAAAAGTATTTGAAGACAAATTATCAAAACTAATAGTTGGCTCTAAAATATTTGTAGCTCGCGGGCTAGCAAGAAAATCTGCTGTTGGCTTCTCATAAACAGTAATCATATTTTCATAAGTAAATGTATTATCGCAACCCCAGGTTGCCATAACTGTCAGTGTAATATCATAAATACCACTATATATAAAAGTATGCGTAGGATTTTTTGAATGCTCTGGTCCACTATTGTCACCAAAATTCCATGAATATGTTTGTCCCTGGTCAGGATTTGTTTCAAAGAAATTAACTGTTAATGGCTGACATCCTGAATTAATATCAGAATAAAAATTAACAGGAGGTAAAGGTAAAACAATAATAGAGATACTATCTGAAACACTTGCAAAATTACAACTATCATATACAGTAGCTACATATATCTGACTGTGGTCAGGATAAACAATTATAGGCACAGGACCAATAGTTCCTTCGCTAAGATGGACAATATAAGGACCTCCGCCTGCGCTTCCACCGCCGCCACCGGTTATATATGCATCAATAACAATAGAATCTCCAAGACAAACAGAAAAATCATTAGCAAACAGTTCCATTTGCAATTGTGCTGTAACACTAACTGTTACACTGCCTATTTCACTCATACATCCATTGGCATCAACAGCATGAACATAATATGTAGTAGTTGACAGAGGATTAACAGTAATAGAATTACCATGGACCCCATTACTCCATATACATTCCGAATAAGGTGGCGTTCCTCCTGTAATTGAGTCAACAGTTATTTCTATTGATTGCCCGTAACAAATATTAACATCATGAAGATAAACTATAAATTGGTCCGGCTGATTAACAAATGCAGAATCTATATTAATACAGCCGTTTGCATCTGTAACAGTAACAATATACAGTCCTGTAATCAGATTGCTAATATCTTGTGTAGTTGCTCCATTAGACCATAAATAAGTAAATGGCGGCGTTCCTCCGGCAACACTAATATAAACAGAGCCGGTATTATCTCCATAACATAATACATCTGCTATACTGTCTATTGTGATATATATTGCAGAATCAGGTTCATTAACAGTAACAGAGCTTACTTTGGTACATCCAACATCGTCTGTAACTGTCAGAGTATATGTTCCTGCAATCAGGTTTGTAGCCAGAGAGCCGGTGCCTCCATAAGGGGACCACAGATAAGTATATCCGGGTGTTCCGCCTGAAACTATGGCAAAAACAGAACCGGTGCTGTCTCCATGACATAATACATCTGATACGTCAAAAGATAAAAATATCTCAGGATTTATATCTGCCAGATAAGTTGAATCAACCATAGTGCAGTTATTAGCATCACTTACTGTTACATAATAAATACCCTGACTTAATCCTGTCAAACTGTCTATAGTGCTGTAAGTACTATCTATTTGTCCTGTTGACCACGTATAAGTATATGGCGGTGTTCCATATTCAACAGTTACTACAATACTTCCTGTGCTGGCTCCAAAACATAATATATCATTTCCAGACAGAGAGATATCCATTGGTGGATTTGGTATTATTTGAGTAGGTGGACAAATAGTATCATGGAATCCGGCAAGGTTCCATGTTTCCTCAAACCAGGTCCACGGGATATAGCCAAGAGGAAGAGTTATGTCTATTAATGGACCAATATGAATAGTTGTAGCTAAAAGAGTAAGAGAAGGAACAATAATTGCGGGGGAACATTCTTCATAAGTACATATTGCCGAAGGGTCGGCAGGTGTAGGACAAGGATATGAAACAGGAACACAAAGTTCGGGAATCTGAACTTCAGGAATAGATGTAAGAAATGGCAGGTTAATCCAGAATTCAAAAGCCTGTATAGTAAAATGAAATTCTATACTATCCCATGTATGATTAGTAAAACCACTTGTTATTGAATGGGCAAGCCCAATATCCCATATTGGATATCCATAGCAGGGATATTGAAAATGCAAGTCATAATCTGTATGAACATTAATAGTATCTGAATTGCCTGAATCTTCAACAGAGTTACCATTATCAGGGTCTGTAACAGTATAGTCCACATTTGTAGGAAAATCAAACTCTGTCCAAACAACAGGGCAGAACGAAAAATTTTGCACTAAAGTATTACTTATACCAAACACAACAGACAGTAAGGTATAATCAATAGTGATTCCACCACCAAGATTATAAGTGCCACTCATCATACTAAGTATTTGCTGAAGCGCAGGACCTGCAGGTGGTGGTATAAATTGAGCAAGAAAAGAGAGAAACTGAATAATATCTAAATCCAAGCCCATAAATGCAGAGTCCCCATCAGCATGCAAACATTTGGTAACAGGGTCTAAATAATCATACGTAGTAATAT